>TARA_B100000686_G_scaffold220467_1_pt1 | contig 11268 bp, 10 predicted proteins | sample TARA_B100000686 | Tara Oceans TARA_B100000686 (sample SAMEA2622733) | marine metagenome | biome: marine biome (ENVO:00000447); feature: marine epipelagic mixed layer (ENVO:xxxxxxxxx); material: "saline water (ENVO:00002010), including plankton (ENVO:xxxxxxxx)" | depth 150 m
TTAAATTTACACCAAAGGATTTACTTATTGATATTAATAGTAGTATCAATACACTTATTATGAATTTTTTGTCAATTAATTGTAGCACGGTTAAAGGTTCATTATTTGTAAAAACTAAAAATAAAACATTTATCAAAGTTTTGCAAAGCGATAAATCAAGCAATGATTTGCTAATGATACAGATTTTGGATTTTTTTAAAGAAAATAAACTTGAGTTTGAAGATATTTCAAATATTTTTGTTAACCAAGGACCAGGTAATTTTTCAGGATTAAGAGGATCTTTAGCAATAGCAAAGGGAATAAGTTTATCAAAAAATTTAAATCTATTTGGTTATAATACTTTTTTGTGGTCTTGCGCAAAACTCTTTAATAAAGAAGATTTTATTTACAGCTTAATTAAATTTAGAGACAGGTATTTTGTAAAAGAATTTGATAAAAAACTAAATAGTCTTTCAAAAGTGGAGGAAATTAATGTAGATAAAATATTAACAAAATATGAAAGTAAATTGAAAATAATTCCTAAAGATGAGGCGCGACACTTTGATAAAAAAATATTAAAACTAAGCAATATTAGCCTAGTAGATTTGGATCACAATGACCTTGAATTTCTTCAAATAAAAGGATTATTAGATGATAAATCGATCAAACCATTATATTTAAGTTAAAGTCTTTTAGAAAATATGCCTTTTGGTTATAATAAAATTATAAAAAATGGGAAGTAACATAGAAAATAAATGTATTGAGAAGGGTGTTAGACTTACTGATCAAAGAAAATTAATAGCTAAAGTAATGTCCGAATCTGATGACCATCCTGATGTAGATGAACTGCATAAAAGGGTAAATGAGTTAGATTCTAAAATAAGCATAGCAACAGTCTATAGAACCGTAAAGTTATTTGAAGAATCGGGTATTTTAGCCAAACATGATTTTAAAGGTAATAAAGCAAGATATGAACAAACGACACGTGATCATCACGATCATTTAATAGATATTAATACAGGTGAAATAACAGAATTTGTAAATGAAGATATAGAAAAACTTCAAAATGAAGTAGCAAAAAAACTTGGTTACAAACTTGTAGATCATAGATTAGAATTATATGGTTCAAAAATCAAAAAATAAAAAACTTGCCTAAAAAAATATTTATCAAAACTTTTGGTTGTCAAATGAATGAGTATGATTCTAATCGTATTTATGATCTAACATCAGCTATTGGATTTAAAAAAACTAGTATAAAAAAGGAAGCCGATTGTTTTGTTCTTAATACTTGCCATATAAGAGAAAAAGCTACAGAAAAAGTTTATCATGAAATTGGAAGAGTTAAAAAAGATTTTAAAAATTTAAAAAAACCATTAGTAGTTGTTTCGGGATGTGTAGCTCAAGCAGAATCAGAAGAGATGATAAAAAGAGAGCCATATATTGATTTGGTAGTTGGACCACAATCTTATCATAAAATTGGAGATTTAATTTTAGAAAGTAAAAGAAAAAATAAAAAAAATAATGAAACAGAATTTGATGTTGTAAAAAAATTTGATGAACTTGAAAAAATTTCTAATTCACAAAGTAAAATTTCTTCTTATTTAACTATTCAAGAAGGTTGTGATAAATTTTGTCACTTTTGCGTAGTTCCTTATACAAGGGGACCAGAATATTCTCGACCTTTTAAACAAATTATCAGAGAAGCAAATGAATTAATTGAAAATGGAGCAAAAGAAATAGTTTTACTTGGTCAAAATGTTAATGCTTACAATTTTATTGAAAATAATAAAAATTATAAACTATCTTCTTTAATTAAAGAATTAAATAGTATTAAAAAATTAAAGAGAATTAGATTTACTACATCCCATCCAAAAGATATGACCGATGATTTAATTAACTGTTATAAAAAATTTGAAAAACTCATGCCACTATTGCACTTACCTATTCAAAGCGGATCAGATAAAATTCTTAAATCAATGAATAGAAAACATAATAGGGAATATTATCTATCAGTTATTAAAAAGTTGAGAGATATTAGTAAAGATATCAAAATATCAAGTGATTTTATTATAGGGTATCCGGGAGAAACAGAAAAAGATTTTAATGATACTATTGAAATTATAAAAAAAGCAGAATTTGTTAACTCTTATTCTTTCATATTTAGTCCAAGGCCTGGTACACCGGCAAGTGATAAAAAACTAAATAATTATAAGGATAATAAAAATAGACTTATGAAAATTCAAAACTTATTAGAAAGTTTTCAAATACAAAACAATAAAAACTATCTAGGAAAGGAATGTGAAGTATTAGTAGAAAATAAAATGAAAAATCAAGAAAAATTTTTTGGCAGAACAAAAGATTTAACTCCAGTTATATTTGAGTCAAATGTTTGTAAACCAGGTGAATTAATATGTGTAAAAATAACATCTTTCAATTTAAAAAATTTATTTGGTTTTCATAAAAATGATAAAGAAAAGGCAGCTTAATTAAAGTGAAGATAAATAAACAAACAAAAAATGGTAAGGAAGTTTCAATAGTATATGGTGAAGATAATTCAATAAATATTAACATATTTAATAATAAAGCATTAATGGAGATTGTAGGATCTTTTGATAATAATTTAAAGGAGTTAGAAAAAATTAGTGGTTCTCAAATTTACTTTCGTGGTAATTCAATAGCTATTAAAGGAGAAAAAGATGCTAATGAAAAAGTTAAAGATGCAATAGAGTATTTAATTGAACGATTTAAAACAGATAAAAAAATAGATAGAAATGATATAATTACCTCATTAAATAATGAAATGATTAAAGATACAAAACAACAATCATCTATTCAGCCTTTAGAGGAAGTAATTAAGACACCAAAAAGATCTGTAATTCCTAGATCAAAAAAACAAAAAGAATATGTTAAGGCATTAAAAACAAATCAAATAGTAATGTCCTTGGGTCCAGCTGGAACAGGAAAAACATATTTAGCAGTTGCGGTTGCGTTAACTATGTTATTGGAAAAAAAAGTCGAGCGAATAATACTTTCAAGGCCTGCAGTTGAGGCAGGAGAAAGATTAGGTTTTTTACCTGGTGATATGAAAGAAAAAATAGATCCATATTTAAGACCCTTATATGATTCTCTTCACGATCTATTTGATTATGATAAAATTCAAAGAAAAATAGAGTCAGGTGAAATTGAAATTGCTCCATTAGCTTTTATGAGAGGTCGTACTTTAAAAAACTCATTTGCTATTCTTGACGAAGCTCAGAATGCTACTAGAACTCAAATTAAAATGTTTTTAACAAGAATTGGTGAAAATTCAAAATTAGTTGTTAATGGGGATCCCTCTCAAATTGATTTACCAAACAAAAGAGAATCTGGACTAATAGAGTCGCAGAGTATTTTAAAAGGTATAAAAGAAATATCTATTATAAACTTTGATCACAATGATGTAATAAGACATCCATTAGTAACTAAAATTGTTGAAGCTTATCAAAAGAATACTAATGATAAAGGTTAATGTTGAGATAAATAATAAATCTTGGCATAAAAAGATTAAAAATTCGAAAAAGTATTTTAATAAAAAATTAAGTAAAATATCTAAATTTATTCCATTCTTTAAAAAGAAAGAAGTAATTTTTACAATTTTACTTACTAATTCTTCAAATATGAAAAGACTTAATAAAAAATTTCGAAAAAAAAATCAACCTACTGATGTTCTATCATTTCCTTTTTTTTCACCTAAAAAATTAAAATCTACTAAAGAAAAAAAAATTTATATAGGTGACATAGCCGTATGCTTTGAAATTATTCAAAAAAGAGCAAAAAAAAATAATTTTCTTTTGGAATTTGATAAAGTTTGGATCCATGGTTTGTTACATTTAATAGGTTATGATCATGTTAAAAATAAAGATTATTTTAAAATGAATAATATAGAAAAAAGAATTATAGAATTAGTTAGCTAATATTAAGGATTTTAACTTGGAAGCATTACTAGATAAGAGAATATTTGTTTTATTTATTGCACCTTTTATTTTAGGTGCATTAACTATACTTGGTTTTTCTCCTTTTAATTTTACGATAATAAATTTTTTTACATTTTCTTTTCTATTGTATTTAATCTTAACAATTAAAAAAAAAACACAATCAAGATATAGAAAAAAAAAATCTAATCGTTACTTTTTTTATTTAGGTTGCTCATTTGGTTTTGGTTTTTTTTTAGTGGGTAATTATTGGATCTCTATATCATTGACGCATGATGAAATGTTTATAGGTCTCATTCCTTTTGCACTTATACTTATTCCATTATTTTTATCTTTATTTTTTGGTTTAGCAATTCTGCTAGTTGGCCCTTTTTCTGAGAGAAATATTTTTTTTGTATTATTTTTTTCCTTAGTTTTTTCAATATTTGAATTTGCAAGAGGAAATATATTAACTGGTTTTCCATGGAATCTAATTTCATATACTTGGTCCTGGTCAGCAGAATCTATTCAAATTTTATCTTTAATAGGCACATATTCTCTAAGCTTAATTTCTATTACTTTGTTTTGTATACCCTATTTATTTTTTCAAAAAAGAATTTTAAAAACTAATATAATTTTTACATTAGCATTTTTGTTTATTTTTGTAGGAAATTACTTATATGGAAATTATAAAATTAAAAATAATAATTATGTTTTTGATGAAAATATTAAAATTAAAATAATTTCGCCCAATTTTTCTTTAGAAGAATATAATACTAAAGGAGAAATTTTTAAGCTAAAAAGACTAATAAAAATTAGCGATCCTAAAAAAAACGAAAAAACTTTATTTATATGGCCAGAAGGGATATTTTATGAGTCATATTTACAAGATATAGACCAATACAAAAATTTATTTGAGAGTAACTTCTCAAAAGAGCACATAATAATTTTAGGTATCAATAATTTTTCAATTTCTAATTATTCAAATAGAGAAGAATATTTTAATAGTTTTGTAATTTTAAATAATAAATTAGAAATCTTATCTTTATACAATAAAATAAATCTTGTACCTTTTGGTGAATTTTTGCCATTTGAAAAAATTTTATCTAAACTTGGTTTAAAAAAAATAACACCCGGATATAGTTCATTTTCTTCAGGAGATAAAAGAAAAATTATAAATTTAGGAAACGATTTTAACGAAAAATTAATTTTACCTCTAATTTGCTACGAGATAATTTATTCGGGTCAAATAAAAAATAAAAATCAGCTACCAGATTTGCTTGTTAATATTTCAGAAGACGGCTGGTTTGGTAAATCAATTGGTCCTTATCAACATTTCACCAAAGCGATTTATAGATCTGTTGAAGAAGGAATTTTCGGAGCCAGATCAGCCAATAAAGGAATTTCAGCATTTATTAATCCTAACGGAAAGGTCATTAAATCGCTTAAAGCGAGAGAGTCAGGTAATATAGAGCTAAATTTTCCTCATTTTTATGAATCTACTTTATTTTCAAAATATGGAAATAAAATATTTTTTTTAATAATTTTGTTGTATATATTCCTAACTTTAATTTTTAAAAGATTTAAATCAAATGAGTAAAAAATCATATTTATTTACAAGCGAGTCAGTTTCTGAAGGTCACCCAGATAAAGTTTGTGACCGTATATCTGATATGGTTGTAGATACCTATTTAGATAAGGAACCTTTTTCTAGAGTAGCGTGCGAAACTTTAACCACAACAAACAAAGTTGTTTTGGCGGGAGAAACTAGGGGTCCTGAAATAAAAAAGGAAGATTTAATTCAAAAAGTTAGAAACTGTATAAAAGATATTGGATATGAGCAAAAAGGATTTCATTGGAAAAATTGTAGTATAGATGTTCATTTACATTCTCAATCGGCAGATATTGCCATGGGAGTTGATTCAAAAGGAAATAAGGATGAGGGAGCCGGCGACCAAGGTATAATGTTTGGATACGCTTGTAATGAGACTGAAACTTTAATGCCTGCACCAATTTATTATTCTCATAAAATTTTAGAATTAATGGCTAAAGATAGAAAAAACGGAAAAGCAAATAAATTAGAACCAGATTCTAAAAGTCAAGTTACAATGCTGTATGAAAACGGCAAACCAATAAAAGTAAAATCAGTTGTAATTTCTACTCAACATTCCCCAGATGTAAACCAATCACAAGTTAAGGAAATTGTAAGACCATATTTAGAACAATCTATTCCAAAAGGATTACTTTCAGAATTAAAGGATGAAGAATTTTATGTTAACCCAACTGGACAATTCATAATTGGTGGACCGGATGGAGATTCGGGGTTAACAGGAAGAAAAATTATAGTAGATACTTATGGTGGTGCAGCCCCACACGGAGGCGGAGCTTTTTCTGGAAAAGATCCAAGTAAAGTAGATAGGTCAGCTGCATATGCAGCTAGATATGTAGCAAAAAATGTTGTTGCTTCAAAAATTGCAGACAAATGTTTAATTCAACTTGCATACGCTATAGGAGTTTCTAAACCATTATCAATTTACGTTGATCTTTTTGATGGTGATGATGAAAAGTCTAAACATGTAGAAAATTTAATAAAGAACAATTTTGATTTAAGTCCTAGAGGTATTAGAGAAATGTTGTCTTTAAATAAACCTATATACGAGTGCACGGCAGCATACGGGCATTTTGGAAGAAAACCAGGAGATGACGGTTCTTTTTCATGGGAAAAAACTGATAAAACTGCAGTTTTTAAAAAGTAAATCTTGAAAAAAGTAAAAATATAAATTAAAAAGTTGTTAAGTTACCTGGATAATTGAAATGGGCTTTTGCCCATTTTTTTTTAGTAGTAACAAATATAAATTATGTTGAATCAAAGATCTGACAAAATAGAGCTTCTTAGAATAGCTGAGGCCGTAGCCACAGAAAAGTCTATTGATATGGAGATTATATTAACATCAATGGAGACTGCTATTCAAAAAGCAGCTAAAACAAGATTTGGATCTGAAAATGATATAAGAGCAATAATAAACAGAGAAAGTGGTGATATAAGTCTCCATAAAGTTTTAAAAATTGTTGAAGCTCCAGAAAATTTAGATACAGAAATTTCTTTAGAAAATGCAATTAAAATAGAAAAAAAAGACGATATTAAAGTTGGAGATGAAATATTTGAAAAGTTACCTCCAGTAGATTTTGGCAGAATAGCTGCTCAAACTGCAAGGCAAGTAATAACACAAAGCGTACGTTCGGCAGAAAGGGAAAGACAATATAATGAATTTATCGGAAAAAAAGGAGAAATATTAAGTGGAATTGTAAAAAGATTAGAATATGGAAATGTCATTATAGATTTAAACAGAGCTGAAGCAATAATCAGAAAAGAAGAGCTCATACCTAGAGAAATTCTCAAGACAGGAGATAGAATAAAGGCTTATTGTTATGATATTATTCGAGAAAATAAAGGGCAACAAATATTTCTTTCGAGAGCTCACCCTAAATTTATGGAAAGACTATTTTTTCAAGAGGTTCCAGAAATCTACGATGGAATAATTGAGATAAAATCGTCAGCCAGAGATCCAGGAAGCAGAGCTAAAATTTGTGTTAATTCTAAAGATTCATCCATAGATCCTGTTGGAGCATGTGTTGGAATGAGAGGAAGTAGAGTTCAATCAGTTGTTAATGAGCTTCAAGGTGAAAAAATAGATATAGTACATTGGTCTGAAGATCCGGCTGCTTTGGTTGTAAGTGCACTGGCCCCAGCAGAGATTCAAAAAGTTATTATTGATGATCAAGACAGAAGGATTGAAGTAATATTGACTGAAGAAAATTTAAGTAAAGCAATAGGAAGAAGAGGTCAAAATGTTAGATTGGCTTCCAAATTAATAGATTACGAAATAGATATTTTAACAGAAAAGGAAGAATCTGAAAAAAAACAAATAGAATTTAAAGAAAAAACAGAAACATTTATTAAAAATTTAGAGGTCGACGAGACTCTCGGCCAACTTTTGGTCGCAGAAGGCTTTGGATCTATAAATGAATTAAGTCAATCAAATATAGAAGAGATTACAAAAATTGAAGCCATAGATGAAAATACTGCTAAAGAATTAAAATCAAGAGCTGAGGAATTTGTTAAAAAGGAAAAAGAAGATATTGCAAAAAGATTAAGTGAGTTAGGGGTTGACGAAGAATTGGTTAACTTAAAAGGACTTACTCCAGGTATGTTAGTTACTTTAGGAGAAAAAAAAATAAAGACCCTAAAAGATTTTGCTGAATTAGCCACTGATGAATTAATAGGTGGATATGATGAAATTAAAGGAAAAAGATTTAAAACGGATGGATATTTGGAAGAATTTGCATTAACGAAAAGTGAAGCAGAAGATTTAATTATGAACGCTAGACAAATTGTTTTTAAATAAGGGTATGTTTAATTATGGAAGAAAAAAAAATAAAGAAAAAAAAACTTACATTATCGATTTCATCAAAAAAACCTATAAGCGTACAAAACTATAGGCACACTAGTGGAAAAAAATCTGTTGTAATTGAGAAGAAATTTTCAAGAAAAAAAGGTGAAAGAAGTTTTTTTAATAAACCAGGTAATTTTGGTAAGTCTTCACCTGGTTTTAAAGAAAGACCAAAATTTCCAAATCAATTTCCCCAAAAGCAAGGACTAACAAATAAAAATTCCGAAATAAGAAAAATGGCTGAAGAAAGAGCCACTAAAAGATTTAAAGATACTAAAGATGATAGTTATTACAAAAAAAGTAGTTTAGGCAAAACAAAAGGTACTGGATCAAAAAGAGAGTACAAATTAACCTTATCAAAAGCTCTCTCCGATGACATAACAGAAGGAAAAGAAAGAAGTTTAGCATCTGTAAGACGTGCAAGACTTAAGGAAAAGAAAAACCAAGATCTAGAAAAGAGTAAAATTGAAACTAAAAAAATTGTTCATGAAGTTAACATTCCCGATAAAATAACAATACAGGAACTTTCAAACAGAATGGCTATTCAAGCAAGCGCTATTATAAAACATCTATTAGGCATGGGTGTTGTTGCAACAATAAATCATACTATTGATGCTGATACTGCTGAATACCTTGTAAAAGAGTTTGGTAATGTACCTATTAGAGAAAAGAAACCAGACTTAAATATTCTTAAGACAGGTATAAAAGACAACAAAAATCTTAAATCAAGACCTCCAATAGTTACAGTTATGGGTCACGTGGACCATGGGAAAACATCACTATTAGATGCCTTAAGAAAAACTAATATAGTCGCTCAAGAACATGGTGGTATTACGCAACATATTGGTGCTTATAAAATAAAAACTGAAAAAGAAAAAGAAATAACTTTTATAGATACTCCAGGTCATGCAGCTTTTACTGAAATGAGAGCAAGAGGTTCAAAAGTAACAGACATAGTTGTTTTAGTAGTAGCTGCTGATGATGGAGTTAAACCACAAACAATAGAAGCGATTAAACATGCAAAGGCTGCTAAAGTTCCTATTATTGTGGCAATCAATAAGTGTGATTTGCCAGCCGCCGATCCTCAAAAAATTAAAAATGAACTTTTGCAATATGAGCTTATTGCAGAAGAATTAAGTGGAGATACCTTATTTGCAGAAGTTTCCGCGACAACAAAAAAGAATTTAGATAAGTTAAAAGAAAATATTAGTCTTCAATCAGATCTTTTAGATTTAAAAGCAAACTATGACGATTCTGCAAGCGGAGTTATTTTAGAATCTAGAATTGACAAAGGTAAAGGTCCGGTCTCTACAGTACTAGTTACTAACGGAAGTTTAAAAAAAGGAAATTTTTTTGTAAGCGGCAATACATGGGGTAAAATAAGAGCAATGATTGATGATCAGGGAAAAAATATTGATTTAGCTCTACCATCGACACCTGTTGAGATTCTAGGAATGAATCATTCTGCGTCTGCAGGAGATGATTTTATAGTTGTAGATTCAGAAGATAAAGCTAAAGAAATAAATGATTATAGAATTGAACATAGTGAATCAAAACAAGCACCACTAATTTCTGCAAATAAAAATAAGGAATCTGCATTTAGTGATAGTTCTGGTCCAAAAGAACTGTCAATTATAATTAAATCTGATGTCCATGGATCTAGTGAAGCTCTTAAAAATGCAGTTGAAAAAATTAAACATGCTGAAGTGACTCCAAAAATAGTTCTGTCAAATATAGGAGTCATAACTGAAACTGATGTCACTTTAGCAAAAGCGTCAAATGCTATTCTAATAGGTTTTAACGTTAGGCCAAACAAAGAAGCCAAAAAGTTAGCTGAAAGCTATAAAATAACTATTAAATTTTTTAACATAATATATGAAGTATTGGATTTTATAAATAATGCACTATCAGGATTACTAAAACCTGACATAAAAGAGGAAATCGTAGGCTCAGCTGAAGTCCAAACAATTTTTAAAGTTTCAAAAGTTGGTAAAGTTGCGGGATCAAAGGTCGTAAATGGAGAAATCATAAATAACCAAAATGCAAGGTTGATAAGAGATGGGAATGTATTATATACAGGTTTTATAGGTAGCATTTTTAGAGAAAAAAATGCTGCTAAACAAGTCGCGGCAGGACTTGAATGTGGTATAACCCTCAAAGATTTTGTAGATTTTAAGGAAAAAGACATAATCGAGGTTTATAAAATTATAGAGACGGAAAGAAGAATTTAATGAATAGAAAGAATGATAATTCACCTTTTTCACAGAGACAATTAAGAGTAGGAGAATTAATTAAGCAGTCTTTGGGACAAATTTTTTTAAAAGATGAAGCTAAGGTGCCTTCTCTTGAAACAAAAAACATAACAGTTACTGAAGTGAGAATGAGTCCTGATTTAAAAAATGCTAGAGCTTACGTAATTCCTTTAGGTGGAAAAGATGCAGAAAATACTGTTAATATACTAACTGAATTTTCTCCAAAGATTAGAAAAGCATTGTCGAAAAAGGTAGATATGAAATTTTTACCAAAAGTTTCCTTTATTAATGATACGTCCTTCGATTATGCAGAAAAAATAGAAAAATTAATACAAGAAAACAAACAAGTATGCAAAAATTAAAAAAAGAAATAGTTGATTCATTAAAAATCAATTCTAAAGACGTTGGTTCATCAGAAGTGCAAATTGGATTACTGAGTGAAAAAATAAATAATTTATCAAACCATTTTAAAAAAAATAAGAACGATAAACACTCGACCAGAGGTTTAGTAAAGGCCGTAAATCAAAGAAAACGCTTACTAGATTATCTTAAGAGAAAAAACCCAGAGTCGTATGTTAAAATATTATCAAAATTAAATTTAAGAAAATAAATGTTTAAAGTACATAAAGAAGAAAT
>TARA_B100000686_G_scaffold74503_1_pt1 | contig 11268 bp, 12 predicted proteins | sample TARA_B100000686 | Tara Oceans TARA_B100000686 (sample SAMEA2622733) | marine metagenome | biome: marine biome (ENVO:00000447); feature: marine epipelagic mixed layer (ENVO:xxxxxxxxx); material: "saline water (ENVO:00002010), including plankton (ENVO:xxxxxxxx)" | depth 150 m
TACAACTCCCAGGGGTGTTCATCAGCGATGAACCTTGAATTAAACTCTTAGTAATATACACCGGCGACGGGTTATCTGCCGAAGGAGAATCTATCCTAGCAGAGCACCGAGCACTCCGTTAATGAATTTTGGAGACGAGTTTGATCCGAATAGCCGGGCTAACTCTACGGCTTCATTTGCTATCACGCTTTCCGGGGCGGCGTCTGACATCTCTAATTCGGCAATAGCAACTCTCAAAATGTTCCGTTCTACAAGTGGCATTTGTTCAGAGGGGTATTGCGATGCAATTTTCGAGATAAGTGAATCGAGGTGCTCTCTCTGATTCTCACACATGTTTACTAAGCGTGAGGCAAAATCAATGTCGTCGATTGTTAGCTCCTGTTCTTTAGCGAGGCGTTTAACAGTAGCGAGTGCCGGGTGTCCTGATGAATCTGATTCATACAGAGCTTGTACAGCAACTGCCCTTGATCCCGTACGACCACCACGGACCTGGGGGTTATTTTCAGAGATCGGGTTGCCTTCGACCATCTCATCCAGACGGTCTGGCTCATGAGAAAAGAATTCTAGTTCATTCTTATCGCTTTGCTTATTGCTGGATAGCTTTGATTTCGCCCTAGGCATGTAAACCCCAGCGGCTAGTAGGTGAATAAATCTGAGGGAGCCAGACGAGTCAATTAAGAAGCGCTTGCGTATGCGAGGACTGATGTGAAATCGTCAATGTTTGTGACATTAGATTTACGCTGAATGCGTTTGACCATTCCAGATAGTATTCTGCCGTGCCCGATTTCATAGAAATCGTTGATGCCTGCTTCAGCCATAAGTTTGATGGTATCGTTCCACTGGACGCATGACGTTAGTTGCAGTCTGAGTTCTTCTCGAACGTCCTCAGCTGTCTTTAATGGCTTGGCCGTGACATTCCCAATTAGAGGGACTAGCGGGTCGTGAAATGTAAGCGAATCTATCATCTCATTTAAACCGTTTTGCGCGGGGCTCATAAGCCCAGAATGGAATGCTCCTCCGACCTGGAGTGGGATAGCTTTTTTTGCTCCACGCGTTCCAGCGATATCAATTGCCATGGTAAGACTTTGATGGTCCCCGGCGATAATGATTTGCTGGTCCGTGTTTATAGTCGACATTTCAGCGCCAGATTCTCTGCATATTTCTTCGGCTGTTATTTCATCGAGACCTACCAGAGCTACCATGCCGCCAGGACGTTGTTCGCAAGCTCCTTGCATTAGTTGGCCTCTTTTTAAAACGAGCTTCACTGCATCGGTGATGCTGAGGACATTAGCGACGGCGAGAGCAGAATATTCACCAAGACTGTGTCCGGCTATCGCATTCGGGATCTGAAGCACCCCTGTAGATTCTTCCATAGCTCGCCAAGCAGCGACCGAGGTTGCCATGATTGCCGGTTGAGTGTTTTCTGTACGTTTTAAGTCGTCTTCCGGACCCTCGAACGTTATTGTGGAGAGTTTGTATCCGAGTGCGTCATCAATTTCGTCAAAAACTTCGCGTGCCGCAATAGAATTTAAGTACAGATCCTTGCCCATACCAACAGCTTGGGAGCCTTGCCCTGGGAATAAGAATGCGATCTTAGAATTTTCGTTGTTGGTCATATTAAGAGTTGATCTCCCGGTGGATCAGCGCGTGCTAAGACTGATTTTCTACTGATGCAGGCTCAATAGTTTCGTTGCCCTGGTCTAACGTGTTAATTTTTGACCAGCTACCAGGCATTGTTCTACCTCTGTAGTTACCACATTCCGGACAAGCGATGTGTGGTTGTATGCGTTCCTGACAAGACGGGCAAACTGAAGAAGGCGGTAGTTTGACCGCATTGTGGGCATTTCGATTTCCCTTACGGGCTCGAGTATGTTTTTTCTTTGGAAGTGGTGGCATATTTAATGAGAATCTGAGCCTAATCGCATTCAACTAGGAGATTCTGCTCCTTTATCTAGTAATTTATCAAGTGATTTCCAATGCAGATCCGAGCGAATTTGCGGGCATGAACAGTCAATTAAGTTGCGATTGACTGCGCAAATGGCGCAGAGACCGAGGCATTCGTCTTTACATAAGGGCGCTATAGGGATTGCGGCAATTAATGCTTGACCCAGACCATTTGTCAGGTCTAAAAAGTTTTGTTTGTCAATAATCAGGGCTGGGTCATCGTAAAAATCATCATCCATTTCACTGCCATAAAATTGGTCCATAAGATCGATGTTTAACGGGTAGAACTCCTCGTTCATATGAACGTTGATATTCACAGTTGCGACTTCGAGGCACCTACTGCAAATTGCCTGAGTTGCAGCTGTAATGTCAGCGTCTAATATTACCGTTCGATCAGTTCTAATCAAATGTATTGGGCCATTGATATCTGTTAGCAAACGATCTGCGACCATTAACTGTTCATTTTCAATTTGGTGTTGCCGACTATCACCGAGAGTTCCCGATAACAGTCCCGCGACGTTGAAGATCATGACTTAGAATCTGCTGTAAAGACCTTAATAGATTTAATCGTCGGTTCGCGTTTAATTAAAACCAGTTCATAACTCTAATAATGACTACCTAGGTGAGCAAGTGTTTACGTAGTTAATTATTTAGGTTGCCCAGTCAACCTAATAACGGTTTACTTTCAGGGTTGGATCTCAGCAATTTTTATTTAATTATGTTGTATACGTTCAATTTGGAATAACTCATTCGATCAAATCGTCCAAAAGCGTTCTTGAAATAACTAAACGTTGAATCTCTGAAGTCCCTTCATAAATTTCAGTTACACGTTGGTCACGATATATTCTTTCGACTGAGGAAGGCTTAAAGTATCCGACTCCACCGTGGATTTGAAGTGATTTACTAGCGATTCGGCCGGCTGCTTCGGAAGCATACAACTTGGCCATCGCCGATTCTTTTCCGTGGGGGAGTCCTTCGTCATACAAGGCGGCAGCACGATAGGTTAATAATCTGGCGGCATCTAATTCAGTGGCCATATCGGCCATTGAAAATTGAATAGCCTGTCGGGTTGCAATGGGTTTTCCGAATGTTATTCGACTCTTCGAATACGAAATCGCAGCATTCAATGCACCTTTGGCGAGGCCAAGGCATTGAGCTGCAATCATGATGCGGCTCGAGTCTAGAATTTGGAGAGCCAGTCTATAGCCTTCACCTTCTTTCCCTAGCCGATTTTCCACAGGAACGCGACAGTTATCGAAAACCAACTCAGCTGTCGCACACCCTTTCATTCCCATCTTGCCGTGTTGTGGATTAATGGTGAAACCGGGAGTCCCAGTCTCGACCGCAATGGCTGTGACGCCTCTGTGACCTGCCTTTTTATTTTGATTGGCAAACACTGAGAAAATATCTGCGACGGCACCGTTAGTGCAGAATAATTTTGAACCGTTGAGGATGTAATCATCCCCATCGCGAGTGAGTGAGGTCTCTAAAGCGAGGGCATCAGATCCGGTGGATGGTTCCGTGAGTGCGAACGCTGCAATCTTTTTACCCGATGCCAATGAAGGTAGCCAACGAGCGCGTTGAACGCTAGATCCGCCATGGTAAATGGTTTGGGCTCCCAGAGAAACATGTGTGATCAGTACAGTACTCGTTGATCCGCAGGCCGCTGCTATTTCCTCGACAACTACCATGAAGTCTTTGTATCCACCGTTGGATCCGCCAAACTCTTCGGGAAGAGTCATTCCCGTGACACCTAAGTCGGCTAAGTCATGAAACTGATTAGTAGGAAATTTTTCGGTTTCGTCCACTTCATGTGCCAGTGGGGCCAGTTTTTCATTTGCAAATTCACGCATAGTGTTCGCAAGAAGTGTTTGCTGTTCAGTATAAAACGGCTGCATTGTCAATCCTTCCTGGGTATTTTGAGCGTATGAAAAGATTCTTGTTTTTTCAGTAGTAAGGATATGCTGAAGTGTTGTGTTTCCACATAACTTTATGGGACCTGTGACACGACAACTGTATTTAGAGATTGGAAAGGGGTATGGCTAGACTTTACGAGTGAAATGCTTTTTGCATTTTGTTTAAGTTGGGGTGAATGGATTCGTGATTTGAGAATACTAGGAATTGACCCTGGGCTTACCAATACTGGTTACGGATTGATTGAAGTTGACGGGCAAGATTATACGGTTGTTGAGGGTGGGGTTGTGCGTACAAAGTCTGGTGTACCCATGGAACAGCGGCTATTCATGATCTATTCAGCTATTCGTGATGTAATTCAAGAATTCAATCCTCATGCCGTGGCGATAGAAGATTTGCATTCCCATGCTAGATTTGTAAAGACGGCAATTTTGTTAGGGCACGCTCGTGGAGTAGCAGTTATGGCCGCCGGCGAAGCCGATGTGCCTGTCTTTAATTATCAACCGACGCGTGCTAAGAATATTGTCACTGGTTCAGGTAGGGCAGATAAAGAACAGGTTAAGGCCGCTGTGTCTACTCATCTGCGCGCCCCTGACGTGGCAAAGAATGAGCATGTAGCGGATGCGTTCTCCATCGCCATTTGCCATGCAATCATGGCTGGAAGCCCAGCTGTCGAAGCTATTGAAGCGACCGAGTAGAACAAACAGTTATATGATCAACTACATCACGGGATTTATCAGGAGCCTAACTCGCGAGCCAGGGCGTGCGGTAGTTGTGGCTGGCGGGGTAGGTTATGAAATTAGTTTACCTACGTACGTCTATCAATCACTCGCGAACGATGGTATAGGTCCTGGGTCAGAGGTTGAATTAGAGATTTACTACCATGTCACGGATCGCCAACCCAAGCCTATGTTAGTTGGCTTTCGCCATCCGACCGAAAAGGCGTTTTTTGAACAGCTTATTCAAGTTGAAGGAATTGGGCCGGCGAAGGCTGCTGCTGCGTTAGTATTCCCAGTTTCTACTATCGCTTCGGCTATAGAAACTGAGGATCTTGGCTCACTTCAACGTTTGCCAGGTATCGGCAGTCGGGCTGCTCAGAAAATTGTTGCAACATTACGAGGTAAAGTCGCAGCGACTGCGTTGCTACAGGATGTTAATATTTCAGGGGAGACCCAAATTCAGCAAGTTGCCGACGCAAGGGCTGAGGCAGTTGAAGCTCTGGTGACTCTAGGTTATCGTTCAGTTGAAGCACAAGATAAAGTTGAAAATGCAATTCGAAATAATTCTGATATCGCTGATGACCTGCAAAAACTTATGCGAGAGGTTTTCAAAGCGCAATTACCCAAGTAACCGTTAACTTGGGAGTTCTGTTTGCTGATTTAAACAACATTGGAGTGGACGGGTGCCCCGAAAGTCCATAGAACAAGATAAAGATCCGCGCGAAAGGATTGTTCAGTCAAGCTCATCGGCAGATGGAACCATAATGCTGCCAATAGAGTCGAATGAGTCAGGTTTGGAACAGCAAGATGTAGATGATAAAGGATCCAATCCAGATCCAGAAACTCCATTAGTCCAAGATTTGCGTCCGCGCAGATTTAAAGATTATGTTGGCCAGAAAGCGGTGGTCGATAGTATTTCAATTGCTGTGCTTGCCGCGAAGAAACGTGGCGATACGCTAGACCATGCTCTGTTTCACGGCCCTCCCGGCCTAGGTAAAACGACCATATCCCATATCATTGCGAGAGAGCTCGACTCTACACTCGTACACACGTCAGGGCCTGCATTGGAACGCCCCGCCGATGTGGTCGGCTTGCTCTCAAATCTGAAAACAGGTGATGTGTTATTCATTGATGAAATTCATCGACTATCCCACGCCGTAGAGGAATATCTATACTCGGCAATGGAAGATTTCAGAGTGGATTTCATGACTGGTTCTGGTGCGTTCGCGAAAAGTATAAATTTGCCTTTAGAACCATTTACATTGATTGGATCCACGACACGCGCTGGCATGTTGAGTGCCCCCCTTCGGGAACGATTCGGTCTTGCTTATCACCTTGATTTTTACTCCACTGAAGAACTCTCACAAGTGATCTCACGATCCGCTGGTATTCTCAAGGTCGATATTGATGATCTTGGTGCTTTAGAAATAGCAAAACGTTCGAGAGGGACGCCTAGAATTTCCAACCGTTTGCTTCGTCGTGTAAGAGATTTCACCCAAGTTCGACATTCTGGCGTCATCAATAAAGTTGTGGCGGCAGAGGCGCTTGAAGTGGAAGGTGTTGATGCACTTGGGTTAGATCGATTGGATAAACTTTATCTAACAACATTATCGAAGAACTATGATGGCGGCCCCGCCGGTATACAGGCACTATCCGCGACGATTAATGAAGATCAACAAACTCTTGAAGATGTAGTTGAGCCATTTTTGTTGAAAATCGGATTCATCGTTCGTACCCCACAGGGACGCCGTACGACAGTTGAAGGATTTTCCCATATTGGCCTCAAGCCGCATCTTGATCAATCCTCAGGGCAAGGAACTCTACTCTAGTTCGTTTTTGCGAAAGTCAATGCGAAGATACATAGAGTAAATCCTGTATATTCCTAGCCATAACGCAGGTGGTGTATGTTTATGAGTAATAATGTTGAATTAGGCTTTGTTCATAAAAATTGAAGATGCATTCCTATATCGCTAATTACATTCCTCGAGGGTCAAAAAACATTTCACCTCATGGTATTCAAGTCGGACTAGTTACTTCCGATCAAATTGGTGGTTCATATGTTTTAAAGCCGAATGAATTTTCTGTCCGTTCAGCCTCGGTTCAAGACGCTATGATAATGGAAAGTATCGAGCGGGAAGCGTTCCCCGAACTTATCCCTTTGAGTCGTATATCACGTGATATCACGCGTGATAATGGACTTTATTTGAATGCTGTGCGTAAATGGCGTCCTAGTGAAAAAAAACTTAAATCGAGGTTGATGATAGCGACACAAGCAGAAAAAGAGGACCCTCGGCTTTCAGCGAAAGTGAAACGTTCAATAAATAGATATTTTCTTGATTACATAAATCCTCCCCGCTTACCTCCGGATTATATCGCAGGGTTTGTCGGATTATGGTTTGTGCTCGATGAAGCGCACGTGATAGTAATTGGCTTGCGAGGAGTCGATCGTCGTAAAGGGGTTGGTGAGCTTCTTTTCATTAGTGCCCTTGAGCAAGCGCTTGCAAATAAATCCAAAGTGGTTACCTTGGAGGTTCGTCGCTCAAACGATTCCGCTATTGAGCTCTACAGGAAATATGGATTTCAAAAAGTAGGGCTACGTATTCGCTACTATTCAGATAACGGTGAAGATGCTGTAATTATGACAACCCCGCCAATTCAAAGTGATGATTTTAAGGATCACTTGTTTAGCCTGACTCAGCAGCATGCAGAGAAATGGGGATGGGCGGTACGTCCGGGATCTCTAGGACAATGAACACTGGGTCTGGATACTTGCCAGAGTTATGCGCGCTCGACGGAGTATCAGACGCCAGTTCGTGTGAAAATGAAAATGATTAAAATTGCGCCAATTGCCGCACTAAGCCTGATACTCCATGACGTCCATTGCTGTTGAAACGAATTGAAGTGTTTGACAGATTGCCATTTTTTACCGCGCCAGGCGAGTTCATTGCCTTTAAACCCTAAGAATAGGCTTGCAGTGATCATAATAAGTAACTGAGCCGTTGAAGGTAGAAAAGCTGCAGCAAATAATAAAGCTGTAAATGGTACGCCAGAAAATAGCCCCCATACCGCAGGCATCAAAAATGCCGCCCAGTTCCAACGTTTTATGCCAGGAGGAATTTTCCCATTCGATCTACCCGAGGTGTTTTGTTCAGTAATTTCTTCGTCGGGAGATAAGATGGGTTTTTTGGTTTCAGCTTTAAGTGTTTGTTCAGAACCTGTAAGATCACTCGGTGGGCGGATGAAATCAGTTGAAGAGATAGGAGCGCTGTTAGCTATTTGATTCTGTGCTGCTGTTTGAGCTTCGACTTTTGGAGTATTCTCTACTGGAATCGGTTGGAGCATTTCAGCACCACAGGCCCGGCAATACTGTGAGCGTACATCGTTAGTGTCGTGGCACTGGGGACAGGAAACAGACTCGATATTTGATGGGATATCGAGCCTGCTTGTTGTTAGTCGTTCGCCACACCTAGAACAAGCATAATTGCTCACAGCATTTTGAGTTCCACAGTGAGCACAATAAATGTGTTTATTCGGTCTGGTTGATTTTGTATGATCTCTCATGCGCTTTTGAGTTCACGGGTGTTTGTTGTGAGAACTTTTTAAGAGTTTCTTCATTGAGGCACTTTTCATTTTTATATATCAGTGATGTTCGTATCAAGTGCGTTGAGCAAATCGTTTAGTTCTTCTTTAGTTCTTGCGTCAATTGGAGCAGTTGGAGAACGAACGTCTGCGGTTTCGATGAATCCTCTCTGTTTCATTAATTCTTTGCGTATAGCTAAGCCGATTCCTGCTGAATTTTCATATCGAATCAATGGCAGCCATGAATAAAAAATATGGCGAGCGCGTTCTATTTCATTTTTCATTACGTATTTATATATAGATACCAAAACTTCAGGATATGCAAATCCGGTCATGGTGCCAATGGCGCCCCGTCGTAACTCTTCAAAAAGGAATGCTCCGCCGAGACCTCCAAACACGCCCATACGTCCCTCTGTTGCCTCAATCACGCTAGTAATTTTTTGTGGAGTTGGAGGATCTTCCAACTTCAGATATTTAGCATTTGGCAATTCTGCATGTAATTTCCCAATAAATTCTGGATGGAGGTGGACTCCGGTTTGCTCAGGTAAATCTTGAATTACGATGGGTATCTCGGTTGTTTCTTGTGCTGCTTCATAGTAGCCAAATGTGGATGTTGAATTCGGCTTTGCCATTTTTGCGGGGGCTGCCATTACTGCAGTTGCCCCTGCTGATTGGGCCTCTCGAGTTCTAGCAGCTAACGAATGTCCGCTTTCTGCGCTAACGCCTACTGTAACTGTTAGATCGTCACCTGCGGCGTTTATAACCGCATCAATGATAGGCCCTCGTTCAGAATCGGTGAGACGATGCGCTTCTCCCATAACACCAAGAGTGACAACGCCTGTGCATTTTGCAATGCGAGCGCCATTAACTAGAGATTTAAGAGAGCATGTATCGACATCTCCGTTTTGGTCAAATGGCGTCGGTAGCATGAAGTGGATGCCGTGGAAATTTTGTTCTGCTGACAATTTAAATCCTTTGCGTTCATGTCCTGATTAAGTGCATCAGTTTTCAATATCTTGGTCTTGTTCTACATATGGCGCAAGTTGGAGTGACTTTATTTTGGTATTACCATGACCTTCAATGGCACCAACTTCCTCTTCTGGAGTGCTAACATCTGTGGTTGTGCTGACTGTATATAAATTCCAATCCTGTTGTTGTAATGATCAGAGTACGAGGTAATTCAGGCAATATAGCAGTTGAGTAATTTGAGCCTGCCTGCCAGTAAATATGAAAGTTTTTGCATTCCATCAGTTTAGGAAAAACATTACGCAAAAAGAGGTAACCAGCGGTGACTAACGGAAGACTTGATACAAAGAATTGGATCCCTAATCCAAGTAGCACTGGGGTTTTGAAGATTGACGGCCCCGAGGTTGCCAATTTTGAAGATCAGGTAAAGCTGTTTCAGGCTGGTGAAAAAGATGAAGTTGAGTTTTTGCGATTTCGACTTCGTCAGGGTGTGTACGGGCAACGACAACCTGATCGTCAGATGATTCGAGTAAAAATTCCTTTTGGAGGTCTTACAGCTGACCAAATGGATGTTCTCGGTGTAGCAGCAGACAAATATGCTCCACTCAAAAAGGGTCATATCACTACCAGAGAGAATGTTCAGTATCATCATGTTCCGCTTGGGGATACCACAGACCTCCTTCGGATGCTTGGTGATGCAGGATTGTCGACCAGAGAAGCTTGCGGGAATACTGTTCGTAATGTTGTTGCAGCGCCCTCGGCGGGAGTCTCTAAAGACGAGGTTTTTGATGTCACGCCCTACGCAGCAGCTTATGCCCGTTATTTTTTGCGTCATCCAACTACACAAAATATGCCGCGTAAGTCTAAGACCGCATTTTCCGGTTCGGAAAAAGACGAGGCTATGGTGTTAATGCATGACGTTGGAATGGTTGCACGAATACAGAATGGAACACGAGGGTTCAAGATCGTACTTGGCGGCGGCCTCTCTACAAGCCCTATGATGGCGCAGACTTTGAGAGAGTTTGTGCCTGTTGAGGATTTTATCAAACACTGTGAAGCCGCTTTGAGAGTTTTTAACCGTCAAGATGAAGAGCGAAAGAGCATAGCCAAAGCTAGGATTAAGTTCACTATTGCGCGTTTGGGTATGGATAAGTTTCGCCAGATGGTTGATGAAGAATTGAAGCTTGATTGGGCTAAAAAGGAAATTGATCTAGAGTCTTTGATGTTTGTTGATGATGAGGAAGCGGATGCAACTGCTGCTCCGGGCGGTGAAATTGCGGAGCCGCATGACGATCCGGCTTTTGACGATTGGAAGAGGACTAACGTTGTTGCTCAGCGACAAGATGGGTTTAGCATGGTTTACGTTAGGGTTGAACGTGGAGATGTGTATGCGAACCAATGGTCGCAACTGGCTGAGGTGGCTCGTAAGTTCGCTATAGGGCGTGCGAGGCTTGATCAGCAACAGAATTTGGTTTATCGATGGGTACGGACAGAGTCTCTATACGATGTATACAAAGCTCTTGGATTGATTGGATTTAGTGCATCCGGACGCGAGACGATTCGTGATGTTGTGACTTGTCCAGGCACGGATTCATGTAAGTTGGGGATTACTTCTTCGATGGGTCTAAACAAAGCTCTCGGTGAATTTCTTGATGAGATGGGAGAAGTCGATCCGCTCGTAGAAAATATGCATATAAAAGCTAGCGGATGTCCGAATTCGTGTGGACAGCACCATATAGCAAGCATTGGCTTTCATGGTGCTGTTATGAAAGGTCCTGGTGGTCAGGTTCCCGCTTATGAGTTGTTTCTTGGTGGCAGATCTACCGAATCGGGCGGTACCAAAGTTGGTGAGCGTGTGAAAGCTCGCATCCCAGCCAAACGGGCACCGGAAGCTCTCAAGTCAGTTCTTGATACTTACATTGCGAATCGTAACGATGGAGAAGAATTTTCGAGCTTTATCGAACGTTTTGGTATTAGCGTTTTTGAAGAGGAGTTTGCAAAACTTAAGGCTGAGGTAGGGCCTCTTGACCGGTCTAATATTCAAACATATATGGATTGGGGTAAAACGGTCGTTTATAAACTCGAACGTGGTGAAGGGGAGTGTGCCGTTTAAATCTTAATGAGGTCTTCTTAGCTAAATAAAAAT
>TARA_B100000686_G_scaffold250415_1_pt1 | contig 11249 bp, 9 predicted proteins | sample TARA_B100000686 | Tara Oceans TARA_B100000686 (sample SAMEA2622733) | marine metagenome | biome: marine biome (ENVO:00000447); feature: marine epipelagic mixed layer (ENVO:xxxxxxxxx); material: "saline water (ENVO:00002010), including plankton (ENVO:xxxxxxxx)" | depth 150 m
CTGGATGCCTTTCTGCGCACCAAGTTCGTGACCGAAGTTGGCGTCTAGAAATCAGTTCAGCCTGATCAAAAGGGTCCACGATCTGTCACTCGGCTAAGAGGCTAGAAAAGATGGCACTCTCCGCGGCATGATGAACGCGGCGCATGAGGCGGGCGCTGCCTAATTCAATTTCTGATGCGACTTTTGCCAACCAGCAATCAATGGACTACCGCTTCAGTTGAAGAAAGCGCGATCCGACACCACTCGACTAAAAAATTAAAAACTACTGATGCTCGGCGTAATCCCGTGTCGATGAATTCAGAGGACGTATCTCTTCATGTGCGCGTGCCTGGATGGTCTGTGTGTATTTTTGTTTCGATCCCTTAAAGGGGTAGGCATCGTTCCAGTAAAACGCTGGATCGATCTGGAACAGGGGAGAGGACCCCCTATCAGATCTCAGTTCCTGGCTGTGCTGTGAGCGAATCCTTTTAGGTCCTCTGTAGTCCACTCAGATCCTGTTGCATGAAGTTGGCACCTTGTTTTTAGGAGTTTTAAGGCCTGCTATATTGGCGACCCGCCCTCCGGAAGCAGAGGTCAGGGGTTCGAATCCCTTCGGGCGCGCCAGATTTTGAAGCGCATGGCAACGTCGGGATCAAAGGTAAGGGATCAATGCAGATGTTCTTTGTAAACGGCTGGCGTTACGTTCGACAGTAAGCCACCGCCGACTTTGCAATGCAGGCACTGTTTAATCTCCATAAAACTCTTAACGGAGCGAAACGATGAAAGTGGGTTTTATTGGGTTAGGAAATGTCGGTGGGAAGTTGTCAGGCTCGCTTTTGCGCAACGAAATCGATTTGATGGTCCATGACCTTAACCAAGATCTCGTAAACGACTTCGTTTCCCGGGGAGCGGAGCGGGCTGACGGACCTGTAGCCATGATGCGAGACTGTGACGTGGTCATCACCTGCCTGCCATCCCCTGTGGCATCAGCAGCGGTAATGGACGAGATGCTGCCTGAGGTGAAAGAAGGCAAGATCTGGATGGAGATGTCCACGACTGATGAGGTGGAGGTGAAGCGTCTGGGCGCGCTGGTGATGGAACGGGGCGGAGCCGCGGTCGATTGCCCGGTCTCTGGTGGGTGCCATCGTGCCGCGACGGGGAACATTTCGATTCTTGCAGGGTGCGATCGGAAAACCTTTGAAGAGATTGCGCCTTTTCTCAAAACCATGGGGCGTCGAATTCTGCATACGGGAGAATTGGGTTCTGCGTCGATTCTCAAGGTGTTAACAAACTATCTTGCGACTGCCAATCTGGTGACCTGCTGCGAGGCCTTGGTCACGGCAAAAGCAGCCGGTATGGATCTCAACACCACTTACGAAGCGATGAAAATCTCCTCGGGCACGTCTTTTGTTCATGAAACAGAGAGCCAGGTGATCCTGAATGGCTCCCGAGACATCTCCTTTACAATGGATCTTGTGAAGAAAGATGTCGGCCTCTTTCAGGAAGTCGCCACGAGAAACAACGTTCCGCTAGAGATTGCACCGATGCTGGTTGATATTTTTGACGATGGCATCGCGCGCTTCGGGGAAAGAGAGTTTTCGCCCAATATCATCAAGCGCCTTGAAGAGGCGACCGGTCTTGAGATTCTCGCGCCCGGGTTTCCGGCTGAAATGCTGGACGATGAACCGGAAGAGTCGGGATACGAGGTCATTCCACAGGGCCTCTAGGATGTTCGTGATTCCGTTGCTGTTCTGGCTGGGCGTGAGCTCTTAGGGAGCGTTTTATCCGGTAATGTTCGTGGCGTCTGAAAGGTAATCCACCGCCGCCTGCACTCCGCCTGGTTTATAGGGCACTTCCGCAAGCGAAAGGCCCATTTCAATTCCGCTCAACGTGCTCGCTAGCATCAGTTCGTTGAAATCGCCTAAGTGACCAATCCTGAAGACTTTGCCGGCAAGTTGACCCAGTCCATTACCGAGAGACATATCGCATCGGTCGAGAATCACTTTGCGCAAGGTATCTGCATCATGCCCCTGGGGCATCATCACAGCCGTCAATGAATTGCTGTAACGTTCTGGATCCAGGCATAACAGTTCAAGGCCCCAGGCTTTGACGGCACATCGGATGGCCTCCGCCAGTCGGGCATGGCGCGTGAATACGTGATCGAGTCCCTCCTCGAGCAACATGGCAATCGCCTCGCGCAAACCAAAGAGCAGATTGGTCGCCGGGGTATACGGAAACAGTTGGTGCTGATTGGCGTCGATCACATCCTGCCAGTCCCAATAGGCTTTCGGGAGCGCAGCATTGCGAGCTGCTTGAAGGGCTTTGTCACTGACGGCGTTGAAACTTAACCCCGGTGGTAGCATCAGGCCTTTCTGGGAACCGGCGATAGTGACATCGACACCCCAGTCGTCATGACAGTAGTCAATCGAGGCGAGAGAGGAAATGGTGTCCACCATGAGCAGGGCAGGGTGGCCGGTCTGATGCATTGCCGAACGCGCCTTCTGAATGTCAGAGCAGACCCCTGTCGAGGTCTCGTTATGGACGAGACAGACAGCTTTGATCGATCCCGCTTTATCCTGCTCGAGTGCCTCTGCCAGCACATCCGCATCAATACCATGGCGCCAATCTGTGGGAAGCACGGTTGTCTGTAAGGAGAGTTTCTGCGCAAGCCGGCACCAGGTCGATGCAAAATGTCCGGTCTCGTAGATGAGGACGCGGTCGTTGGGAGAAAGACAGTTAACCAATGCCGCTTCCCAGGCGCCGGTGCCTGACGCCGGAAAAGTGACTACAGTGCCGTTGGTTTTGAAAATCAGCGGCAGCCCTTCCAGGATATCTGCCGCCAGGTCACGGAATTCAGGTCCGCGATGATCGATAGTCGGGCGACTGATTGCGTGAAGGATGCGATCGGGCACATTGGTTGGCCCTGGAATTTGCAGCAGGTGGCGCCCGGACATGACTGGATCTCGGAAAAAAGAATGAGTAAAGCTCGATTGCATTCTGAGTATCGATTTGGCGTAATGTCAAGAAACCGAAGCCAAGGTCGCACCCCCTGGAAATTCACTTGACCGAACCAAAAAAATCATCGGCGTCGACCGAGCCACCCATTGCGATCCGCCTTCGCAATGAAATTGAGGGAGATGTCTGGTTTGACGCGTTCTCGCGCGGACGTTACTCAACCGATGCCTCGGCGTATCAGATTGAACCGCTTGGTGTTGTGGTGCCCCGAACGAGAGAAGACGTTATTTCAGCGATCCAGATCGCGGCCGACGAAGAGGTGGCGATCCTGCCCCGAGGTGCGGGTACTTCGCAATGTGGTCAGACGGTAGGCCGGGCTCTGGTCATTGATAACAGCACGTATCTCAATAAGACGGTTGCCTTGGACACCGCAGCCAAGACCGTGCGCGTTGAGCCGGGGATCGTGCTCGATCAATTGAATCGCGAACTTGCGGCGCACGACCTTATGTTTCCGGTCGATGTCTCGACAGCCGCCCAAGCCACAATCGGAGGGATGACCGGTAACAACAGTTGCGGCGCACGTTCGATTCGCTACGGCACGATGCGCGACAACGTTTTGAGCATCTCGGCAATTCTGTCGACGGGAGCGTGCCATAGTTTCGGGGGTGTGACCCAAAACGGGCCGCACGGGACACTGGAGGGCGCACTGCTTGAAATCGGGATCTCAGAGGCACAGGAGATCCAAAGACGTTTCCCAAAGGTTCAAAGAAGGGTAGGGGGATACAACGTTGATGCCCTGATACCCCCGCCGGATGGTAGCGAGGTGAACCTTGCTCACCTGCTGGTGGGGTCCGAGGGCACGCTCGCATTTTCGGAAGAAATTGAGCTGCAGTTGGTCGGTGTGCCGAAAACTAAAGTGCTCGGCGTGTGCCACTTTCCGACTTTTTATGCTGCCATGGAAGCGTCACAGCATTTGGTGGCGCTTGATCCCTGTGCGGTGGAGTTGGTGGATAAGACCATGATTGACTTATCCCGGGAGAATCCCGTTTTTCGCCCCGTCATTGATCGATGTGTCAAAGGGGAGCCCCAGGCGTTGCTGCTGGTTGAATTTTCGGGCGAGTCCGAGCCCGATCAGTTGGCAGCCCTTGGACGCCTGCATGAGCTGATGGGTGATCTCGGATTTATAGATGCAGTGAACGATGCGGTGGATCCGCAATTTCAAAAAGAGATCTGGGAGGTGCGAAAGGCGGGTCTCAACATCATGATGTCCATGAAAGGCGATGGAAAACCCATTTCATTTATCGAAGACTGCGCTGTGCGCCTTGAGGATCTGGCCGAATATACCCGGCGTCTCACGGAGATTTTCGAGAAGAACGGCACCTCCGGCACCTGGTATGCGCATGCCTCTGTGGGGTGCCTCCACGTCAGACCGGTGCTCAACTTAAAACAGGAAGTTGATGTCAAAAAGATGCGAGACATCGCAGAAGAAGCCTTCGCGATGGTGCGCGAGTACAAAGGCTCACATTCCGGTGAGCATGGCGACGGACTGGTTCGCTCAGAGTTCCACGAGGCGATGTTTGGCAAGCGGATGGTTGAGACGTTTGGCAAGGTCAAAAACCTTTTCGATCCGCGCGGGACCTTCAATCCAGGCAAGATCGTGAATCCGTCCAAGATGGATGATCGGAGTCTTTTCCGATTTAAGCCCGATTATCGAGCAGAGAAAATCGAGACTGCCCTGGACTGGTCCGCATGGGGCGGCTTCGCAGGTGCGGTAGAGATGTGCAACAACAACGGCGCATGCCGCAAGAAAGATGCGAATGTGATGTGCCCATCGTACCGGACGACAGAGAAGGAAGCACATTTGACCCGTGGACGGGCCAACGGGTTGCGCCTGGCCCTTTCTGGGCAGCTGGGTCCGGATGCGCTGACCTCGGAAGATATGTACGAATCGATGCAGCTGTGCGTGAGCTGCAAGGGCTGTCGTCGCGAGTGCCCAACAGGTGTGGACATGGCCAAGATGAAGGTCGAGTTCCTGCACCACTATCGTTCCCGTCATGGCGTCCCTGTACGGGAGCGCCTGGTTGCGGAACTGCCACGCTATGCGCCCTGGATCAGTCGGATTCCCGGACTGGCCAACGCCAGGAATCGGAGTTTGGCGTTACGGGTCCTTGGTGACCGATGGCTGGGCCTGAGTGCAAAGCGCCAACTGCCTAAATGGGCAGACCCGCCTTTTTCAGTGCAGTCGAAGCACATCGGTGAAGTTCGGCACGGAGAGCTGGTATTGTTTGCGGATACGTTTAATCGGTATTTCGATCCTGACGTGCTGTCGGATGCGATAACGCTGCTGACAAGCGCGGGTTATCGGGTGCATTTTCCAACATCTCAGACCTCACAAGCGCGACCGCTGTGTTGTGGGCGTACCTATCTCGCGTCCGGGATGCTGAACAAGGCCAAGGCAGAAGCGCAGCGAACCCTTGATGCGCTTCAGCCTTTTGTTGAGGCCGGAATGCCGATCGTTGGACTGGAGCCCTCATGCCTTTTTACTCTGACGGATGAATTTTTGAATATGCTGGACGGAGAGGCTCCAAAGCGTCTGGCAGACCGTGTTGTGATGTTCGAACAGTTCCTTATCGATGAGGGATCCAAAGGGTTTTCTGAGTTGTCCTTGGCGTCCCCAGCCGGGCAGAAAGCGGTTGTTCACGGGCATTGTCATCAAAAAGCGTTTAATGCCCATGGCGCAGTCCATCAGGTCCTGGCCAGGATTTCCGGGCTTGAGGTCGAGCCGATTCCCGCGGGGTGTTGCGGCATGGCAGGCGCTTTTGGATATCAAAGTGAAACGCAGGAAGTGTCTGTCAAGATGGCGGAGCTAGACTTGTTGCCCGCGATTCGCGAAACCGATGCTGCGGACTGGGTGGTCGCAGATGGATTCAGTTGCCGACATCAGATCGAAGGCCTAGCACAGCGAAAGGGCAGGCACGTGGCACAAATTCTGGCAGGGGTCCTCAATTGATCCAGCTGCTGGCCTATCCAATCGTAGACCGATAGAGCGCGGTGAGTTAAGCCTTGGAGGAGTTCGACCTTCTCGTTATTGCCTGGTGTGCATTTGCGCTTTTTTGCGGAGGGCTCATCAAGGGTACGCTCGGTGTGGGGACACCACTTTTAACCGTTCCCCTTATGGCATTGGCGTTACCCGCTCAAATGGCCGTCATCCTCATGGCGGTTCCGGTTGTCGTCGCCAATATATGGCAGGCGTTAAAGGCGGGATCTCTGCACGCGGCTGCTGCGCGATTTTGGCCAGTGTTCATTGCCATACTGGTCGGCAGCTACGCAGGGGTCGCGATTCTCGCTCGCATCGACGAGCGTGCATTGCTGATGGTTGTCGGGGCGGTCGTCATCGCTGCGGCGATTCTGCAGGGCTCGTCCTACCGGTTGAACCTTTCTCCATCGCTGGAAAAGCCGTCTGGGGTGCTCTTTGGGTTGGCAAGTGGGCTGGTGGGAGGGCTTTCGTCCATGTTTGGGCCGATGCTGATCATCTATCTGGTCTCGATTCCGGGCCTCGACAAGGAACGCTTCGTCGCGACGATCAGTTTTCTTTATATTGCATGTGTCGTCCCTTGGGTGATAATGCTGTGGTGGTTCGGGATTCTGGATCATGACCTTGTCGTGCTTTCAGGTTTGGCGACGATCCCCGTGGTGCTCGGACTCTTCGTCGGAGAAGTGCTTCGAAAAAGGGTGAGCGACGCCCGCTTTCAGAAAATGGTGTTGGTCGTGTTGTTAGTGTCAGGGGGCGCCATGCTCTGGCGAGCGCTGGTATAAAACTGGTACGCTGAGGACTGGGATACTCACGTTGGGTAATGCGCCCAAACGGTTTGTAAATCCAATTTAGGAGGAAATAAACAATGAGTAAGACGAAAACACTGTTGATGTCTATCGGTTCTGTTGTGGCCGCCATGACGCTTTCGGCCGGTACGGCTTTCGCAGGTTGTGCGACGGACGGTATGCCGGGTTCGATGGATCGCCCGGGAGGTTTTCCGGAGCGTGCTTTGGGCATGGTCGTGCCTTACGGCCCGGCCGGTGGGTCCGGTCAGGTAGCCCAGGCGATGGCGCAGGCGGTGACCGAACTGACGGGTGTGGCGATCAACCGTGATCACAAACCGGGCGGCTCGGGAACGGTCGGAATGACAGCCTATTTGGCCACTCCCGCGAACGGTTACACCGTACTTGAGCATATCGATGATGCGTCCAGCGCTCACGCATTGGATTCGGGTCGGCCTAACCCGGCTGAGGATCTGATTCCGCTGGTGATCTCGCAGATTACTTTTTCGCAGATCTATATCCGCGCTAGCGAAGATCGTTATACCGATTGGGACTCTTTTGTTGCGTGGGTGAAAGCGCAGGACGGAAAAGCCACCATCGCTAATGTCTCCAAGGAAGGTTCCATGGAGCGCATCAACATGAAGTACCTGACCGACTCAACCGGCATGAAGATCCAACAGATCTCATTTGACAAAGGGGCGCCTCGATATGGCGCGCTCGCCGGTGGACAGGTCGATGCGCTGTTTGAGCAGCCTGGAGACGTCCGCAAGTTCCTTGATTCGGGCACGTTTAAGCCTATCCTGACTCTACTGCACAGTCGACCGGGAGCGTTTGCAGATGTCCCGAGCCTGACGGACGCAGGTTTTGACTTTGAGCCGCTGCTTCGGTTCCGCGGCTTCTACGTTCACAAGGATGCGCCTGCGGATCGCGTCGAATGGCTTCAGTGGGCATTTCAAAAAGCCTTTTGTGAGAAGAGCTATCAGGATTTCAATGAGAGCAAGTACATGAACCTGATTGAAAGTTTCCGTGATTCCGACGGCGCTCGGGAGTTGATTACGGCAACCATCGCTCAGTATCGTGATGTCTACAAACAGCTGGGAATGGAAGTTAAGTAAGCTGACATCAGCTTGAAAACCTGTTGAACGGTCGGGAGCGGTGCGAAGCTGCTCCTGACCGTTTGGCTTTGTGATTTATTTCTGCGCACCGGTAAGTCATGGGAAAACTGCGTCTGGGCCATATTTGTGAAGCCGTCTTCTGGCTGGCTCTGGCTGCGTTCCTGTATATCGAGTCCTTTGAATTTGATCGCGGTATAGAAATCTACAAATTCGGTGCGACCGGTTGGCCGAGGGCCTTACTGCTCCTCGTCGCAGTTGCGGCAATAGGCCAGTTCCTGTTTCAGTTCGTTGCGGGAGACAAAGCGACCTCAGGCACCGTTGGCGCAGCAACAGATGATGGCGCCGAGGAAGCAGCGCGCCAGTCGGGGCATTCCCATTTCCGCTGGTATTTTTCGACCTTCTGCCTTCTGATCTTGCCGTTCCTGTATATGCGCGCCCACGATCTGGTGGGAATGTTTCTGGAACTCGATAAGGAAGGAATCCATTCAGTCAAGTTAATTGCGGCGCCGGTCCTGCTTTTTGTCTATCTCCTGCTGGCAAGAGGCAACCACGTTGGCGCTATCCTTACGCTTCCGTTGTTTTTTGCGGCTTTGCTTGAGGATCTGGGTTTTTACTCGATGGCGCCACTGTTCATCGTCGGTGTCACGTTGCTGATGGGCGAACGCCGCCCACAGTGGATAGCGCTAACAGCAGCGTTGATCATGGGCGCCTTGCTTTTCACGTTCGTCAGCCTCTTATATGTCGGTCTGCCGACCGGCAATATCAGTCCTTTTTACGACCTGAGTCACTGGATAGTGACGATGATTCAATAACGCCAAGGCACAAAGTCAAGTGGATCCATTCGGTAACTTTATTAACGGAACAGTTACGCTCTTCAGCGATCCCTTGGGCATCCTGATTTTCTTTGGCGGGGTGGTCGGCGGAATGCTCTTTGGAGCGATTCCCGGAGTCAGCATGCTGACCCTGGCGGCGATACTGCTGCCATTCACGGCTCACCTTTCGGCCGAGCACGGCATCATGCTGTTCTCGGTGATCTACTGCACCGGGGTATACGGCGGAGCGATTACGGCAATCCTGTTTAATATTCCCGGGGCGCCGGAGAATGCGCCGACCGCGTTTGATGGGTATCCCATGACCCGTAACGGGCAGGCCGGCAAGGCAGTAGGCGCCGCGGTCATGTGTTCGGCAATCGGCGGCACCGTATCGGCGGTCATCATGATGGCGGCCACTGCCCCCATCGCCAACTGGGCTATCTCTGCCTTCGGTCCTCCTGAAATTTTCGCGCTGGTCTTTTTCGGCCTGGCGGTTGCCGCTACGGTGGGCGCCAGAACATTGTGGAAGGGTTGGTTATCTATCCTGCTCGGATTGATGATCGCGGTCGTCGGAATGGACCCGGTGGGGGGCATCGAACGCTACGACTTCGATATGCCGTATCTGCTGGCAGGCATTCATTTCATTCCCACCATTCTGGGTTTCTTTGCTGTATCCGAAATCTTTGTCCAGGCGGAAAGAAAAGCGACGGGGGTTTATGAGGCACCCAAGCTTAGCGTGAATTTTCCTTCTGTTGCGGAACTGATCGCGCATAAGTTTGCCGTTGTGCGCTCGATTGTGATCGGCTTTTTCTGCGGCATCCTGCCGGGGATCGGCGCGACGCTGGCTGCATTCATGGGATACAACGAAGCCGTCAGGTGGTCCAAGGACCGTAAAGCTTTCGGTACCGGAAAAATGGAAGGGGTGATCTCTTCTGAAACCGCCAATAACGCTGCGACCGGTGCGGCCATGATTCCGCTGCTGGCACTAGGATTGCCGGGCGGCGCACTGACCGCAATGATGGTAGGCGTCTTTCAGATGCACGACATGGAACCCGGGCCGCTGGTGTTTCTGAATAGCCCAGATTTGGTCTGGGTGGTTTTTGCAGCGATGTTCTTTGCCAACCTGTCTATTCTGTTGGTTGGCTTTCTGGAAACCAAAACCATCATCAATCTTCTGCGGATTCCATTTCAGTTTCTGGCTCCGCTGATTCTGCTGCTGGCTACTGTGGGAGCCTATGCTGTCCGGGGGCTCGTTATCGATGTCGTGGTGATGTTCATCGCCGGGGTCGCGGGCTTTTTTCTTCGGCGTTCGGGATACTCCGTCGCAGGTATCGTACTGGGATTGATTCTCGGCAAGATCGGCGAGCAGACGTTTGCTCAGGCGATGCAGATGCTGCATTTCGAGTGGACCGGATTCTTTAATCGCCCCATCGCGGCGCTCCTGATCGTGGCGGCGCTTTTGACCGTAGCGGGCAGTATCTACAGCGCGTTCTTCAGAAAAGACCGACAGTAGGATCTCCGGCGGGGGAGCGCTGACGAAGCGCGAACCCAGAGTGAAACGCACGGGGTTCGTCTTGCGCCGCGGACACCGGCCAAGGCTTGTCAGCCGCCTTGGCCCGCGGGGTCAGTTCGTATTGAACAATGAGTTCCAGGCCTTCGAGGCAGACTCTCCCAGATCGCCTAGCGATTCGAGAGCTTGGGTGACGGCCTCTGTCTCGATTGTGATCTCGGCCGCTTCGTCTGAAGAGGATTGGGCGGGGAGTGTGTCCGAAAACGTGACCATCTCGAACGTCTTGGGGAGATCGACACCAAAGGAGACTGGGTTCGCGGGCAGTTCGAATCGATCGTCATCTGCCGCTCCCTTGGACAATCGAATCACCCGAAAGTCGTCGGATCGAAGGATGTCTTTTCCGGCGAATCGTTTTGCTGAGTCATCGCTTTGCACCCCTGAAAGGAAGCCTACGAAGTGCACCCATTTTTCAGTTATCTCTGCCAGTGTCAGGTCATCAGTGAGAACGATCTCAACCTCACGCTGAGTCAATGGCTCGTAGTAGTTATATACAGCGCCTTGGATGCCTGAAATAACCTCCATCCTTCCGGTATTTCTAAGGTCTCTTGCCTGTACATCAGCCCCGATCAATGCTTGAGTGTGTTGGGATTCAGCGTTGCCGACTGCCTTCATTAGGGCGCTCATCGTGCTCATGTCGTAGACGGTCCACTGACCATCCAGCTTGGACATCGAATAGATTGTGCCCCCAAGCACCAACATGTAGGAATCGGCATCTGTAGACATGCGGAGCTTGTCGTCTTTGTATTCAAAGACCATTTGAGTTCCCGCGGCATCTCCGTAGGTAACGGTGTTAGCCGAAACGGCAGATGAAAAGGCGAGCGTTAAAAATAGAGCGCTCAGGCCAAACTGTGTCGAGCTTTTTAAATAGTCAGAAATCATTGGAACTCCTAAAGTTAGTGGGAGTCCAATATAGGGCGTCGATTTATGACGTCCGTAATCATCATGCGCCAGGGGCTAATCATTGAAAGTGAGCACCGGGCTCCTTTTTCTGAAGCGATCTTC
>TARA_B100000686_G_scaffold146185_1_pt1 | contig 11238 bp, 6 predicted proteins | sample TARA_B100000686 | Tara Oceans TARA_B100000686 (sample SAMEA2622733) | marine metagenome | biome: marine biome (ENVO:00000447); feature: marine epipelagic mixed layer (ENVO:xxxxxxxxx); material: "saline water (ENVO:00002010), including plankton (ENVO:xxxxxxxx)" | depth 150 m
ATTTAACTTTATCCCCTTTTTCTAAAAATCTTTGGGCATTTTTAATTTTGAAATTATAATCATGTATTTCGGTCACAGGTCTAAGTTTAATTTCTTTTAAGCTAATAACTTTTTGTTTCTTTTTGGCCTTGTTAGCTTTTTTTTGTAAATCATATTTATATTTTCCAATATCAATAATCTTACAAACTGGAGGGTTAGCATTTGGAGATATTTCTATTAAATCCAAACCTTCGTTTTGTGCAGCTTGAATAGCTTCCTTAATATTTAATGTACCAAGATTTTGTCCATGACTATTTATAACCTGCACTTCTTGTGCACGGATCCTTTCATTAATTCTTGGACCTTTTGGCCTAGTTCTTTTTTGAAAATAATTTTGTTTTGTGTATGCCACTAATGAAATGAAATTTTATTTTTACTAGATATATTTTTTATTGTTTGATTTAATGGAAGGGTTTCTTGCTTATCTGATCCCAGCTTTCTAATTGAAACACTCTTTCCATCAACTTCTTTTTGACCGCAAATTAGAAGAATGGGAACTTTTGATAGAAAATGTTCTCTAATTTTATAATTTATTTTTTGATTTCTTAAATCCACTTCGGCTTTTATATCTGCTTTCATGCATTCTTCAAATACTTTTTTTGCATAATCGTCAAATTCTGATGAAATTGGAAGAACAACCACCTGTAGTGGTGCCAACCATAACGGCAATTTACCTGCGTAGTGCTCAATCAAAATTCCAATAAATCTTTCTAAAGAACCAAACAAAGCCCTATGTAGCATAACAGGAACTTTTTTGGATCCATCGCTTGCAACATAAGAAGAGCCAAGTCTACCCGGTAAATTTAAATCAACTTGTAAAGTTCCACATTGCCAATCTCTTCCTATTGTATCTCGAAGCACAAAATCTATTTTGGGACCATAAAATGCTCCTTCACCTTTATTAATTTCATATTTTAGTTTTGTTTGTTTGATTGCTTTTAATAGTGCAGTTTCTGCTTTATCCCAAATCTTATCATCACCAACTCGTTTTTTTGGTCTATCCGAAAATTGTAATAAAACTTTTTCGAAACCTAAGTCTTTATAAATTTCTAATATTAAGTTAGTTACACTTAAACATTCATCTGTAATTTGATCTTCAGTGCAAAAAATATGAGCATCATCTTGAGTAAAAGCTCTAACTCTTAGTAAGCCATGTAAAGCACCCGAAGGTTCATATCTATGTACCTTACCAAATTCTGATAGCTTTAAAGGAAGATCTCTATAACTTTTAAGTCCTTGATTAAAAACCTGTATACCACCAGGACAATTCATAGGTTTAATTGCGAATGTTTTTTCATCTGGTGTTTCTGAAGTATACATATTTTCACCAAACTTTTCCCAGTGTCCTGATTGCTCCCATAAAGTTTTGTCTAATATTTCCGGTGTATTAATTTCTTTATAACCAGCATTTTTTTGTTTTTGTCTCATATAACTCACTAGAGTTTGGAATAAATTCCAGCCTTTGTGATGCCAAAATACTGCGCCTGGACTTTCTTCCCTAAAATGAAATAAATCCATTTCTTTTCCTAATTTTCTGTGATCCCTTTTTTCTGCTTCTTCTAGTCTTAAAAGATATTCTTCTAATTCTTTTTTATTCCGCCAACATGTGCCGTATATTCTTTGAAGCATTTCATTATTAGAATCACCCCTCCAATAAGCTCCTGAGACTTTTATAAGCTTAAAAGCTTTTCCTATTTTTCCTGTTGAGGGAAGATGAGGCCCTTTACATAGATCGTGCCATTTACCATGGTGATAAATTGATATTTCCTCATTTTTTGGAAGATCCTGAATTATTTCCGATTTGTAATGTTCGCCTATTTTTTTAAAATGTTTAATAGCCTTATCTCTGTCCCAAACTTCTCTTTTAGTTAAATCATTACGATCAACTATCTCTTTCATTTTATCTTCTATTTTTTTTAAATCATCATTAGTAAATGGCTCTTTTCTAGCAAAATCATAATAAAAGCCATCCTGTATAACAGGCCCTATAGTCACTTGAGTTCCTGAAAATAATTCTTGAACTGCCATTGCTAGAACGTGAGCGGTATCATGTCTAATAACTTCTAGGCCTTCTTTATCTTTTGATGTAATTATTTTAACTTCAGAATTTTTGCTAATTTTAAAACTTAAATCTTTAAGCTCGCCATTTACATTCATTATACAAGCGTCTTTAGCTAAAGATTTACTAATTTTATTTGCAATTTCAAATCCATCAACAGCTTTTGAAAATGGAATTTTCTTACCATCTGACAATTTTATATCTGGCATTAGTCTGGAAACTTTATCAATTTTTTATATTCAGTAAAGGTGCTCTGACACATTTTATCAACATCAAATTTTTTCAATACGTTTTTTCTACCTGCAATACCTGTAGATTTTAGGGAATTGTAGTCAATTTGCATTACTTTGACAATTAAATTGGCCAAATCTGCTGGATCTTTATTTTTAAACAAGTATCCCGTTTTATCTTTGTTTATAGTTTCTCTTGATCCCCCTATGTCACTAGCGACAATTGGAACTTGCATCGACTGTGCTTCAACAGAAACTCTCCCAAATGCTTCTGGTTCTTGAGAGCATGAACAAACTAAATTTGCTGCCGCGTATGCTATAGGCATTTCCTCGCAATGATCAATAAATTTAATTATTTTATTTAATCTATATTGTTGCACCAAATCAATAAGTTGCTTCTTATATACATTTCTTCCTTGATCACTTCCAAGAATAATTGCTTCAAAAGAAAGAATATCATTTTTTTCAGAAACAATTTTCATTGCTTCAATAAAAATTTTTTGTCCTTTCCATTTTGTTAATCTGCCTGGTAATAAAATAATGAATTTATTTCTATCAATATTATTTTGTTTACAAAACTTATCTAGCTTGTTTGGAATAATTTTTTGAGGATTAAAGTAATTTGTATTTATCCCTCTAAAAATTACTAAAAGTTTTCTTTTATTGTCTATAAAAAAATCTCCATATTTTTCGTTTATATGAGAAAAAATGAAATTTGAACCCGCAATAACTAGATGAGATTTTACCATCACTGAATTATAAAATTTTTTAATTTTATTACTAAAATTATAAGTTCCATGAAATGTTGTAACAAATTTTCTAAAAGTAATTTTTGTGGCCAACCAGCATGACCAAGCAGGTGCGCGACTTCTTGCATGCACAATATCAATATTATACAAAATTATTATTAGAGAAATTATTATGAAATTAATTAGCATTAAAATAGGATTTTTTGAATGAACTGGAAGTCTAATTAATTTAACCTTTTTTCTATCAATAAATTTTAATAGCTCCCCACCGCTTGTAATTAAAAAAGATTTACAATCCTGCTCGGGTAGAAAGTGAGCTAAATCATAACATCCCGTCTCAGATCCACCGTAGCCTAACCTAGGTATAACTTGTAAAACTTTTATTTTTTTTTTCATTGTTTTGAAATATTATAATATGTCAAATGAATTACAAAAGATCTAAATATTTTACAACTTTTAATAAAAAAAAAATTAAATATTTGTACATTGAAAAAAATAGCGGAATTACTGTAGTTTTTTTCCATGGTTTTATGTCAGATATGATTGGTGCAAAACCTACCTCAATTCAAAAATTTTGTAAAAAGCATAAATTAAATTTCTTAAAATTTGAATATTCTGGTCATGGAAAATCTTCGGGTGAATTTACAAAAGGCAATATATCTAAATGGACCAGTGAAGCAAAAGAATTAATTAAATCAAAAAATAAAAAAAATAGAGGCTTAGTATTTATAGGATCGAGCATGGGAAGCTGGATAGCTCTTAATTTGTTTAAACATTTTAAAAAAAAACTAAGAGGTTTTATAGGGATAGCCTCAGCACCTGAATTTTTAGAAAAATTGATGTGGAGAAAATTTAGCAAAAAAATAAAAAAAATTATATTATCAAAAAAAATTTATCATCTTGACTATGGAGAATATACATACCCCATTACAAAGCAATTGATTTTCGATGGGAGAAAAAATAAAGTTCTTAACAATAAAATTAATTTAAAAATACCAATTGTTTTATTTCATGGAACAAATGATGAGGTTGTTCCATTAAGTTTTTCAAAAACAATTCTTAAAATATGTAAAAAATCTAGCAAAAAATTTATTAAAATTAGGAATGGTGACCATAGTTTATCAAAAAAAAGAGATTTAAAAAAAATATCCTACGAATTAAAATTAATGATAAAAAGCCTTCAATTAGATTAAACAGCCTTTGAAACTTTTGAGCTTAATGTCAAAGGCTTAGATAGTTTATCTAGCATTTCTTTTGGACAGATCTGTTTAAAATTTTCTACTTCTTTATCAAAATTTTTTAATATTTTTTGGGCTATCTTAGATTCGGTTTCAATAAAATGCTGATTAATTAAATCTTTTAAATAGCTTTTCCAATAATCTGTTTCGGGAGTTTGCCAAATCACAGAATTAGGATTTACATAATTTTCAAATTCTTTAATAGGATCATATACAAACGCCATACCACCAGTCATTCCAGCAGCAAAATTATCGCCAACTTTACCTAAAATAACTACGCATCCTCCGGTCATGTATTCGCAACCATTTGAATCACAGCCCTCTATAACTGACTCAGCTCCCGAGTTTCTGACTGCAAATCTTTCTCCTGATTGACCGGCCGCAAAAAGATTTCCAGACGTAGCTCCGTAAAGCACAGTGTTTCCAACAATAGTATTTTCGTTACTATTTAAATTACTTTCCTTTGGTGGTTTAACAACTATAGTGGCACCCGAAAGTCCCTTGCCAACATAATCATTGGCATCTCCTATAACATTCAATTTTAAACCTTCTATACCAAAAGCCCCTAGAGACTGGCCTGCTGATCCAAATAAATTTATTACAATAGAATTTTTATCAATTTTGTTATTGCCTATTTTTTTATAAATATAATGTGAAAGTCTTGTTCCAACTGCTCTATCAACATTTTTAATTTCATATTTTGAATTAATTTTATTTTTTTTCTCAAAATCATTTTTTATTTCTCTATAAATTTTTTCATCTAAATTAGGCGGAACTTCATTGATAAAATCAGGAGAACAATGTCTGTTGTTTTCACCAGGATCTGCTTGAACTAAAAGAGGGCTTAAATCTAAATCATCTAAGTCTGATTTTCCTCTACTTACTTGTTTCAATAAATCTGTTCTACCAACAATATCGTTTATACTTTTAAAACCAAGATTTGCTAAAATTTCTCTAACTTCTTGAGCTATAAAAGTAAATAAATTAACAACTTTTTCAGGTGTCCCTGTAAATTTTTTTCTTAACTCATCGTCTTGAGTGCAAACTCCAACTGGACAAGTATTGGAATGGCACTGTCTAACAAGTATACATCCCATAGCTACCAAAGAAGTTGTGCCTATACCAAATTCTTCTGCTCCCATCATAGCAGCCATAATTACATCTCTTCCAGTTTTTATTCCCCCGTCAGTTCTTAATGTAACTTTATGTCTAAGGTTATTTAATGTTAAAATTTGATTTACTTCTGTTAATCCCATTTCCCAAGGAATTCCTACATACTTAACGCTAGTTTGTGGACTTGCGCCTGTTCCACCAGAATGTCCTGAAATTAAAATTACATCTGCTTTAGCCTTCGCTACACCTGCTGCAATAGTTCCTACACCGGTAGAAGCAACTAATTTTACTCCAATTCTAGCTTTGGGATTTGATTTTTTAAGATCATAAATTAATTGAGCTAAATCTTCGATAGAATATATATCGTGATGCGGAGGGGGAGATATTAAAGTTACTCCTGGAGTAGAATGTCTTAATTTGGCAATTTCTTTTGATACTTTAAAACCTGGTAATTGACCACCTTCTCCTGGTTTTGCCCCTTGTGCTATTTTTATTTCAATTTCACTACAATTATTTAAATATTCAATCGTTACTCCAAATCTTGCTGAGGCAATTTGTTTAATTTTTGAATTGGAGCTATCTCCGTTACTTCTAGTAATAAATCTTTTAGAATCTTCTCCTCCTTCACCGCTACAAGAAGCTGCTCCTATTCTGTTCATAGCAATAGCCAAAGTTTCGTGAGCTTCAGCTGACAAAGCCCCGTGAGACATACTTCCGCTGCCGAATCTTTTTCTTATGTCCTCGATACCTTCCACTTCCTTAATATCAATCGGTTTTTTTAATTTTTTAAAATCTAAAAGGTCTCTTAAATTTATTATAGATAAATCATAAATTCCTTTGGTATATTTTTGATAAGCTTCGTATGAGTTCGAAGCTACGGCGCTTTGAAGAGTATGAATTAAATTGCCTTGATATTGATGAATTTCACCATTTTTTCTATACTTGTATATTCCTCCTATTGGAAGAATTGTTATATTTTCTTGAAAAGCTTTTTCATGAAGTTTTTTAATTTTTTTTTCAATACCAGCAATTCCAATACCTGATATTCTTGATATCATTCCTGGAAAATATTCTGCTACAACAGATCGGCTTAAACCTACAGCTTCAAAATTACATCCACCTCTATAAGAGCTTAAAACTGAAATTCCCATTTTCGACATTATTTTAAGCAGTCCATTATCAATTGATTTTATGTACCTATTTATACATTCTTCAAAACTTATTTTTCCAAATAAACCTTTTGAAGATCTCTGATATATGGAATCAAATGCTATGTACGGACTTATAGTTGTTGCTCCAACACCCAATAAAACTGCAAACGAGTGTGTGTCTAAAACTTCGCCGGTCTGCACATTGATTGAGGCAAAACCTCTTATACCTAAATCAACTAATCTTGAATTTATAGCTCCAATTGCAAGAGTCATTGGTATTGGAGCTTTTTCTTCATTGATCAATTTATCCGTCAATACCAAATGCTTTACACCTTCACGGATTGCTGTTTCAGCTTCAGATCTTAATTGGTTAAGCCTCTCTTTTAAACTAACATTAACATTGAAAGTACAGTCAAGAATTTTGATATTTTTTTTAAAAAAGAACAAAAATTTTTCAAATTGTGAATTAGATAAAACCGGACTCTCAAGAACGTAAATATTATCCTCGGTTAAATTTTCAAAATCGAGAATATTACCTGTGTTACCAAAACGAGTTTTTAAACTCATAACCTCATTTTCTCTTAAAGAGTCAATTGGAGGATTAGTTACTTGACTAAAATTTTGTCTAAAAAAATGTGACAGAGGTCTATATTTATCAGATAAAACTGCAACAGGAGTATCATCTCCCATAGATCCAACAGCTTCTTTTTTATCTTCTACCATTGGGTGCAAAATAAGTTCCAAATCTTCAATATTCATTCCCGCAAGAAATTGTCTACGTCTTAATTCTTGATCTTTGTAAAGAACTTTCTCTTTTGTGATATTTATTTTTTTATCTAGATCAATTATTTGTTTATTATATTTTTTATAATCTTTAGAAATTTTATTTTTTAAGTTTTTGCTATCGTAAACCTTACCGTTTTCTAAATCTATGGCAATTGCCTGTCCTGGCCCTAACCTTCCTTTAAAAACAATTTTTTCATTAGGAAACTGAATCATTCCAGACTCGGAACCAGCAAAAAGAAGTTTGTCGGATGTTACTGTGTATCGTAATGGTCGTAAACCATTTCTGTCTTGAGCGGCAATAATCCATTTTCCATCTGTAGCAGAAATGGCAGCAGGTCCATCCCAAGGTTCTATAGTGCTATTTAGAAAATTAAATAATTGCTGATGTGCTTTTGGAACAGTTTTTCTTCTCTTCGACCAAGCATCAGGTATTAGCATTAATTTGGTTAATGCAACTGACTTACCTGACCTTACTAATAATTCAAACACGTTATCTAAGGCAGCAGAATCTGAGTTTCCAATATTTATAACGGGTTTAAGTGAGTCTATATCATCAAAAAGTTTACTGCTCATATCCTGTTCATGAATTTTCATCCAATTTATATTCCCTTTAATTGTATTGATTTCACCATTATGAGCCAAAGTTCTAAATGGTTGAGCTAAATCCCAACTTGGAAAAGTGTTGGTAGAATATCTTTGATGAAAAATAGCAAATCTTGAAATAAATCTTTTGTCCATTAAATCTGGATAAAATTCTGATAAAGCTTCTGCTAAAAACATACCTTTGTAAATAATAGATCTAGAACTAAAAGAAGATATGTAAAAATCTTTTAGTTTTAAATCAGAAGACTGTTTTTCAATTTTTCTTCTAACAATATATAAGTCTCTTTCTAGTGCATCATCCTTTAATTCTTTTTGATTGGATTTAAAAATTATTTGAACAATTTCGGGTCTATTTGCTTCAGCCTTAATTCCTAAAACTTTTGTATTAACTGGAACCTGTCTCCATCTGTAAACATAATAATTTCTACTGAGCAATTCATTTTCCACTATAGTTTTACATTTTTCTTGTGAAGAATAATCGTTTTTAGGAAGAAAAATCATACCTACACAAATCTTTCCTTCTTTGTGTTGCCGTCCGGCATTGTTAATTCTTTCTATAAAAAAATCTTCTGGTATTTCGATATGAATGCCTGCTCCATCACCTGTTTTGCCATCGGCATCTACAGCCCCTCTATGCCAAACTGCCTTTAAAGCTTGTATTCCGTATTCTACTACTTTTCTTGATTTTTTACCTTCAGTTGAACATACAAAACCAACTCCACAAGCATCATGTTCAAAACTTGGATCATAAACTTTTCCATCAATTAGTTTTTTTAAATTTTTTTTGTATAGTTTCATTCTAAGCTGCTATTGTCTTATTTATATTTTTGTTTTTTAAATATTTTCTTATTGAGATGGCTGCGTCTCTTCCATCTCTAATTGCCCAAACAACTAGTGAAGCACCTCTTACTATATCTCCTGCTGCAAAAACTCCTGAAATATTAGTTTGCATAGATTTTAAATTTATTTTTATAGTTCCCCATTTAGAAACTTCAAGGTTTGAATCGTTAAACAACTTTGGTAAATCCTCAGGATCAAATCCCAATGCTTTTATTGCTATATCAGCTTTTATTTCAAAGTCAGAGTTTTCAATAGCTGTAGGATTTTTTCTTCCAGAAGAATCTGAGCCTAAAAGTTTCATTTTTTCAACTATAATACTTGAAATTTTTTCTGTACCGATAAATTTTTTTGGATTTGATAACCAAATAAATTTAACCCCTTCCTCTTCGGCATTAAAAACTTCTCTTGCAGAACCTGGCATATTTTCTCTGTCTCTTCTATAAATACACTTTACTGATTTTGCATTTTGTCTAACTGCAGTTCTTACACAATCCATAGCTGTATCGCCTCCTCCAATAACAACTATATTTTTATTTTCAGCATTAAGTTTTCCGTTATCAAAATTTTGAACTTTATCACCTAGACCTTTGCGATTTGAAGCAGTTAAAAATTCCATTGCAGGATAAATATTTTTTAAGTTATCACCCTCTAACTTAATTTCTCTTGGTTTATATACACCTGTAGCTATTAGTATGGCATCATGTCTTTCTTTTAATTCTTTAAGAGATAAATTTTTCCCTATTTCTACATTTTGTTCAAATTTTATACCTCCCTTTTTTAAAAGATCTATTCGTCTTTCAACAACAAATTTTTCTAATTTAAAATTAGGTATTCCATAAATTAATAAGCCGCCAGCTCTATCGTAACGATCATAAATAGTAACTTTGTAACCAAATTTTCTTATTTCTTCTGCGCAAGCTAAACCTGCTGGACCGGCTCCAATAATTCCAACAGATTGATTTAATTCATCCTTTATTGATAATGGTTTGATCCAACCATTTTCCCACGCAGTATCTGTAATATATTTTTCAATAGATCCTATAGTTACCGTGCCGTGACCTGACTGTTCGATTACACAATTGCCTTCGCACAATCGATCTTGAGGACATATTCGACCACAAATCTCAGGCATATTATTAGTACTATGAGCAAGCTCGTTAGCCTCTTCAAGTCTACCCTCGGCTGTAAGTTTTAACCAATCAGGTATATTGTTGTGCAGCGGGCAATGAATTTGACAAAAAGGAACTCCGCATTGAGAACATCTGCTAGATTGTTCTTTAGCTTTGTTATAAATAAATTCATCATAAATTTCTTTAAAATCATCAATTCTCTTACCAACTTTTCTTTTGTTAGGTGTTTGTTGATCCAGCTCAACAAATTTAAGCATTTTATCTGACATAATAGCCGTCCTCTATAATCACTTTTATACTAATATAAATAGGGCTAAAAGAACTTTAAGGACATTAAACCTGACCTATATTCTTAAAAAGACTAATAAAATAGAGATTTATATTGCATAGCTGCTATGCAATACTATTAATTTATGCTTTCTTCAGTAGAAATTTTAATTCTTTCAGCTATTCAGGGCATCTCTGAATTTTTACCAGTAAGTTCTGTTGCTCATTTAGTCGTAATTTCAAAATACTATGTCTTCACAAATCAAAATCTATTAATAGACATATGCCTGCACTTAGGTTCTCTAATAGCAATTATAGTTTACTTTAGAAAAGATTTATTTGATTTTATTAAAAACAAAAATTTTTATATTAAAATAGTTATCGCTACTATTCCAATTATACCAATTGGATATATTCTTTACCAAACAGGAATTATAGATCGACTAAGAAACCTCGAAATAATCGGATGGATGAGTTTAATATTTGCGATCTTTCTCTATATTTCTGATAAAACAAAAATTTCAAAAAAAATTAATGAGAATTTTTCTAATACATCAGCAATAATTATTGGTTTGTTTCAAATATTAGCATTAATACCTGGTGTGAGCAGATCTGGAATCACGATTACTTCTGGTAGGTTTTTAGGATTTAGCAGATTTGAATCTGCAAAAATTTCATTTTTTTTATCTATTCCTACATTATTTGCCGCTAGTCTTCTTGGAGTTTATAATATTTATAAACAAGAAAGTGCTGAACTTAATTTTCTAGCAATTATAGCAGTAATATTTTCTTTTATTTTTTCTTATATTACAATTGCTTTTTTCTTAAATTTTATTAAAAAATTTAGTTTAAATGTATTTGTTGTCTACCGGTTACTTTTATCTTTATTAATACTTGCAATTGTTTATTTATAATTTCTTTTCATAAATTGGCGCTAACTGTGACAACAAAACCCCACCAAGAATAAGCAAACATCCAATAATGTTATTAATGCCTAATATTTGACTTAAAATTACCCATGCAGAAATTGCAG
>TARA_B100000686_G_scaffold355294_1_pt1 | contig 11231 bp, 8 predicted proteins | sample TARA_B100000686 | Tara Oceans TARA_B100000686 (sample SAMEA2622733) | marine metagenome | biome: marine biome (ENVO:00000447); feature: marine epipelagic mixed layer (ENVO:xxxxxxxxx); material: "saline water (ENVO:00002010), including plankton (ENVO:xxxxxxxx)" | depth 150 m
CGCATAGATGGATATCATCAATTTCGTCAAGTTCATTAAAAGTCCTTAGGTGGCCCTTAATATGTCCATGTTGTGCTGAAAATATAGCCCCGACAGTGAATTTTTTTTCGCCCAATTTATCTCCTCCACTTTAAATAATACAACTACTTTGCGTAAATGCTACTCATTATTTCAAAATTTATCTAGTCTGAAATATCACCATCTGTTTCCAAAAGGTAAAAATTCATGGGATTAAATACTTCAGCTGAAACTAAAAAAGCTATGATGAATGACTGAGGAGTCAAAAGATAAAGAATTCATTCAATTAAACACCTCTATTAGTGAATCGGCGCTTATCTTTAGGTGAAACACCTAAATTTTAAATCGTTTAATCTGAAAATCTTAATGAATATATATCTGCATCATTCATTACGAAGCGTACCTTAACAGGCTTGCCGGATATCTTAGATAAATCTGTAGAACCTTTCCAAGACACATACCCAGATATCTCATCTCCTATCAATCCGTCACAGTCATCTATACCGTATCCTTCTAGAGGAGCACCAGATTCATCCAACATCTCTACCCTTATCCTCCCTGCTGCACTTGTAGAATAATTTAACTCTAACTTGTTCCCTGTGAAATCTAATGTCTTAGTAAGCATTTGACCTTCATCATATCCTGCATTCAATGATGAAAATCCATCTAGTCTCAATGTCATCCTCTCTAAATATGCAGACGGTTGAGCATAATGTCTCTGAATAAATATAGACATCTCTGTCGAACTTGTCTGAATTACACCAGAGGCAGGATAATTGTTGCGTGTAGTCCAGTTCTCATCGCCTATTCCAGGCTTTAAAAAGCTTTCTCTGAATGTAAAGTCATACCGTGTACTACCTGCACGCGTAGTCATAAATGCACCATCTGATGTATCTCCATAATACTTATATTTTTCAAAACCTTCCATATTGTCAAAAGCATCTTGAGGAATATCATATTTCTTCATTCTTTTAAAAAAGATTCGGCCAGGTAATGATATATATATATGATTTGCTCGAAAATATGGAGTCGTCTGGTTCGTGTAAAGCTGAGCAGATGGTGTCATAGATCCAGTGTCACTGTACTCCATTGGAGTAAATTCTGACCAATTAAAAAAATCTGATGATGTAGCTCGTGCAGTAGATCTAAATCTTGGTATACCTCTCTCATCAGGTTTATCAAAAATTTCTTTAGCTACATCTTCCCAATTTTTTTCAAGTTTCCCATCGCCTCCAACAATACATCTTGCGTAAATTACATATTTTGATTCAATCTCAGACCAAAAAATTATATTTTGTGCATCCCAATGATTGGGCAAACTACCTAAAATAATAGGGGCATCTTGAATTTGACTCCAATTGGTTGAATCTGAAGTAGCGTATCCATAAAGATTCGAAGAATTTGTAGAATCATCCCAAAGGCCTCGCATATTTCCCTTAATTCGTTGTGACTTGGATGCATTAGGATTAGTGTCCAAAAAAGCTCCAAAACCAGAACCTAATTCTATAAGTGGCATGATAATATTGTTTTGAACTGAACCTTGATAATCTATCAAACCAAGATTAGGCCTATTCCAATTTATCCCGTCTTCACTTTCTGCATAACAAAGTAAAGTTGAATGCCCTCTATAGTACATTCTATAAACATCTCCATCTTGAAAAATATTTGTATAAAATGAACCAGAGCCGGTTTCGTCTGTTTCCCATGGTTGGTCATATTTGATAGCCTCACCTGCAGAAACCGGATTATGTAACTTTAATGATGTTCGATTCATATTATCTATAAAATAGTGATCTACAAATAATTCTCGTTTGTCATCAAAATTAATCATTCAAATTCTCCTGTATTTTTAATAGATTTTACCAATTATATTTTATTTAAATGCAGTAACTACTTTTCTATTCGCATCAATAATTTGGCCTATATATTCTTCGCTAAAACTTGGTTGCATTGGAATTGTTATTCCTCCAGACATTAATCTTTCACCATAAGTATTTTTAACCTTTGTGTAATCTATTGGAATCTCTCGATTATAATCTAAAGGAAACTTGGAATTCCCATACAAATTTGGCTCAGTAAGGAATGGATGTTTGTATAAAGGTCCAAGCTCCGGGATACCTAAAGGATAAGGTCCATAGGAAGGAATTATTCCTTCAGCTTCTAGTGCCTCGGCATATTCATATGCTGTGCATTTAAGTGAGTCAGTGTCTATAGTTAATTTTAAATTCCAATAAGTATGTTTCACCCCAGGCCGAACTTTTTGAGGTGTAATTTCTTTTATATCAGATAATCCATCAATTATAGTTTTTGCAGATCTAATTTTATTGTTTACATATTCGTCTACTTTTTTAAGTTGTACTCTACCCAAAGCACCCATAATATCTGTAATTTTATAGTTTGGAGCCAAGAAATAATTGGCATATGGTTTCCCTGTAGCAGGCCCATTTTTTCTAGGCAATGCAGCGTCATGAAATAATATGGCTCTCTCCCAAAGTGCAGTGTTATTAGTAAGAACCATTCCTCCTCCACCTAAACTTAAATGTTTTCCACCAAAACTAAACCCAGAAATATCAGCCAAAGTTCCAGCAATTATGCCATTGTCTTCAGAAAAATGAGATTGACAACAATCTTCAATCAAATATATCCCATACTTATCAGCTATTTTTCTAAGTTCTCTTACATTTGCAATATTTCCATGTAGGTTAACTACCAAAATAGCTTTTGTCCTTGATGTTATTTTTGTCTCTACATCAACTGGATCAAGACACATTGTGTCATCAATATCTGCGAAAACTGGCACACAATTTTGAAGTAAAAGACCTATTATGCTCCCACCAGATGTCCAAGCTGTTGTAATAATTTCATCGCCCGGATCTGGGTTTAATGCAGCTACACATGTGTGTATAGCCGAGGTTCCTGAGTTTACAGCTATACCATATTTGACTCCATATCTATCAGCATATTCTCGCTGAAATGCATCTATCTGTTCACCTTTTCCTATCTTTCCAGATCTTATTACACGTGAAACAGCGTAAATATCATCTTCATCAAAATCATGTGTCGACCAATTTTGTGGATCAGATACAATAGGAACACCACCATTAATTGCAAGTTTATTAATCAATCGCTATTACTCCCATATTAACTAATTTAGGTTCAATAAAATTAGCCTGGTTGATATTAACATCTTTAGATTAAACAACCAGAAATAATTACCATCAATCCACTACTATAAAAAACCCTCAAAGGATTATGCAATTTACATAATCTTTTGTTGTTTGGTAAATAAAAATACTTCATTCCCGTTTCACAGCCCCTGCCCATGTCCAGCCTTCCAAACCTTTATCTTTTCCATCAAGAACTCTAACTTTAACTATAGAAGTAGGAAGTTTCAAGAGCGCAGTGCCTGGCCTCAGTAACATTGTCTTTTGACAATCATTTGAAGCAGCACCAATTATTTCCACTTTTGCTCCAATTTCAAAAGGAATACCAGGTTCTAGTTTAAATTCATTTAAGCTACAAAACTGTACCTTGCCTGCACTTCTAGAATAATTCGACAGCGTTTCTTCCATTTCAGGCCATATACTAAGTGGTACTTTTCTTTCAATACATTTGTTTGAAATAATTCTTCTTACAAAACAATCATCCAACTCTTGCCTAGATACACTGGAAAAATACGTCTCATCGGTTTGAACCAAAACTTTAGTACTTTGCAAGATACCAGACAAAGACGCTTGTTCTTGTGATGTTTCGGCAGTTTCTGATGAACTACAACTAATTGAAAATAACATCAACAAGAAAAAAAGAACTAATAATTTTACTTTCATGATTTTTTCTCCAAGACATTGTTTGAGTTTTTTATTAGATCTGCATAGTAAAACACATCTATTTCAATATCAACATCTTAAGTTTATTTTTATTATTAATTCACGTGATTCAGAATCTATTTGAACTTTGGAACACCGGCAGTTTCCATAATCTGTTCTAATTCTTGTATTAAATGATTTGGCGGTCTAATCCCAGGAGGTCTTGGTGGGCCTACTTTAAGGCCTGCTATTTCCATAGGAGTCTTTACTAATGGCCCTTCTCCAGCAGTCAATACACCTACTTTTTCAATCCATCTACGCCAACCAACTTTAAATGAATCCAGATGATCTTTTACAGAAGAATAATCCTCCTTCTCAAGCAATTCCCATGTACGTAATGGATATTCAGGCCAGCATGTCCCAAGATGCCCGACAAACCCCTGTGCTCCTAAAGAATGACTCAAAGAAACTTGGTCTGTATTATCATAAATAACAAGTTCTTTGTGAAAAGATTCTATAATATCTCGAAAAGAATCATTATCTGGTGCTGCCCATTTTAATGCTCTTACAATTTCAATTTGGGACAATTGATTTAATAGATCACTATTAATATGAAAACCCAACCACCAAGTGTTATAAACCATTATTGAAATATCAATCTGATCCGATAACTGTTTAAATAATCTTAAAACATCCTGATCTGTGGCCGGATAATAATATAAAGGAGAAACTTGAACCGCCTGTAATCCAACTTTAGAAGCATGCTTTGCAAGTTCAATAACTATTCTAGGATCTGTATGTTGAACACTGGTTAGTACAGGAACCCTATTATTTGCAGCTTCCACGGCAGTGGTCATTATAGTTTTACGTTCTTCTATATTGAGCAATGGATGTTCTCCTGCTGCCCCACCTACTAAAAGTGCTCCGTTTCCAGTCTTCACACCATGTTCAATTGTAAAATTCACATTATAAGAAAATGCCTCTAAATCTAGATCAAAATCTTCTGTGAATGGAGTGGCCATAGGAATCAGAGGGCCTCTCAGCCAATCTTTAATATTATTTGGATCCAACATATTCTCCTTTTCCAATCCATCACATAAATTTAAATAACAACTACAAATTCATTAATTAAATTGTACATCTAAGTATTTTTACATCTTCTGATAATTTCAGAGGTAGAAATCGCTGAAGTATAAGGAAGAAGATGAAAAATACCCATTTCGATTGGAACCTTATAACAATCTTGGAGTAAATCTTCAGAAAAATCGTCACCGTGAACCACCAAGTTTATTTTGTGTTTATTAATCCATCCTAGATCTATAGACAAAGGCGCATTAGGTATCACTTCATCTACATATCTACAAGAAGATATTGTAGCTATTCTCTCTTCCATGGTCATTATAGGTAAACGTTTGTAATCTTCAACAGTTTTGTCAGAATGAACCCCAACAATCAGATGATCTCCAAGTTCACTAGCTTTCTTTAATAAATTTACATGCCCAAAGTGAAACAAGTCACCTACCATATCAACATATATTCTCATCAAAATTACCCTCCAAGTAAGTGTGAAATAATTTATTTCTAAAGTTTATTAAATTTCCTCTTTCAAAACATATGATCTTCCTGATGTCTCGTGTTTGTTAGGTAAATAATAGTAATTTACCCCTGGTTTTAAAATTTCTATGTAAAGAATTTCTTTTTGTTTATCTTTTTCAATAATGACTGCGTACCAGGCCTGAGCTAATAAATCAAATTCGGCATAACCTTGGGAATCAGTTATACATTTTCTAAGCCCTACAATAGTTACATTAGCTGACTCAACAGGTCTATTGTCATGTGTGAAAATTCGAATTTTGGTAATGTATTTATTTGGGAAAAAAAACTTGTGAATTCTAGTAAGTATACCAGATTGTTGGGGAATGACAGATTCCGGTATCGAATTTACAATATCCTCTTCAAAATCCATTTTCTTTGGAATATACCATTCAGATCCATATTTAAGTGATAAGTATTTTTCAGGAGGATTTGGCACAAAGAAAGTAGTTCCAAGAAACGAGATTGATTTTAAATCATCATAAAGTTCAATGGGTATTTTGACCGCAGGGTATTGATAGATACTTCCGTCAAGTATCTTATAACAAGTCCAATCTATCGGTATTCCTAGTTTTGAAAACTCAGCACCAATGTGGAACGAAGATTCGTTTACCTTAGCTTTGAAGCCAGCTCTCTTAAATTTATCAACAGTTTCATTAAAGGATTTTTCGTCAAGACCATTCCTGCCAATTATTGATCCAATATCTAAATCATCATCCCATTGAATAAGTTGCTTATCTCTGACAGCACCCAAACAAGTACCGTGACGAAGAAAGAAAATAACATCTAGTTCATCCATCAATTCCTTAATCTCAAGTAATATCTTTTCCCCGTTTTGAATGTCCATAGGTATATAGCTCATAATATTTTGATTTCCTTAATCATAAATTCCACATCGCTTTTTAAAAAATTAAATTATCACAAGTACTTAGGATATCAAATTATAAATCGTACCCTGTACAATTCTAAACTCGAAACAGAAGAAATCGCTTAAGAAATACCTGAATAATGCAATGCCTGATCAATAATTTCTACGCCAACTTTTTCACTATGAGCGGCTAATAGCTGTTTAGTCATTGACCCAGGCTTTCCGTCTCCTATTAATCTATTATCAATAGAATTTACAGGAGTGATCCTAGGACTAGTACTAGTAAAGAAAACTTCATCAGCAGTATATATATCATATGGCTGCAAATCTTCTTCAACAACTTCAATCCCTAAATTAGTAGCAACTTCCATCACTGTCATTCTGGAAATACCCCATAAAATATTTGTCGCTTTAGGTGTTTTTAAAATTCCATCCTTAACTAAGAAAACATTATTCCCAGTTCCTTCGGTTAAATTACCATTGACATCCATTAGTACTGGTAAAGCTTTAGGATCAACCTCTTTGGCCTCCAATTCAGCCAAAACAAAGTTCATTCTATTATGATGTTTTACTTTAGGATCCATCATGTCTGTAGAATAGCTTCTAGTTTTTACTATTACAGCCTTAGCTCCATCTATATAATCCTGCGCAAATCTTGCAAAATTTACAGGTTTAATCGAAATACATACAGTTGGAATTAAATCATTGACACTTCCAACTCCACGAGTTACCCAAGGATGAATAGTAAAATCTCCAGCCTCTTCTAAATATTTTTGATTTCTTTGAACAGCTTCCTCGCAAATAAAAGTCATTTCATCTGAAGTCATACCAGGATCAATTCTTACATATTGTAAAGACCTGTACATTCTATCTATATGGTGTTCTAAAGCAAAAGGCTTCCCGTTAAATGTGCGACATACATCATAAACAACATCAGCTAATGTAAAACCTCTATCTTCGGGATTTATCATGACTTTTCTATAAGGAATCCATTCTCCATTAAAATAAGTCTCAAAATTTGAATAATCTACCTTATAATCTGAAGAAACCATTCTCAATCTCCTTAGCTAACAATCTTCATATACTTTATAAACATTGACTCTCAAATAGCTTTGTTTTCAAGCCATTCTATATCTATTTCAAGACCTACACCTGGAGAATTATTAGGTATAAGAAAACCGTCCTTAATTACAGAAGTCCCAGGGAAAACAACAGTTTCCTCAAGAGGAACGCCCGGAGGAGCAACGCCTTCTGAACGTTCCCCCCATGTAATTGCAGGCATAGAATAAGCTAAATGTTGTCCCCATGGAAAATTCATACCAGCATGACCAATCACTGTTAATCCATGAGCTTCTGCAATATGGCATATCCTAACAGAAGCAGTAATACCACCGACCCATTGAACATCCGGCTGAAGAATATCTACTAATCCATGCTTAGCAGCTAACGTAAAAGGATGTATCGTATTCCAATGTTCCCCAGAAGCTAATATTTGCCCAGGTATACGATCACGAACTTTAAAGTAACTTTCCATATCTTCAGGTAAAAAATAATCTTCAATCCATTTTATTTTATATGGTTGTAATATTTCAGATAATTTAACTAAATATTCAATGTCCAAGGACATCCAAGCATCTACCATCAACTCTACATCATCACCGATTTGTTCACGAATTTTTCTAACAAATTGTTCGTTTTTATTTAAACCCTTTATGCCTTTTTCCGGTCCATTAGGAAGAAACAATTTTACTGCTTTAAATCCCAACTGCAGAAACCATTCAATGCTATTTTCAGCACCATAACTAATATCTGTATTGCTAGCATAACAAAATATCTTGTCTTTCTGAGGACCTCCCAATAATTCATATACAGGACAATTCAATATTTTCCCTTTTAAATCCCACAAAGCATTATCAACTGCACTAATAGCATAACTTGCTAAACCAGTAGCACCATGATCAACAGAAACACGCCTCATGATATCCCATAATTTTTCTGTAGCCATACAATTTTGACCCAATAAGATTGGCGAAAATTTATCGTTAATTATTTTCAAAACTGGTTCTGAATGAATAGTAGCTCCCATACCCCAAGTTCCATCTTCAGCTGTCACAACACAAATTACCATTTTCCAAGGATTAATCCAATCTTTCTTTTGAAATTCATGATATCTTTGCATAGGATTAACCCACTCAACAGCCTCTCGTTTTTGAGCAGTCGGTTGAGTTTTCAATTCAGGTTTTGCATCAATTACAACAGCTCGAATATCTTTAATCTTCAAAATGAAATTCTCCTTAATATATCGTAATTAACCATAAATCTGATAAGCACAAATTATACACTCTCATTAATTATGCCTAAAACGCATTAACCTATTGGAAAACTTTACTTCCCCTACCCATAAATAATTCCCATCATATGAAAGGAATTTAGGTAAAAATAGTTTGTTTTGACCAATTTGTGGAGGCTCGCCAACACTTGTATTTCCCAACAATACATCAGCAGAATTTCCCCTGATCGCACTCTCTATATCATTCCAAATATGTACCCTTCCAAAACCATTGTCAGCTATAAAAAGTTGTCCATTTCCAGCAAAAACTCCAGCAGCACCATTAATTTTAGACCCACCAATCACATTCTTTACAGGATTAGAAAGTATATCAGCAACTCTATATATGGTAACTGTATGCAAAAAACCATTAGAAACTACAAGATAATTCCCATCGCTATGTAAATTTAAAACTTCGATATTTTTTAAAACTTTTACTGGTTCAGAATCCTTTTCTGGAAAACCTTCCCATATGTAAATTTCATCGGTAGAAAGACCTAAGTAAAAATACTTTTCGTCCATAGCAATTCCAGTTATTCCTAAAGATTCATTAGAAACATTACCTATCTTGAGTGTACCTACCTGACCTTTCAGTAACAGATCTGGTGCTTCACCAGACAGAGGTAATTGATTCCATTTGAGCACCATATCTCTACCACCAAGAATTAATGTATCCTTATAAAGAGTTAAGTCTCCAACAGAAAATGCTATAGAATCAGGCCCTATAGAATATCTATAATCTGGATAAGCTCCACTTTCTTGAGGTATGTCTTTCCACACATAAAAATAACCAGCATCTGAAGCAACAAAAAGGCTTTTACCATCAGACGCAGGAATAGGGTTGAATATAAAATAATTGTTCTCTAGCGTATTAGTAAAAATATCTGGACCACCAATAACAAAATCAGGTTTTTGGTCTACGCTAGTTGGAATAGAATTATAAACAGATATCGTATGATAATTTGTAGTAATAAACACTCTTTCACCAGCTATAGCAAGTCCTGTATGGTCCGTAGCTTTCATGAAGCTTGCCCCCCATTTTTCATACCCCCCCAATACAGACAAATCAGGCAAATCATTTTCATCGTCTGGAAAAGAGTCCCAAATATACAAAGCTGAACCAAGAGCTAAGAGTTTTCCATCCGGTGTAAAATCACCTCTCATCCAAGGAGCTCCAGTTCCTAAATCTATTGGATCACTCATATAAAAATCATATGGATGTTCATCCTTATTAGGGAAAGTTTTCCAAAAAAATGATCCAACTTCTCGTTGACCATCAACAGAAGCATTATGATCACCTACTATCATCGATTTTCCATCGCTGGTAATCTGTCTTGGTGTTCCTAAAGCACCGTTTCCAGTTAAAAATATATCTGCTGGTTGATTGTCAAATTTTGGAAATGTATTCCAGATTAAAACACCCGATTGTTGGGTACTAGTAATCGCAAGCTTAATTCCATCTGTCCACACGCCCCAAGGCCAAAGCAAATTATTTTTACTTAAATTAGTCCCTGAATCAGATCCTTGTAAGACAATATCTGCTGGTTCCCCATTTTCTAAAGGGAATTTATTCCAAATTAAAATCCGATTATTGTATGTATCTGTTACCACAATTTTTTCACCATCAGTAGCAATACTTTTAGGCCAATTCATACTAGACCTACTAGTTCCAGGAGCATTAGAAAAAAAGCTTTTTTGACCCAAAACAATATCTGGAGCTTCATTTCCATCGGGTAACTTATTCCAAATTAAAACCCGATTATTATAACTATCTGCCACCAATAATCTTTTCCCGTCTGTAGCAATTCCAGAAGGATGGTTAAATAATAATGGTCCTCCTGTTTGATTAAATCCTATAGCACCCAGAACAATATCCGCATTTTGGCCAGAAAAAAAAGGACCACTTTTTGAGATGATATTGCCAAACTTATATTGTGATGATACAGACTTTACAGGTATCGTAGATAAAATTAATTGTTCTGGCTGGAGTCCTAAAGAGAACAGACATACCATAGCTTGATCCTTATCCCTAGCCTCAGCGTTAACTGAAGACCTAATTTCAGATAAACGTTGAGAACCTAAAACTCCACTAATACAATCGTCAAAGCCTTCAGGAGAAGTAGCACTACCCACTAAAATATTCGATACCATGTTTGCATAAAGTTCATCGGCAAATAGTTCCTGAGCTTTCTTCAAAGTTTCCATGTCTGCATCGTTGCTAACATTGCCTTTTCCAATACTATTTTTTGGTTTTTGGCCTCCACTAGATATAGAATCAGAAGAAGATTTTTGATTTCCCGAGTTTGATAAAACTAATGATTCTGGTGGAATATTCAAATTTAACAAGCATAATGCAGCAATATCTCTATCCATTCCTCCAATTGATCCAACATCAATTTTAAACATTTCAAGTTTCGGTTTACTGACAGATTTAGAAAGACATTCTTCAAAGCCTACTGGCCATTCAATCAAACCATTAAGTACATCTGTTGCTAAATCTGGTGGATAGAGTTTTTGTGCTAATTCAACATTGTTAGAATTTTGATTTTTCCCTGAATTACTAGGTGGTGGTGGCGGTGTAGGACGAGCAGAAGATGGTGGCGGTGTAGGACGAGCA
>TARA_B100000686_G_scaffold338075_1_pt1 | contig 11217 bp, 10 predicted proteins | sample TARA_B100000686 | Tara Oceans TARA_B100000686 (sample SAMEA2622733) | marine metagenome | biome: marine biome (ENVO:00000447); feature: marine epipelagic mixed layer (ENVO:xxxxxxxxx); material: "saline water (ENVO:00002010), including plankton (ENVO:xxxxxxxx)" | depth 150 m
CGATGAAGCCGCGGCTACGGGAATCGACGTGGGGGTTGATATGTGCCAAAACCTTGCGGATCCCGCTCAAACGGTAGACGCAGTTGTTGAGTACGTAAAGAGCGTTGGGAAACTCACCGATCGACCTATTGTCTTTTTGGAAGAGGCTATTGGACCGGCCGATCCCGATGGATTTAAGACGCTTCGAGAATCTGTTGCGCCCCAGGTATGCGGCGGAGAAATTATCACCACGCCCTGGGAAATGATCGAACGCATCAATAATAATGTCTACGATTTTGTCCAACCGGACGCGTCCGTCATCGGTGGGATCGGAGCGGTACTGGATGTCTTTCTTGCTGCAAAAAAACAGGGGACCGATGTCGTTGTCCATGCGTGGGGCGGACCGGTCGCCATCATGGCCAGTTATCATGCGGCGTTTGCGGGCGGAGGGCATCTTGTCGAGTATCCCATGCTCTCATTTCCGCTCGGCGAAGAAATGATCGGTGACTCGATGCGAATACAGCATGGGCGCTTGCACCGTCCGGATGCGCCGGGGTTGGGCGTACTTCTGACCGATGACATCGAGAAACGTTACCCGTTTGATGAAACCGCCGTGTACACATGCAAACTGATTGATCACGAAAAACCACCCGAATCCTACTGGTGAGTTAAACCGAACCTAAGGGGGATCGACTTCGGCACCGTGTCCGGGCGTCATTACTGAAAGAGCTCACTGCGATTTTTTAAAAATTAACGGATTTTGCTCGCTATTGTTTAAAACATCGCCGATTCTCAAACTATTAAAATAAGACTCCGGCAGCACATTTCGGATCCCGTTAAATGTACTTCCGTCTGGCATAAACGCGCATGTCATCGCACGACGGAAGCCCGGCGTCATATTTGCTCCAGCGCCATGAACCGTCAACCCATTGTGGAAAGAGCAACTCCCTGCCTGCATTGGGACGGGAACCGGGGTGATTTCCGCGAGCTCGGGATTCAGGGTGAAGATTTCTGACATCGGCGCCTTGACTGGAACCTCTTTGTACCGCCCCTTTTGCGATCCGGGTAAAAAATACATACATCCGTTGTGTCCGGTCACATCGTCAAGCGCGATCCATATAGAAATCGCCACATCGGAAGTAAATGACCATTTTGGGTTATCCTGGTGCCAAGAAGTTGGGTTTGCCCAAGGCATCTTTATCAGTGCCTGGTCATGCCAAATCCGAACCCCATCCACTCCTGCAAGATCGGCTGCCATCTTACCGAGTCGCTCATCGTGTAACAGAATCTTCATGGGTTGGTTGTCCACCCAAAGCTGCATTATTTGTTTGAAAATCGGCGATTCAGGCCAATCTTCTTCACCCCCTGGAACCTTGTCTTTGCCCCTTAGAAGGACAGCCTCATCGAACGCACTTCGCCAATCATCAAGCTCCTTGGGATCCAAAAAATCTTCAAGCACCACAAATCCGTCATCGCGATAATGAACAACCTCTTCTTGCGTCAGATCAGATCTCATTGCCTACATTCTTGTGAGTGCCCAGTTAAATAATTGCTAATACTTATTGACTGCCAATACGCTACTTACCCATTCCCTCTTGAGGCGCACGGTCAGACACCACTGCCGGGCGGCAATCCGATCCTGTATGCCTCCATATAGTCTTTGCCCTTAAGCATAAGCGTTGTTTGAGAATCGCGATCACCGACATCTACAAATGGGACCGTTATACGTGGACTGATCCCAAATCGCCGGTCTTCTGACAAATTTTCAGGTGAGGAGTGCAAAACACTTTCGCTAAACAAAACAAACTCACCGGCCTGCAGTTCAATATCGACTGCTTTGGAAATATCGATTGTTTTTGGATCGACCGATTTTTCAAAAAAATTTGAGCCCGGTAGATAATCCGGATTTGCGACATGTGGGTAAAGCTGTTTATGGCTGCCCGGAATAATTCGCATTGCCCCGTTGTCTTTGGTCGCGTCATCAACTGCGATCCAGGCTGACAAAAGCACATTTGGCGACGGTTGATAATACGCGCAATCCTGGTGCCACGGCGCAGCGGTGTTCCACCCATGATTCCACTTTTCCTGCTCTGATCGTGGGGGCTTGATCTGAAAATTTGACCTCCATAAGACCAGGTCAGGGCCTAGTATACTGGCTACTTTGTCGACAAGAGCCGCATTACTTATTAATTCCCAAACACACAGGTTGTCCAGGTGCCGATTGTGAAAGTAATGATCTTCATCCAAACCCTGCTTTTTCACCGTTTCAAGTATCTCCGCGGTTAACTCCCGCGCCACTTTCGCCATTTCCGTTTTTGTAATCAGCGTAAATGGGCCAAGCCAGCCTTGACTGTGGTATTGCTGAACTTGTGCTCGGGTCAGGTTGTGCTTAGAGTGAGTCATGGGATTACCTCTTAGGTCAGGGAAGTCCGGTTCAAGCCACATCGATCCAAAGTGGTTGATGATCTGAACCATCGGCATCATGGTCAACCCAACACGATCGAATACGGTCGCGAAGCGAAGCGCTTATGAAAGCGTAATCAATCCTTACAGGTTCGCCTTTTAGATTGGATGTGTATCCCGTGTCCTCCCCACCGCCAACCATTTCCCAGCCGTCAACAAATCCGAGCGGGTGGGTGACACGACCTCCAAAAGGAGATAGAGGGCCAACCAACTCATCGTACTCTCCGGAACCAGGCTGGAAATTAAAGTCTCCGAGTAAAATAGCAGCGTCTGGAGGCGGTGCCTTTGCCGCGCCCTCATCCCAGTAACTTCCGTTAACGCCTCCACAGACGGGAGCTCCTTCCATTTGGGCATTACCATGCAACCGAAGAAGTGCCCGCACTTGTGGCATTCGCGTCTCGGCGCTAAGGTGTGTTAGGTGGAGGCTGTAGAATCGGATCGGTCCACACTCGGTTTGAATTGCACACTCAAGTGCCGAGCGCTGGATGCTGAAAGGCCCAATGCTTGCAAACTTTGGCAGTAAATGGTGGCGGACATATCCTATCGGATCGCGCGAAATTAGAAGGTTACCGAACTGCCGGCGTCTTGGTCGCCCGTCAGTACCCACCTTTCCCGTTATTGCCTGATCTACTCCAGGGCCATAAGCAAAATCGAACCCTGGAAATTTTTCGACAATTAAACTGACCTGATCTTTGTCGCCCGATCGTGGCCAGTAACGATCCACTTCCTGCAGTGCAATAATATCGGCTCCATCTAACGCTGCCACGATGCGATCAAGGTTCACCTTACCGTCGCGCCCACGACCAAACTGGATATTATAAGTAACTATCTTCAAAACCTTTTGTTTCCAACGTTTTTTGAATTGAAATGACGTTTGTACACTCTTTGTACACTCTTTGTCCACTCTAAGAAATACAACCAAGGATACGAATTTAAGGGCAGAGGATTTTGTGAGCAGGTTGGGTTAATCCGCTAACGCTCCATGACAAGGGGCAAGATACCGCATCTGTGATTACAGGCTAGCCTGAACCGTATTGGTCAATAGAGCATAACAATGCCGAACAATCAGGTGGGGATTTAGATTAAGAGATGCTAATGCGCTATACCCAATTAAATGGCTTGTTTAGGTGTTTTAAATTCTTTATCTGGCGCCTTGCAAGTGATATTCTTAGATTGAATATACATTCATTGAGGCATCTAATATGAGTATGCCAATGATTTCAATAATCATCCCAGCTCATAATGAAGCAGGAACAATCGTAGCCCTTCTAGATTCAGTTCAAGTTGGGATAGCAGGATGTTCCGGTATTGATTTTGAAGTTATAGTTGTAAATGATTGCTCTACTGATAATACAAGCGATCTTTTAACCGAGAATGCAACTTTATACGATAAGGTATTTCATCTGCCGCAACAGCGCGGAAAAGGGGGTGCTGTTTACGTGGGGCTCAAGCACGCTACTGGAGATTTCATTCTTTTCCAGGACGCTGATTTAGAGTATAACCCCCACGAGTACCAGAGGCTGCTAAAACCAATTTTCGAATTTGACGCTGACGTCGTGATAGGAAGTCGGATCTTGGCCCCGGAGTGGACAAGAGTAGCCTATTTTTGGCACAAAGTCGGAAATACTGTGATTACCTTTCTCTTTAACTTGCTAAATAATACTACATTTACAGATATTTATAGCTGTTATTTAGTTTATCGACGTTCATTATTCCCTATAGAAAAAATCAGAACTATGGGGTGGGATCAGCATGGAGAAATTCTTAGCTTGGCAGTGCGTAATGGAAAAATATACTTCGAGGTTCCGATTAGTTATCGTGGGCGGACTTTCGACGAAGGCAAGAAAATACACGCACGGCATATTTTTTCAGTATTGTGGGCTATAGTAATAAGTCGATTTCGAAGAGATATTATTAGTTCACAACATACAAAAAGATAAAAATATACAGTGTGGTCAATCCAGAGTTAACTAGCAAATTAAATGTACTTATTTTCTGAATATTTTATATACTGCTTAAATAATGTTTTTTCGTATCAAAAATTTCGCGCGAGAAAATCATTTGAACACGCATTATTTTTTAAGATATTACTCGCGCCCCATTACTGAGATAGTTTTATAGTGCGGGAAAAAAACTCTATACTTTTTGTTAAACCGCCTGATCGGTACTTGGAAAACGAGTTCGTGTATCCACAGCTCGGCCCACATTATCTTCAGTCATTTTTAGAAGAAAATGATATCGAAACAGACCTTCTGATTTTATATGAAAAACGAGATGATGGATTTGCTTCGTATGATCGAAAAGATTTAGATCTAAACGAACTAAACATGTTACTACTAAAACATGGTGGTACTAGTTTAGATACCAAGTTTGATCATGCAGTTTTTAAGGATTATGACATTGTAGGATTTTCTGTGATGACACCGCAGGCGCCTGATGCTTATACTTTAAACCAACTAATCCGAAAAACTTATCCACACATCACCACTGTTATTGGAGGCTCACATCCTAGGTATTACCAAAATCAAGTTGTAAATCTACCCAGTGACAAGTGGTTCGACTTTGTTGTCCCGCAGGATGGGTGGGTACCAATGCTAGAAATTGCAACAGGGAAAGTGGTGCGCAAATCGACCCCAGTAGTGTTAACTAGTTCTTTACCAAAATTGACTAGCCTTCCGCCGCCTACTCGACCCTACGCGTTAATGGAGAAATATAATTTCGAAATTGGAGGCGTGCCTGCGTTTCATACCATTACTGCCCTTGGATGCCCGTTTACATGCCATTTCTGCGAATCTGGCATTGAAAAAGTCCGTACTTTTTCTGAAAGGATGATCGAAGAAGATCTAGAAAAAATTGCAGCGACCCAAAAATCCCTGGGGCAAGATAAGAAAGCTGTCATGTTTTTTGATGATGTTGGGCTGATGAGCCCAAAACAAGTTAAACGTCTCTCTGATGTGGTAAATAAATATGAATTTGATTCCTGGAGAGCATTTACTCACGCCTACCTGTTGGTCAGACATAAAGAATTGTTACTTCAGCCTTTCAAGGATTCAGGCGGAAAACGTGTGGGTATCGGCCTTGAAACCGGGTCTCAACGATCTTTGGATCTCATCAATAAAAGAAACGGCAAGAAACAATCGGTCGCCGAACACTACGAGGCAGTGTCCATTGCGAATTCCATGGGTGTTGCTGTTGACGCTTTTACGATGATTTATCCATGGGAAGATGAGAATGATATAGAAGACACAAATAAACTTGTTGAGTTTATCGTGTCCAACAAAGTCGATGGAGTTGATGAGAAACAACGACCAATGTATAACCACGTAGACTCGACAATCATGTCGCCTTTTCAAGGCACTAAATTTTTTGACATGATCAGTATAGGTGCGCTACCAAATGTCAAAATTGATCCTGCTGCTGACCCAGGGAACTTATACTATAAGGGTGCTGATGGTGGATCTGGTTGGCCGTATATCCAAACTCGACTTCCACGAGCAGAGTACGAAATCACCCAAGCGTACCGAAACAGTCTAAGGCCATCCTATCGCTAGATGTCTTCGTTTGGTTGATGATAGGTATTTATATGTCCAATACGTCTTACTCAATGGAAAATCACTTTGTTTGAAGTCACGTAAGTGACTGATTTAGTATTCAGATTTTTCCTCGTGGCATACTATTTTTAATGGCAAGGTAGCATTGCCTTGTCAATTAATTCCACACTTTTGACAATTGAGTTGAACGACCAATTATAACGATTATGGAATAGCAGCTGATGACATCACGGACACGACACGGGCGTCACTTGCACCTTTGCATCTCTCCAATTGATTTGCCGCAACACAGTTCGCCTTTCTTCTGTGACAACATCAGACACCTCGAGCCACCGCCAAGGACCCAGAGTGCGAACCTCTGATTGCGCTTTAGCATCAAAGCCTCTCTGCTTAAGATCCACCACATATGCACCGGCAGTTTCACCATCAGAAAAAAGACCTCCTACTGAAAGCAATATACCTTCTTTAGATTCATGCTCATAATAATCGAACTGTTGCTGATCTAACCGTTGCTTAGCGGTTTCTTTTGCTGCCTCAGTAGTAAACGGGCCAAGAAAGACACGAAAATTCCGTAACTGGCGCGCACTCACAACATTTCTGGAAAAACCAAATCCTTCATTAATTAGCGCTCTGGATGCCCTGCTAAACGTATCAGCAGTTGAAAAAGGGCCAATTCTCATACATTGATATGCACTTTCAACAACTAACTTCGTATCACGCTCATGAACTAAATCCATGCTTTTTGATGAGACATTACGGTCAAATTCTTGTCGGGGCATACTAGCATCAGTTTGATGTCCGTTTACCCAGAAATATAATCCTATATTTAAAAACAATAGAAAGAAAAAAACCCATTTCATAGCAAGTCAATGTTCCTAAAAAACAGCCAATTTTTTCCAATGGCTAATGCAAATCTGCTATCTCGTATCATCACGTTTTTGTCAAAGAGAATACTAACCAGACTCTCTCAGTGACATCATTTCTCCGGAGACCAATTTATGTAAATACCCATCAGCATCACGAACGCGATACGCACCCACAGAATCTACTCCAAAACCCTTACCACAAATATTGTTTTCTCCAATATTACTAATAACTTGGTGGTTATAGTACAAATCCCGCTTATTCCATTCGTCTCTGAAACCAGAGAAGCCATATGCGTTAAAGTTGTCGAGCGCCTTATTTAGTCTAACTATTAGACGAGCAATAAGCTCCGTTCGATCGAGCACACGATTCAATAATTGTGACAGGCCTGCTATTTTATAATGACTATTTTTATGCCCGATCGCGTCTGACTCAGTCACGCTAACATTTAGTCCAATCCCAATAACAGCGAAATTTTGCCGCTCTGGTACTGTTCTAGTCTCGACTAATACTCCTGCTAGTTTTCCAAATGAACAAATAATATCATTTGGCCACTTAAGTTTTACCTGTCCTTCACCAACCAACTCTTCTAAAAACCAACAAATCACTAGCCCAACAACTAAACTAATACTTGAAAAATCATTAGTTGTTCTAGTGATATGCCATGCTATCGAGAATGTAAGGTTCTTGTATCCAGATGAGATCCAGGAACGGCCATATCGTCCCCGGCCATTTGTTTGATATTCTGCAATACAAATTCGTCCATGCAATGAATCTATCTTGTTCCATTCCATCAATCTATTGTTTGTTGAATCTACTTCATCTAAGACCGATATTCTATTTGCGCTACCAATCTCGGCTATTGTGAGTAATTTAAACAACTCATCTATATCAACTAAAGATATAGGATCGATTAATCTATAACCTCTTACAGCATCATGGTTAACGCGTAATCCTCGCTTTCTAAGGATGGTAAACATGTGAACCACATCTTCTTCAACCCACCCTGTAATAGCAGTTATCTCTGCTTCAGTTGCCCAATTGCCTTGTCTCAAAAATCGAATAATTGGTCTTAAGTCTTGCATTTTTTATTCATCTAGAATGCTTGATCGAAGGTGTTTTAGCTTTTCTGCAATCTGGGTTTCAAGTCCACGGTCCACTGGATGGTAGTATTTTCTTCCCTGGAGTTCTTCAGGAAAATAATTTTGATCTGCAACATAAGCATTAACTTTGTCATGGGGATATTGATAATCTTTCCCATGAGTTAGGCGTCTGGCTAACAAATTTGTTGCGTTGCGAAGGTGAAGAGGAACTTCGTATGAACCCAATTTAGTCACATCTTCTGACGCGGCATTATATGCCTGGTATACAGCATTAGACTTGGCCGCGCAAGCCAGAAATACTGTCGCATGAGCCAATGCTAACTCTCCTTCCGGGGTGCCAAGTCTCTCATATGCTTCAGCAGCATCAAGCGCTAAACGAAGTGCACGTGGATCCGCATTTCCAATATCCTCACTTGCTATTCGAATCAACCTGCGTGCAATATACCTAGGATCGCAACCCCCATCCAACATACGAACGAGCCAATACAAGGCGGCATCTGGGTCAGTGCCTCGAACCGATTTGTGAAGCGCCGAAATCTGATCATAAAAATAATCCCCTGATTTATCAAACCGCCGGACATTCGATCCCATAGACCTTGTGATGGTGTTTTTGTCAATTAATTGAGTTTCACCTCCTTTCATGGCAACCTGTAACGAAGTTTCAAAACAATTAAGTAATCTTCTCGCATCCCCGTCAGCTAAAGTGATGATTAGATCACGAGCTGATTGGTCCGAAAATTTGATTTCTTTCTCGAATAAAGTTGAGGCCGTAACCAGGGCTCGATCAAGTACAAGTGATAAATCTGACTCGCTTAATGGATACAAAATATAAATGCGTATCCGTGAAAGCAAAGCATTATTTAGAGCGTGTGAAGGATTTTCGGTAGTAGCACCTACAAGATTTATTGTTCCATCTTCTACATAAGGTAAAAAAGCATCTTGTTGAGCCTTATTGAAACGATGAATCTCATCAACAAACAAAAGGACTACGCTCTTTTCGAGTTTCGCCTGCTCCACGATCTTTCGGATATCGTTTACGCCAGCTGTTACCGCAGAGAGCGTAATAAAACTAGCTTGAGAACACTTTGCAATTAGGCGAGCGAGCGTCGTTTTTCCAGTACCCGGCGGTCCCCATAAAACCATTGAATGCATATTGCGACTACACATAACATTTTGCAGTGGACCTCCATTTCTAAGAAGATGTTCCTGTCCGACAAATTCATCCATCGATTGTGGGCGTAAATGATCAGCAAGTGGATTATCTATCGTAGGTGACATTGGTTTCGCCTTAAAATATCTATGTCTAATCCACCCACGTCTCTAGTTAAATGATTTGGATGGATGAGTTTCATTGATAAACAATTTGGCATATTAAATTTCTAGAGCGCTCATGTCTAATCCTCAATTATAAATTGTTTATTAAGATTAAAACCTACCTAATCCAAGCAGTTAGGCTTATACTTGTTATCGTAGGCTCTTATTTTAAAAATCGTAAGCTATGCTCTAACCATAACCGTACCAAAATCAACCGATTAAAATAAATGTTGCTTCTCATCGATATCGGTAATACCAATATAACAGTCGGCGTATCTAAGGCTGCTAAACTTATCGGGAACTGGCGAATCAGTACCACGAGTTTTGGTACACCAGACGAGATATGGTTTTTATTGCATACTCTATTCGACTCCGAATCTTTAAGTGTGGATGAGTTCAGCGGGGCTTCTATTTGTTCCGTCGTCCCAAAACTAACTTCAGTGGTAAAACAATTACTGTCCGAAAAGCTAGAAATTCCAGTGATTAATGTTACAAATGAGCTAGATCTAGCAATAAAAATTGACTACGAAAAGCCAGATTCTGTTGGTGCCGACCGGATTTGCAATGCGGTGGCAGGATACGAAAAATATGGAGGACCGTTAGTCATCGTAGATTTTGGAACCGCTACTACATTCGATGTTATTTCTCATAAAGGTGAATATCTCGGGGGGATTATTGCGCCTGGGCCTGAGACTAGTATAGCCACGTTGCATGCAGCCGCAGCGAAATTACCTAGCGTTGAATTACAGTTTCCGCCACATTTAATTGGTAAAAATACTGAAACAAGCATGCAATCTGGCATCATGCTCGGAACTATTGCGATGATTGATGGGTTGAATTTAAGCTTAATCCAAGAGCTAGGCAGTTCTACCCAACTAGTCGCAACGGGTGGTCTTGCAGGCAACTTTTTTAACGAACTTAAGACCGTTGATATTCTAGAACCTAACCTTACACTAACCGGTCTTCAATTAATCTTTGATTGCTGCATGTGCGGAAAATAAAGACGGCTACAATTTCGAATGTAATTTAGATGAAATCAAGGACACTCTATTCAGTTAAAACAATTTAGATAGATGTTGTCAATCAAACGGGTACTACCAAATCTAGCAGCAACTAGCACAATAGCAGGCCGATCGATAGTTTCTATATCTATTAATGTTTTGACATCGCAAACGCTGACATAATCTATTTTAGCGATCGGTTCAGCCTTTATAATCTCGATTACCTCATTCCTTATGATATCGGAACTAAGTATTCCATCTTTATAAACCCGCTCAGCGACAGATAATGATTTATACAAAACTCTAGCGGCAATTTGTTCTTTGTTGCTCAAATATTGGTTCCTACTACTTAGAGCTAAGCCATCACCATCCCTAACTGTAGACTCCACAACAATTTCAACATCTAGATTAAGATCTAAAGCAATATTTTTGATCAACAAACTTTGTTGGAAATCTTTCTGGCCAAAATAAGCTACGTCTGGACGGAAAATTGAGAAAAGTTTGGTTACAACTGTTGCAACTCCGCGAAAATGGCCATCCCGATGTGATCCTTCCAATCGAGCAGCAAGACGTCCGGGGTCTATATGTGTCGCAAAACCTATAGGGTACATCTCATCTGGAGATGGAAGAAACACAAAATCCACGCCCTCTTTTTCTAACTTATTTAAGTCTAATTCCGTATTTTTTGGATAGTGGTCAAAATCCTCGTTAGGGCCAAATTGCTTAGGATTAACAAATATACTTGCAATTAAAGTCGAATTTTCTTTGCGCCCGCGCCTTATTAGAGCTAAATGACCATCATGAAGAGCCCCCATGGTTGGAACAAGACCATATGGTCTTTCAAAAGCTAACACTTCAGTTTTCCAATCAGCAATTTTCTTAATTAATTTCAAAAATAAATCTCAAAATGAGAGCGACTCATAACCAGGTAAGGTAAGGTAA
>TARA_B100000686_G_scaffold294680_1_pt1 | contig 11209 bp, 9 predicted proteins | sample TARA_B100000686 | Tara Oceans TARA_B100000686 (sample SAMEA2622733) | marine metagenome | biome: marine biome (ENVO:00000447); feature: marine epipelagic mixed layer (ENVO:xxxxxxxxx); material: "saline water (ENVO:00002010), including plankton (ENVO:xxxxxxxx)" | depth 150 m
ACCTCGTTAACAAGATGGCAAAAAAGTAACTGGCAACAAAGAGCTAGCACTAGCCGCTTAAGCGGCTACGTCCTTCACGTCCGATCCCCGAAGGTAGTGAAAGGGCGACAATAGACGGGGTGCAGTCAGTTAAATGCCGATATATCTGACTAAAGACTATCGGCTAGTCTGTTTCAAGCGCTAGCCGGTCGGGGCTTGAGCAGTCGAACTTAATGATCGGATAAGCCTGTAGTATATCCCGGTCGGGGTGTCTTCTGGACGGGGAGTTCGACCCTCCCCCGTCTCCACCATTTAAACCCAAAAAACAGTTAACCTATTGCAACCAAGTTACAGCGGTGGCCGCTCAAGATGCCAACTTGTATTCTGCTGATATGCAAAAGCTACATTCATCACCGTAGATTCATCGAATGGTTTTCCGGCAATCTGGATTCCGAGAGGTAACCTAGCATCACCTATTTTCGTAAAACCACAACCCACTGAAAGAGCCGGACCACTAACCAAACTAAAGAACCCACGATATGATGCTTCCGTCAATGCTTGGATAGCCGATTCCTTACTTTTGATACCGGGTTCCAAATTCATTACTGTAGCTGGTTCTGATGCGCCAGGCATTGCTAATACGTCATATTTATCAAGCGCATCTAAAGCCTGCTTACGAACCAGGGTGCGGATCTTTTGTGCCTTATAGTAAACTTGCGAAGGAATAAGCTCTCCGGTTGTGAAAGCAACTCTAGTGTTATGGTGAAAATCTTCAAATTTTTCACGCAGCCATTCGGGGTGAATACTAGACCTCTCAACCGCACTTATTATTCGGCTTGCAACACCTGCAATAGGAGCTAATGGTATTGATACTAGTTCTACTTTAGCACCCAGATCTTCAAGTATTTTAGCTGCATCCAAAACCCCTTGCCTAACCGCCTGTGTAACTCCCATTACCTCTGAATCTAGAAATTCTTTGACCAAACCAACTCTAATACCTTTTACATTCCCGGTTAGGGCAGACCTATAATCTGGAACCGGCAAATCTTTCGTGTAATGATCATTTTCATCAAATCCTGCAATTGCTCCTAGCGTTATGGCACAATCCTCCACTGTTCGCGAAATTGGGCCTATTGTGTCCAAAGACCAAGATGCTCCATCAACCCCGTATCTACTCACTCTACCCCAAGAAGGTCTGATTCCCACTAAACCACAATTAGCAGCAGGTCCACGTACAGATCCACCAGTATCTTCCCCAAGGGAAGTAGCACACATGAAAGATGCAGTAGCTGCGCCTGAACCAGTGCTAGATGTCCCTGGGTTTCTAGTCAAGTCCCAGGGATTACGGGTTACCCCAAAAGCAGAAGTGATTGGGTCTCCCATAGCAAATTCAGTCATATTCAATTTACCAAGGATTATTGCTCCAGACCTTTTAAGACCTTTAACTACTGTAGCATCGAAATCAGGAACAAAGTCCGCCCTGATTTTTGAAGCACAAGAAGTACGAGTTCCATTGGTGTATATTTGGTCTTTAACGCCTACGGGAACCCCATGCAAAGGGCCTTTAATTGACCCAGCAATAACATCAGCTTCAGATTGTCTAGCCGCGTCCAATGCATCATCCGCCATGACTGTAATATAAGCATTCACTTTGCTATCAACTGCCTCAATGCGATCCAAGTAAGCTCTTACAACTTCTACCGGAGAAATCTGTTTTTCTTTTATGTTATCTGCAATCTCCGCAGCAGACATGTATATCAAATCATTGCTGCTCATAAAATTTATGCCCTCTCGTTCAAAATAATCGGTAGTGGTTCAACAGAATTAATCCCTTCAGGATTAATGTTTTCTATTGCTTCAAGCATTGCATTCAAGCTATGAGCTACATCTGTAATATCAGAGTTTTTTATGTCTAGGTTTACTGATTTTGCCAATGCATGAATTTCATCCTCATTCAATCCGGGCATACCTAAACCTCCTTGTCATTTTTGCTGACTTTGCAGGAATTATAGAATAAAACATATTTCTTTGGTCCTTATATAATTGATCGGAACTCTCATTTGTATTTAAAGTATTATCTTCTTAGGTAGAAAAATCTTCCCATCGGATTGAACCGTATTTAAATAAACCTTAACGGCGCTTGAAAATTGCAAAATTCATCTGAAGTAGACATATTGGTAATAGGCGGTGGTCCCGCCGGCAGTACCGCGGCTTCCATGGCAGCTAAACATGGTCTTTCAGTGAAAATTTGTGAAAGATCTAAATTCCCCAGAGAGCATGTCGGTGAATCTTTGCTACCAGCAAGTATCCCAATATTGGAAGAATTAGGGTTAGGGGGGGAAATAAAAAAAGCAGGTTTCTTGCCCAAATATGGGGCAACTATGGTTTGGGGTAAAGATAAAACACCATGGTCGTGGAGGTTTAGCGAAACAAATAAACAAAATACTCACTCTTATCAAGTTTCAAGACCAATTTTTGATGAAATACTGCTAAGGAGATCAGAAGAACTCGGAGTTTCGGTTGAAGAAGAGGCCAGCATAGATAAAGTAAATTTAGAGGAGTCAAATAGAGGCGCCTTTGTAACAAGCGTGACTAAAGGCCATTATTTTCAACCTGCTAAATTTATAATCGACGCTAGTGGCCAATCTGCTCTTATAGCTCGTAATCTGAAAATTAGAGAATGGGATGAAAGCTTCCATAACCTAGCTGTTTATGGGTATTTTTCTGGCGCAATAAAACTCGAACCCCCTGATGAAAACAACATATTCATTGAGTCCTATAAAAACGGTTGGGTTTGGAGCATACCTTTAGCCGACGGTACTACCAGTGTAGGAGTCGTGGTCGATTCTGAAGACGCTAGTACTCAATTACAAAAAACAGATCCATCCGCATATCTTTTGTCAGAATTATCCTTGTCACCGAGAACATCAGGTATGCTCGCAAACTCGAATCTGACAACTAATGCCAAAGTGGTAAAAGACTGGTCCTACACCACATCCAAAATGGCTGGAAATGGTTGGGTATTAGCCGGGGATGCCGCTTGCTTTATCGATCCCTTGTTTTCCTCTGGGGTTCATTTGGCGATGATGTCGGGTGTACTAGCATCAGCATATGCTGCTACCTACCTAAAAGATACGATCCTAGGAGAAAAAAGTGCTTCTGTTTATGAAGCAACCTTTAGACAAGAATACGATCATTTCAGAGATCTAGCCTTGCTATTTTATTCGAGTAACCGAACGATAGACTCATATTTCTGGGAAGCTCGTCGGATTTTCAAGGAAGAAAACTATTTTTCCGACCGCACATCCTTCATAAGAGCAGTATCAGGGCAATCGGTTCGTGGTTATGAAAGAGTTGCCTTGGAAAGAGGTCAATTACCGGATGAATTTATGTCAGCGATAAACTTGCATAATGAAGAATCAGAAAAAAGAAACGCTCATTTACTAAAAATTAAAGATTCAATGCAAATTCAAGTTCCTACCCTCTCAAATGAAGTCAAACTAGAAAAAAAACCTGTACTGTCAGAAGGAGAATTTCAATGGGGGACAGTTATTACTACCCCATTCAGAAAAGAAGGAGTACCATGCAGCAATTTAGTAGCTAATCTACTGATGAAAATAGATGGGGAGAAATCACTAAATGATATCGTGGAAGATCTATCACAATCAGCTAGTAAATCCACAAAAGAAAAACTTCTCAAATACAGTATAGATACGATAAGTATCCTTTATGTTGAGGGAGTTATCGATAGTCTCAGTCAATTTTATAAAAAATAGGGAGAAAATCATGTTAGAAGACATTAAAGGTAAGGTAGCCTGGGTAACCGGTGCAGGAACAGGGATAGGTGAGTCTGGTGCAATCAAACTAGCCGAAGCAGGATGTAAAGTAGTCCTTTCTGGTAGGAGACGAGACGTGCTTGAGAATGTGGCTTCCAAAATTTCTGGGGAAGTATCAATACAGCCTCTGGACGTTTCAGACAATGACGCGGTGGTATCTGTGGCAGAGTCAATTTTAAATGAGCATGGTCAAATTGACATCGGAGTATTCAGCGCAGGAATCAATGTCCGGGAACGAAATTGGCCCGTAGTATCAATAGATGACTGGAATAAAGTTATTAACATAGATTTAAATGGAGCTTTTTACTGCTGCCAGGCAGTTTTACCCTCGATGAGAAGTAGTGGAGGGGGATTGATTATTAATATTTCATCTATGGCAGCTAAAAGTGCAGGAGCCTTAACCGGGCCAGCATACACTTCTGCAAAACATGCAATGAACGCGATGACAGCCAGTCTAATCATCGAGGAAAGGAATAATGGCATCAGAGCAACAGCTCTGTGTCCAGGAGAAGTTGCGACTCCTATTTTGGAACAACGCCCGGTACCTGTCAGCGCCGAGGATCAAGCTAGAATTCTTCAGTCTGAAGATCTTGGAGAACTCATATTGTTCCTTGCCAAACAACCTCCACATGTAACGATAAATGAGGTCCTAATTAACCCCACATGGAACAGATTTGGATAGAAGAATGTACGAATCTCTCTAATTATTTTCTTAGAGAGATTCGTATCTCAATCTCAGTCTCCTGGAGTAGCAGCAATTTCGTCAGGCGTCCCTGAATCTATTTCCTCGAATTTTTTTCCTGTTTTGGGATCTACATCAAATGGACTGTCTAACCCTAACTCATCTGCTATTTCTCTAACAGCTGGTAATACTTCTTCTCCCATCAGTCTAAGACTTCTCATCTGGTCATCATGCGTCATCGCTCCATCACCGTCCCAGAAGAAAACTGAACCAGGCCTAAGATATTCAAGTACGTGGCGTATCTTGGGGATAACCGTCTTTGGGGTACCAGATATTATCGTGTGGTCGGAAACTTGATCTTCAAATGATCTCGATAGTTGCCCACCCCTATTCGCAGTAGCGACCTGAGCTGTAGGCAGAGTCCTTCTTCTTGAAGTCATTCCTGGAAGTTTATTTAAAGCAGGGTTAGCAGTACCTTCATTGCCTGCGTTAAAGGGATTGCTTGGGCCTTGAACAAACTTTCTCGCTACTTCTTCGGCAAGTTCCTCAGTTTCATCAACATGGACTTTCCAAAGGTATCCAAAATTCTGGGGGCCAGCCTCATAACCTTCCTCTCTAGCAGTCTCCTTATAAACTTCGAAAGATTGTCTGGTTGGCTCTAGCTGGGTAGCCAACATTATGTATGGTATTCGCTGTCTAGCAGCCCACATTACTGAATCTCTACTAACGACTCCTGGAAGCATTATTGGGGGATGCGGCTTCTGATATGGTCTTACCCAAGGATTAACATATCTGTACTGATAATGTTTCCCTTCCCATCTAAAGGGCCCAGGTTCGGTCCACGCTTTGACAATAAATTCATGTGCTTCTTGGAATCTTTCCCAGTTATATGCTGGAGGGGAATTATGAGAAACACTTTCTCTAGCCGTGCCACGAACCCATCCAGAAACCAACCGACCTTTAGAAATCATATCAATGGTTGCCAGTTGTTCTACCAACCACAGTGGATCATCCCATATAGGAAGAACATTCCCCAAAAGTACTATCTTCGCTTTATTTGTTATTCGAGCCAAAATGGAAGCCTCTACGTTTACAGTACTTCCCATACAGAAAGGGCTACTATGATGTTCATTAAGCATCAACCCATCAAAACCCATCTCTTCAGCATAAATTTTTTCATCTAAGTACCTATTGTACAGGTCTGATCCGAGCATTGGATCATAAATATCATTACTTACCGTCAAGTCCTTAATAGACTTCCCAGTAGCTCCAAAATACCCTGATTTTGGGTCTTGATACGGTCTTTCCGTAAAATGTCCAATGAACATATGCTCCTCCCTATCCAGTTAATTTACAGTTATTCGAGAAATTTTGTTATTACTTTAAGAAAATCTTCTGTTTTTTCTATTTCAGGGCGGTGTCCACTTTGATCAATTAGTTTTAATGTTGAACCAGGTATAGACTCGTTGTATATCCTAAACGCATCAACCGGAACAATGGAATCTTGTTTGCCCGAAATTATTAGTGTTTCCAGATCTTTCAACCTTCGCAGCAGATAAGGCAGTGTCTGGCTATACATGTAAGGTTTCCATGCTAGTCTAGCGGACTGCTCTCTACCAATCTCCCATAATTCCTCCTGCTCCGGAGTTGGTTCATCTGGCCTTATCAAGGAATATTCGTCCGCTGACTTTGGATTCAGAAAACTTTCTTCCAAAAAATCGGGGGCCAAATTAAGGAAAAGATCATAAATCTCCCCTTCCTCAGGTTTAACACCCATTGGTCCAACTAAAACAAGTTTTGAGAATTTTCCTGGGTCCATAACCGCCATTTCCGCTGCCAACCAACCCCCCATAGAAAATCCAACCAATTTAATATTGGCAATTTTCAAATCATCTAGAACTTGAAGATATACTCCCGCCAGATCACTCACCTTCATCGCCCAATCTAATCTATCTGAATCATCATACCCAGGATGACTCGGCGCCATCACTTTGTATTGTTCTGATAATTTTTGATGGTATTTTCTCCAACCTGGAAATCCCAACTCCCCGTGGAGAATCAACAAGGGATCCCCCGATCCCGAAGTTCTCATTGTGAGTTTGCCTTCCGGTATCGCTATTTCCTCTTCTTTAAAGAGGGGAGAATCTCCTGACATTCCATATTCCTCGATTGACTAATGATAAATATAACCTCTAATCTCGGGATTATAGCGGAAATCTTGGAAAAGTCAGAGTTTTAGAAAATTAATGTGGTGTTTCGCGAGGTCTTACGGATTAGGAAACCGAATTTCCCTTTTACTTTTTAGTTAGCCTGACGAATAAGTATATAGGTCTCATTATCCAGACATAGATTATAGAATGATAGATAGAACTCGTAACCTCGGTCTTATAAGCCAAAACCTTAAGTAATTTAAGAAACTAAAACTAATGAAGGTTTACTGAACCGTGATAATCTGATTTGGCCTTTTCTATAGCTTTAACCCTGCCATCCATAAGAACCTCCACTCTATCTTTGGCCCACTGGTTGGATGCCTTTAATCCTGATATAGAATTTTGGAATTGAGGCATAACATACCTGGCCAACAGTTCATAACTTCTAAGTATGGTGTCACGCGGTGCCCAATCAACAGTCTGAACTAGAAATCCACCAAACCCTCCACTCTCAATGGCAAGGTTGTTAATACCTTCTATACAATCATCGGGAGTTCCAACTATCCAGAACCCGTTATCTGACATCCAATCGACCACTTGGTCTCTTGGGCCATCGTATACCGGTTTTCTACCATTTGTACCTTCTGAATAGTCTCTCAGAAATCCTGCCGCTCCCTCTCTCGCCTGGTTTCGTGCCTCCTCTCTAGTTTCTGCTAGATGCACAGGTACAACCAAACGCCAATCTTCTCTTTTAACAACTTGACCGTGCTTTTCAGCAGACTCTTCAGCTATATCCCATAGTTTTCCGTAATCTGCCCTGTCAGCCATAGGATCTCTAGGTACAGTTATCGTCAAAACTGAGGCTCCGTATTTACCTGCCAACTGAACACCCGATGGAGATTGAATAGATGCCACTGCCACTGGCATGTGAGGTCTTTGATAAGGCCTAAGCTGTAATAAGGCTTCATTTAACTCAAACCAATCACTCTTATGTGTTATGGGTTCATCTTCTGTGAATAGCCTTAATATAATTCCCAGGGCTTCATCCATTTTTTCCCTCTGGGTAGTGGGATCTATTCCCATCATATAGGCGTCAGTGGGTAAAGCGCCTGGACCAACTCCAAACATAACCCTACCCCTGGTCATGTGATCCAGTTGCACCATCCTATTGGCAACCATGAAAGGGTGGTGATAAGGAAGACTCACAACCCCAGTCCCAAGATTTATATGCCGAGTCCTTTCCGCCGCTGATGCTATAAACAACTCAGGGGAGGAAATAGTTTCCCAGCCCGCGCTATGATGTTCTCCTATCCATGCTTCGTCAAATCCAAGTTTGTCCAGCCACTGAATTAGTTCCATATCCCTCTCTAAGGCCAAAGTAGGATTTTCTCCAACCTTGTGAAAAGGGCCCAAAAATATACCAAATTTCATTTTTTCAGGTAGGTTCATTTTGCGTCACCTTATCAACATTGTGGATATTTTCACCTAGTAATATGAGATCATATGAGACCGTAGCGATCATAACAAATAAAATAACCTTGCGTTTTCTTTGGGACAGAGTATTTTAAGAAAATCTCTGTAATAAATTTTTGAAATATAAATTTTTCTATGGTTGGTGGATTGCTTTCACCGCATTGATGGTAAATGCTGTACTGTCTGCCCCTGCCTTCGGGGCGACAGGTCTGTGGATCAACTCACTAGAAACAGAGTTTGGCTGGAGCCGGACTCAGCTATCTATAGCCTTTTCTTTAGGACAACTCGAAGGTAGCATAGCTGCGCCATTTGTCGGTTACCTGATAGATAAGATAGGCGGAAAAAAAGTCGCTTGCATTGGAGCTATCGTCGCCTCTCTAGGTTTCCTTTGCCTAAGTCAAACCGTCCCGATCACACAATCAAGAGAACATTGGTTAGACCCGGCAATATTCTATATTTCCTACATAACAATAATGTTCGGGGTGACCTTGGGCGGATGGATACCCATGACGGTAATTATAAACAACTGGTTCTCCAAACACCGAAGTTTGGCTATGTCTATCGGTTCGGTTGGATTCTCTGTGGGCACATTTGCTATCGTACCTTTGTTGGCAATTCTAATCGAATCAGAAAATATAGGCTGGAAATTAACTGCTATAGGATTGGCTTTCTTTTTCCCTTTACTGATAATCCCAATTGCCAAAATAATCAAAAATGCACCTGAAGAAATCGGTGAAAGTCCAGATGGGCTAAAAGTTAAATCTTCGGCAATAAAAACTCCTGTATCCCAGAATTCTGCCGCATCTTATGATTATTCATTAACAGAAGCCTTAAAGGAACGAGTTTTTTGGTACATTGCTTTCGGGCACGGAGCCTCTGCCATGCTTACCTCAACGATGATGGTTCACTTGATCTTAGCGTTTAAACATCAAGGGATTTCCTTACCAACCGCGGCACTAATTTGGGGCATAGCAATGGGAATCGGAGGTGTGTCTCAGATATTTGGTGGTATCTTAGGGGACAGAACCCCCAAACATATCGCGGCATGTATATTTGGATGCATTCAAGCGGTTGGAGTTGCAATCGCAGTCTTTGTAACAAACATATGGCTCGCCCTACTTTTTTCCGCCATCTACGGCATTGGTTTTGGAGCCCGAGCACCCATAACAACATCTATGAGGGGTGATTATTTCGGGAGAAAAGCTTTCGGCAAAATAATGGGCGTTTCAGCCATGTCAATGATGCTCCTTACTATGATAGGTCCAATTATTGCAGGTCGTTTATTTGATCTACAGGGAGACTACAAAGACGGCTTTTTAATACTCGCGCTGGCGGGGTTTGCTGGCAGTCTCATCTTTCTACTGGCGCGAAAGCCCACACCACCTGTAAATGTATCGAAAACACAACAAAATTCCTAGAGTATAAAAGCAAAGAAATGAAACAGATCAATGACTCCATCATGATCTAAGTAACAAATTCAGAAGGAGCTCCATCAAAAACAACCTTACCATTCTGTAAGGAAATAATTTTGTCTGCATAACTCAAAGCCATATCTACGTCATGTGTTACCACTAATAATGTACGTCTTTCCATAGCAAGTTCTTTAAGCAACCTATAAAACTCTTCTCTCGAATTTCTATCTACTGAAGACAAAGGTTCATCCATAATTATCATTTCCTTTTCCTGGGCAATAGCAAAGGCCAACCAAGCACGCTGTTTTTCACCTGCAGAAATGTCAGAAAATTTGCGGTCTAATAGCTCTTCGAGATGAAATTGCTGAGCTAACGCGACGAGAAGTTCTCGCTGCGCATTACCATCTTTAGAGTGTTTCTTTATGGCTATTGTTATTACTTCCCCTACCGAAAGAAATGGAGGATCAGGCAGGTTTTGCGGCAAATAAGAAATGTCTTTTGAAGCAATAGTGTCGACACTCCCAGAATTAGCTCGCAGAATTTGCATTATTAGCTTAAGTACTGTGGTTTTTCCTGATCCGTTGGAGCCAACCAGGCAATAAAAATAATTAGGGAATATTTGAAATGAGACACCCTGCAATATCTTGAGATGGTCAATTTCAACGACAGCATTGGACAAGGTAATCATCACTTATACCTCCAGGCCAAATACATCATAAGCGGCGCTCCCAATACGGTGGTTGCAAGGCCAACTGGCAATTCTATCGGAGCAAATAATAATCTTGCCAGTTGATCCGATAGTAACGTGAGCATGCCCCCGATAATAGTGGAAATAGATATCAAGGCTACGGGAGAGTTACCCACAAACCTCCTACCTATATGGGGTGATATCAAAGCCACAAATCCGATAAGACCTCCCGCATAAACGGAAGAACCAGCTAGCGCAGCGGCAAGAGACATTAAATAAATCCTAGTTTTTATTGGGTTCACTCCTAGTGATTTGGCAATATCATCTCCTAAGGCTATCGGCAACAGCCTTCCCGAAAAAACAAACGAAGCAGCCAAACAGGCAAATAAAGAACAAGTTAAGTAATATATTAGTTGCCAAGAACTGGCAGAAAAGGAACCAGCCACTAAACCAATCACTTGGGAAGGAAAAACCCTACCATAGGAAATCACACTAGTCCCCAAAGAAACCATAAGAGCGCCAACAGCTATTCCCATGATGGCAAATTTGACTGGTGTTAAATTGCGATTAGAAATTAGTGCGGTGAGAAATAAGGCAACGATCAATGAACTACCCATAGCCCCAACAAATACACCGTATGTTGGAATTGATATAAGGCCGACAGTAACTGCGGCCATAAATATCACAGCTCCTCCTCCTATCCCAAAAAGATTCGGATCCCCTATTGGACTCCTAGTGGATAACTGAATTAAAACTCCTGATAACCCTAGAGAGGCGCCTACTAATACACTCAATACCACACGAGGAACCCTTATAGACCAGACTAACGTCGTCATCACACCATCATCAGACCGCATCAATCCACTATAAGTATCTTGAAAACTTAGATCTGAGGGGCCTGCAAAAACCCCTATAATCGCTAGAAATAACGTGGCTGCAAATACAGCCACGTAAGGAAACAATTTTCTTATTAAAAATTTACTCAGCAG
>TARA_B100000686_G_scaffold137728_1_pt1 | contig 11207 bp, 10 predicted proteins | sample TARA_B100000686 | Tara Oceans TARA_B100000686 (sample SAMEA2622733) | marine metagenome | biome: marine biome (ENVO:00000447); feature: marine epipelagic mixed layer (ENVO:xxxxxxxxx); material: "saline water (ENVO:00002010), including plankton (ENVO:xxxxxxxx)" | depth 150 m
ATGGGGAGTGCTAACGATATGGCGGTTGTTGGCCCAGAAACAACCTGTGAGTGCAACGTTTCCGGGAATTTTTTACAAATTTTTGCTCACGACTCAATAAACGGCAGTCGTAAGTTAGGGTCTGCGCCCAAATCAAGAGGCGATTCACCATCGCTTTGGAGACGCCACCAGGCGGTAGCTGCGACCATCGCGGCGTTGTCGGTGCACATCGCTCGGGAAGGAAGGAATCCTTGGATGCCTTCTTCGACGCAAATGTCGAGTGTTTTCTCTCTAAGTTCGCTGTTTGCAGCTACCCCTCCGGCGAGACAGATGCCTTTAGCTCCAACCTCTCGGGCCGCGATTCGCGCTTTGTGAGTTAGCACGTCAACAACAGCTGCTTGGAATGAGGCCGCTACGTCTGCAGTGGCGATGTCAGGGTGTTGTCGTACATGGTTCACGACAGCAGTTTTGAGTCCCGAAAATGAGAAGTTCAGTCCTTCGTTACGCATCGGAGGGGTGAATGCGACAGTCGTGGGGTCACCGGTCTGGCTGAGATTGTCGATTGCGGGGCCTCCGGGATAGCCCAGTCCCAGGTATCGAGCGACTTTGTCGAAAGCTTCCCCTGCAGCGTCGTCGACTGTGGCGCCTAAGAGCCGGTACTGTCCGTGGTCTTGAAATTCAATGAGCATGGTGTGCCCGCCACTTACCAGCATCACAACCAATGGGAATTCAAGGTCTGGTTCTTCTAGCAGCGCTGCATATAGGTGAGCCTCGTGGTGGTTGATTCCGATGAATGGCACATTCCAGCCGAGGGCCAAGGCTTTAGCTGCAGATACTCCTATGAGGAGGCTGCCGATGAGCCCTGGGCCGTGGGTTGCCGAGACGGCATCAATGTCGTTGTCGGTGACTCCTGCTTCGACCATAGCTTCGGCGACTACTGGCGTAAGCAGTGACTCGTGAGCACGGCCGGCAATTTCAGGTACAACTCCTCCATAGCGGGCGTGGAGGTCGACCTGGCTGCTGACTACGTTCGCTAGCACTTGGTGCCCATCTACTACTACGGCAGCAGCTGTTTCATCGCATGAGGTTTCGATTCCGAGGATGACGGTCATGGTTGCCCCCAATCGGTAGTACCCGGTATTTGTTTTTCAATGTTGTTGAGTAGATGTTGGTGTTCGCTCTCTTGCACGTCGTGGCACCACATCACAAGTGCATCTTCGTGGTTGTCTGCGTAGTAGCCCGATCTGATTCCTGCGGGGGCGTATCCAAATAGGCGGTACAGGCTTTGGGCCCGTTCGTTGGAGACACGAACTTCGAGAGTCATGGCAGTTATGTTGTGTTCTAGGCATCCGCGGTGGATGGCGAGCAAGAGACGTTGGGCGATACCGAGTCTTTGTGTTTCTGGGTGGACGGCTACTGAGGTGATGTGTCCTTCGTCGTGGACGATCATGGCACCGCCGTAACCCGCGATTCGGTTGTCGTGTCTGGCCACGTAATAGACGCGTTTATCTCGCCGACGAAGTTCATCGTGGTACATCGAGGTCGTCCAAGGCTTTGTGTAGACCTGTTTGTCGATGCTTCTGATTGCTCGAACGTGGCGTTTTCTCATGGTTTCTAGAACAATGTGGGTTTCTGCGGTCATCATGAGCGTTCTCTTTGCTGCCAGTTGATACGCGCGTCGGGTGCCCTGAGATATAAGGGGGTGACTTCAGATGCGGGAACGAATTCTTCGCGAAGAGCACGGGGGTGGGCAAGTTCGACTAACGATCCAGCGTTGGGGTATCGGAATCCTTCTTGTCCTATTTCGACCCCTCGCATCTTTTCGAATGTTTCGGCGTAACGCTGCGCGCCGTCGCCCACCACGAGGCAGTCTTCTCCGTGAGCGGCAAGTTGGCTAGCGACGTTTTCTGGGTGGTCAACGTTTGGTTCTGAAATTCTTTGTATGCCGCCTGCGGTTTTTCGGTAGGTGGCGTAGAACATTTCACCTCGACGGGCGTCAACAGTTGAGACGATGAGTCGGTCGGAAAATCGAGCGGGAAACGCAGCTAAATCAAGACTGGAGATTCCAATCATGGGTACTTTGCACGCATGCGCTACTGCTTTAGCGGTAGCTAACCCAACGCGCAGGCCCGTGAAGAGCCCAGGCCCGATATCGACAGCGACCACTCCTATGTCGTTAAGTTCGAGTTGAGTCTGAGCGCACAGGAATTGGATTGCGGGAGCGAGGGTTTCGGCGTGGCGTCGGTCACGGGCCGTGTGGAAGGAGGCTATGACCCCTTCGTGGCCTCCTATGGCAACTCCGACCTGGGGTGTGGCTGTCTCTATGCCTAAGACCAACATGTCAGAGATCCCCGCTTTGATTGGCGGTCCATTGTGTCCAGACCAGCGTGAGTTCGGCGCTTCTTGAAACCCATGAGGGTCCGATGGGTTCGATTTCGAATACCCGCGCGTCTTCTATGTCTTCTGGGTGTCCCAGTTGAATCCGTATACGGAGGAAGTCTCTAGGTAGTTCGGGCACCACGACTTCCCCCCACTCGATACAGATGGCGGCGTGGTCTTCGAGAAGTTCGGGTAAGTCGAGATCAAGAACTTCGGCCAGGTTGTCCAGGCGATAGACGTCGAGATGATGCAAGCGCAGGCGGCCTTCATAACTTGCCGCCAAGGTAAATGTGGGGCTTGTTACTTGTTCTGTCACTCCGAGTGCTGCTGCGAGTCCTTGGACGAACGCCGTTTTTCCTGCTCCTAGGTCTCCGGAAAGAAGAATGACGTCTCCGGGGCGCAGCAGCGGTTCGAGGGCCGCGGCGACCTGCCGGGTGGCTTCAACGGAGCGGGTTCGAACATGCAACATGGGGGATTAGTTTCGATTGTACGGCTGCCTAGGGGTGCCAGCGGCGCGGTACCCGTGCTGTTATTGCGGTCAGTATTTCGTAGGGGATGGTGTCGGACCATCGAGCGAGGTCTTGGACACTTATTTGGTGGTCGCCGGTGGCGCCAATGAGGATTGCTTGGTCTCCGTTGAACGCACTTGTGGCGCCGATGTCCACCATTGTTTGGTCCATGCAGACTCGTCCGACAACGTTGTGGCGATTGTTGTTGATGATGACCTGAGCCTGGTTGGAGAGTGCGCGTCGGTAGCCGTCTGCGTAACCAACTGGAAGGGTGACGATTCGGGTTGAATCTGTTGGTGCCCACGTGCCGCCGTAGCTAACTGGGTTTCCCGCCTCAACGACCTTGAAGTAGATGACTTCGGTTTGCCATGAAAGCACGGGATGCAATTCGATGCTGAGGGGCTCGGTGGTAGGCGCGACGCCGTATAGGAGTAGACCCGGTCGAACGAGATCAAGATGGGCTTCTGGTAGGGCCAAGATGGCCGCCGAATTTGCGATATGCCGTTTCGGCGTTGGCAGATCGTGACGGGTAAAGAATTCGAGGGCACTGAAGAATCGTTCCAACTGAAGCCGAGCAAAGGTCAGGTCGGGGTCGTCAGCTGACGCGAAATGGCTGAAAACGCCTTCTACCTCAATCGAATGGCATTGGAGGGCGGTTTCGAAAAGGGTGTCTGCGTTGTAGTGATGGATTCCAATCCGTTCCATACCTGTGTCGATTTTGAGGTGAACCCTAGCGGTCGTTTTGGCTGCTTCGGCTGCTTCGTTGATTTGCTTGAGTTTGTCCACCGAGGGAGCAGTGAACGTCAGTCCGTGTTCAATGAAAAGCGGTATTTGACGTTCGACTGCTCCTCCAAGTACGTGAATTGGAATTGTGATTCCGTGTTTTCGGAGCGCGACCCCTTCTTCTACGTATGCCACCCCCAAGCATGGTGCGTCGAGTTGTTGGAGTCGTTGCGCGACTTGGGTAAGCCCGTGTCCGTATGCATCAGCTTTTACTACCGGCATGACTTCGGCGGTGCCAACATGAGATTGGATAGATGCGTAGTTGTGCGCGAGTGCGTTGAGGTCAATGTCGCACCATGTGGGACGTCGAGTGTCGATCATGAAAGCATCGCTAACTGCGCTGGTTGGAGCAGGAGGGGAAGGTCGCTAGCTGTCATGCCGGGTTGAGCGAGTTGAGCGGCGCGGCCATGCCAATGGGCTGCCGCTGCTACTGCAAGATGTGTTTGAGGGTAGTTGATTAATGCTCCCATGATGCCTGCTAATACGTCCCCGCTGCCAGCGGTGGCGAGGCGTTGGTCACCACTCCGTACAAAAGTGAGTTCACCGTTGGGGCTGCATACGATTGTTGTTGGGCCTTTGAGGAGCAGTACGCAGTCTTTCGATGCGTTGCGGACGTCGGTGCATCGGTCGTCGGTTGGTGGTGCTCCTGTGAGTTTTTTGAATTCACCGTCGTGAGGGGTGAGTACGGTGGGATTGCGACGGTTCTTTATGCATTGGGGGTGTGCAGCTACAGCCGCGAGTCCATCGGCGTCAACGATCACCGGCACTGGGGCTTTTTCAATGAGTTTTGCTGCTTCAGCGAGGGTTTGAGGATCTGACCCCAGACCCGGACCGATCAAAAGCCCATTGAAGCGTTCTAGGTCAGCTAGTGCTTCGGTTGCCCATTCGGACTCTAGAAGGGGTTTAGTAACCGCTTCGGTTGGGAGGTCGGGTTGTGATAGGTCAGCTGTGGGCGAGGAGACGACGACTATGCCAGCTCCTGCTCGTAAAGCACCGTGGGTAGCTAATTCTGCTGCTCCGATCATTCCCGGTGATCCGCCGATAATGCGCAGAGCGTTAGTCCATTTATGATCGGTAGCACTCCTTTGCGATAAAGGCTCCCGTAGGTCTCCATCGGTAATTAGGTTCATTTTGGAGTTAGGAATTTCAAGGCCAAGAGAAGCTATTTCAACTTCTCCAGCTCGGCTTGCGCCAGGTTCGAGTATCAGACCGGGTTTGAGTGCGCCGAAGGTGATAGTTCGATCTGCCTGTATAGAGCCACTGTCTATTCCGGTGAGCGCGTCGACGCCTGAAGGAATATCCACCGCTAAGACTGGACATGCGGGTTGGTTCGGTGGTTGCCAGTTATCTCGTAGTCCCGTGCCATAGGCCGCGTCGATGACGAGATCTGCGGTAGCTACCGGTTCGGAGTTCGGCTCGTAAAGTTTGCATCGCACTCCTCTGCGTTGAAGTAACCGTGCAGCTACGAGACCATCTTGTCCGTTGTTGCCTTTGCCAGCTATGACGTTGACTCGACGTCCGTAGCCACCTCCCAGCATCCGTAAAGCTGTGTTTGCTACTGCGTAGCCGGCGCGTTGAATGAGAAGTTGTTCTGATTCTGGCGCTGTTGCATCAACAGCTCTCATCTCTGTTGGAGTTACAACTGGTAGCACGTCCTCTTTACTCCGCTATAACGAACGCTTCGGCTATGGAAGAGGTATGACTGAGGGATATATGCCAGCCGTGAACCCCGCTGGACTCTGCGAGTTGAGCCGCAGCACCGTGAAGCTTTAGGTCTGGTCTACCGGAGCGGTCTTTGGTGACTTCTATTTCACGAAACCGAATGGTTCCTAGACCTACCCCCAGCGCTTTCATTACTGCTTCTTTTGCTGCAAATCTTGCTGCCAGTCGCTCGGTTGGGTCAGATGCAGAGTTGCAGTATGAAAGTTCGTCTTTTGTGAACAAACGTTGACTGATTTTTGCGCGCCGCTGAAGAACCGTGCGAAATCGATTGACATCTACGAGGTCAACGCCGATGCCAATCATGATGTCCAATGTTCCGCAAGGACGTACACCGGATTGGTAAGTAGTTCAACAACGTCAATTGTGGAGAGGATGTCGTCACGAAATGATGGATGGGATTCTGTGACAGCATCTTTGAGAGCTCCGTATCGACCGCGATAGCCCTGCATGACCGCGCGTATCGCCGAAGTAGGAAGCTGGTCGTGGAATCGACAATGAAGCAGAGTGAGGCCCGTTGTTTGATTGTCTTTAACTTCAGGTATGTGGATGACACTGCGCCCGTCGCTCCCTACTCCGACGGTGATTTCTTTTTCGAACGCCGCTCGATGTTTTCCACCTCTGAGGCTTGGGTCGCTGTCGGTCCTTGACGCGATACCTACGGCGATACCACCTCGGTCAATTACTTGAATTGTTGCGTCTTGGGTGACGTCGCCTTCGATTCGGTAGCGGGTCCAACCGGTGATCTCAACTATTGAAGCGTCTAGGGCGGCCAACGTTCGAAGACCACGATAGGACAGTCGGTCTCTAGGGGTACCAGCAGCGAGAGCAGCTTTAGCAAGCATTGAGTGAAGTAGCGTTTCGTCGGTTCTGGAAATGCCCACTGTCACGGTTTTGGCCTGATGTTTAATAGCGTCGATTGGGCGGGTGAGTTCATCGATCGCCTTGGTGAGGGCTGCGTTCAGATCGTCAATCACTACTCCTGGGCGCCCAACTTTTCCAACTTCGATTTGATAGCTATCTAATGACGCGACACCTGTCACATATCTCAAGATGGTGACGACCTTGGCAGCGGTGCTAGCTTCCAAATGCCCGTCGTAGCCAGAGCTTCGTAGTTCGTCTAAGAAAAGGGCTGCAGGTAACGCCAATTCGTCTTGTAGTTGCTCGAACGCACCATCGGGAAGCGTGCCCTTTGCGATTATGTTGTCAAGGGTCGAACGCATTTGTCGGAGGGGTAACGCTTGGCTATCAATGGCTAAGGCCGCTTCGTAGCCAAATAAGTGACCAACAATTGTCGCCAGAATGAAGTCGAGTGCAGGGTGCAGTCGGGGAACGTTAAGTAGCTCTGCTGCCGCTTCGAAACGAGTGTTTCCTTCGCTCGCGACAACTATTGGTGTGGCTTTGTGGGCGCGGTAAATAGCAATTTCTTTAGCGACGTCGTCAATATTTGAGCCGCTAAGTCCTGTGGCGCACACAAAGATGAGGGGTTCAGAGGACAGATCTATGTGTTTTTTGTCTTCGGTTCCATCTTCGGGGATGGCTTTGTAGCAGAGCTCCGAGAGCTTGATACGAATTTCGTTCGCTGCAATCCGGTTGGGGCCGTTCCCTACCACTGCCCAATACCTTTTTTGTGGGGCGTGGCGCTGGGCTGCGCGTGCGATAGCTGGTCGTGTAGCAATTACCTGTCTCATCGCGTCGGGAAGTGCCTGAAGTGCGGAGACCACGTTCGTTTGGTCGCGTTCCTCATCAACGAGATTTGCGAGGGCGCTGCTGAGTAACACCGAGGCCGCTACCTGGGCATAGAACGCTTTGGTCGAAGCGACTGACATTTCGACATCTCGGCCATCTGATGTGTATAGAACACCGTGTGATTTCGCGACTAAGTCACTCCCCCGGCGGTTCACTATTGCAATGATGTGCCCGCCGCGTTGACGGACGAGGTCTACAGTCCGATTGGTGTCGGTAGTAGTTCCTGACTGGCTCACCGCGATTACCAATGTGTCCGACATGTCTTCAGTCATTAGAAAGCCGCTGAGTTCGGTAGCAAGTTGGGCCTCAACTGTTATTTCTTGGCCTTTGAGGAGGGGTGTCAGGAATTGGGGAATTGTTCGAGCGGCCACCGCAGCGGTGCCTTGCCCAATCGCGACGACTCGTTTGATTTGTTTTTCGTTGAACGCTTTATGAAGTGCTTCTGGAACCGTTTCAGATCCAAGCTGGACTTTCAGTTTGTTATCTGATTCGACGATTCGCCCGCGGAGAGTTTTGTGCACTGACTCAGGTGCTTCTTGAATTTCCTTGAGTAGATAGTGGGGTGCTTCGCCGCGATCGATATCGCGAGTGGTGATATCAGCTTTGGTGATTTCTGCGGGGTCAATGGGCAATTGGGTTCCGTCGTAGGCAAGTCGAGTGATACCCGCAAGACTTCCCGCGTGTTCTCCATCTAGCTCAACGATTTGCCCCGCACTAGTTATCGGATGTTGGGGATCGGCGGGACGCTCACCATCCATTCGGATCCATTGGTTGGCTTCCTCCACTACTCCGTATGGCTCGCTCGCAACTACGTAAGAGTTGTCAGCTAACCCCACGTAGAGCGCCTGGCCGCTCCCTCGGAGCGCGAGGCTGAGCTTACGCGGCTGGTCTGCATTGTGGCTAACGATTGCCATTGACCCTTCGAAGGTAGACACCGTGTTTCGGAACGCCTCTATCTGGTTGGATGTGTGAGCGAGTTGAATGCTGAGAAGAGTGGGAATGACTTTGGCGTCGGTTGTTATTTCAGGGGAGATCTCTAGATTCCGTAATTCCGTGAGATCCATGTAGTTATCGATGTCGCCATTAAGGACCGCTGCTACGTGGGGGTGATCGTTTGTAGTTATTTGTTGTGAGTCCACGGGATGAGCATTGGCTTCAGATATCACGCCAACGCTGGCCCAGCGGGTGTGCCCCACGACGATCACTTGGGCCGCGGGCGCTGCCATTGCTTGGTGGAGCAGCTCGTCGTCACGTATCGCTGATCTGATTACCCTTGTGTTGTCCCCGAGTTCCCCAATTTCTGAGGCGTTTTTGTACACAAATGCTATGTGACTGCCGCAGTCGCGGATGGCACCTGATTGCAGAACGGGGTCGTTAAACCGGTGGCCATGGAGAGCTTCGGGGGGAAGCGCATGGTCGGCTACGAACACTTCGATTCCCGCTGAGTCACGTCCGCGGACCTCTAATCGGTCGAGAGCGGATAGGGCTGTTTGTATGGAGAGGAGTCCTGTCAGAGAACCAGGTTCTGGCGTACCGCCCGCAAGTCCAATTACTGCTTCGGCTGTACGAAGTCTGTCTCGTTCTATTGCCCAGAGCGAATCGCGAACTGCGATTAGTGAGGAATTTACCTGTTCTAAATCGTCCGTAAATTCGTCGAGCTGGTTATCAATTACTTTAAGAGCCTCAACGGCTTGACGAAGTTGGCCTTCGATCGCTAGCGCCGTGGCACGATCGAATACGAGGAGCTGTACACCTGGTACGGTCCGCAATGTTTGGTCTATTGACGCTAGAAGTTCTGCTGCTTCAAGGGTTTTCGTCGACATCTGGTTGACGCCAACGCTGGCCGACCGCAGTGTCTCAACTGCCGTCGCAAGGCGCGAAAGAACATCTTCAGCGGAAACAGATTCCGTATGGTCGGGTCCTCGGAGGACGGCGATAATGCCGCACATACCGTTGAGGGTAGCGGCGGGTTAGGTCTGGTTATTCGCGGTTACCCGATAGCAGCTTGAATTAGGTCCGCCAGTCGTTGTGCTTCGGTTTGCGCCAGACGCTCTTCGGACGCTTCAACCATGACTCGAACGACAGCTTCAGTTCCGCTTTGTCTTACGAGCACCCGCCCGTTATCAGATAGGCGGCGCTCAGTTACTTGTATCTCTTCTTGGATTTTGGCCGGTAGCTCAGAAGTTTGCTCTTGGACCGGCACGTTTACGAGCGCCTGTGGAAACTGGTGCATCGCGTCTCTGGCGAGTTCTGCACTCGATCGCCCAGCACGGACAATGAGATCGGCGAGAAGAGCTCCGCTGAGCATGCCGTCGCCGGTGGTGGCGCGATCCCAAAAAATGATGTGTCCTGACTGTTCACCTCCAAGTGTTGCCCGTCCAGCATCAAGCTCGGTGAGAATATTTCGATCTCCCACGGGAACTTCGATGGTTGATATGTCAGCTAGGTGCAGCGCTTCACGCAGTCCTTGGTTGGACATTTCGGTGATGACAACTCGCCTATCGCGAAGCTGGCCGCGTTCAGCCAGGTCTTTTGCGAAAAGGCAGATCTGCCTGTCTCCGTCGATGGTTGCGCCATCTGACCCAATTGCTACGAGACGATCGGCATCACCGTCAAACGCGAGCCCAAGATCAGCTTGCGACATGAGAACTGCTTCTTTCAGCTGTGTTGGGTTTGTCGATCCGCAATTCTCATTGATGTTTCTTCCATTGGGTTTCGCGTTGATTATTTCGACCTGGGCTCCCAACTCGGTAAAAAGCGGGCCAGCGAGATCGGATGCGGCGCCGTTCGCGCAGTCGACAACCATTCGCATACCTTCTAGCGTTCGACTTTCAAGAGCTTGGTATATCGATTCGCGCCACGAAGTGATCGGGTCGGGGTGAGAACGCACTGAAGGAACCGGGCTGGAAGTAACGGACTTGTCTTCGAGTAGTTCCTGGAGACGAATCTCAATATTTGTTTGTTCTTGGTCGTGAAGTTTCCTGCCGCCGGGAGCGAATATCTTGACGCCGTTGTCTGTCCATGGGTTGTGCGAGGCGGACACGACCGCTCCTGCGCAACGTTCAACTTTTGCTAGGTGGGCGATGACGGGGGTGGGAACTATCCCAATGTCGGTAGCAGTATGGCGTCCTTCGGTCTGCAGAGCTCCGAGCATTGCGCCAGATAGGACACTTCCTGACTCGCGCGTGTCGCGCCCAATTATCCATTTGTCAGCGGACAGAACTTCGCGGGCGGCGATCGCGAGGCATGTTACAAATAGTGGGCTAAGGATCTCGGGCGCCGGGCCACGGACCCCGTCGGTGCCGAATGACAATGTCATGTCGACTCCTTTGAGATTTACCGCTTGGAGTACTGCGGTGCCTTACGGGCTTTCTTGAGACCGTATTTCTTGCTTTCTTTCTTCCGAGCATCTCGCGTTAGCAGCCCTGCTGCTTTGAGAGTCGCTCGTTGTTCAGGATCGATGTCGATAAGGGCTCTTGCAATTCCAAGCCTCAGTGCACCTGCCTGCCCGGCCGGGCCGCCGCCATCAAGTGTGGCGTCAATGTCATAGGTCTCGGCTTGGTCGACCAGACGGAGGGGTTCTGTGACGAGAAGACGGTGAACCGATGAGGTGAAGTAGTCCTCAAAAGAACGTTTGTTGCATCTGATTACGCCAGTGCCTGGTCGAAGGCGGACACGAGCCACGGCTTCTTTACGTCTACCTGTTGTTTGGGTGAGTGGAGTGGTCATTTATCTTTCAATCTCAGGTTTTTGCTATGGCGTTATCGAGAACGAGAGTTTCCGGCTGTTGAGCGGAGTGGGGATGGTCGGGGCCTGCGTATACCTTCAGTTTGGTCAGCATTTGAGCGCCAAGGCGGTTCCGCGGCAGCATGCCTTTTATTGTTCGGCGGATAGCTTCTTCAGGCTGTCGGTCTAAGAGATCAGCGTAGGTCTGTGTCTTGAGGCCGCCTGGATACCCGGAGTGTCTGTGAACGAGTTTCTTTTCAGCTTTTTCGTTGGTAAGCACCACTTTGGCCGCGTTGACGATGATGACGTGGTCTCCGCAGTCAAGGTGCGGAGCAAAGGTGGGCTTGTGTTTTCCGCGTAGCA
>TARA_B100000686_G_scaffold213123_1_pt1 | contig 11198 bp, 7 predicted proteins | sample TARA_B100000686 | Tara Oceans TARA_B100000686 (sample SAMEA2622733) | marine metagenome | biome: marine biome (ENVO:00000447); feature: marine epipelagic mixed layer (ENVO:xxxxxxxxx); material: "saline water (ENVO:00002010), including plankton (ENVO:xxxxxxxx)" | depth 150 m
TTCGGAGGCGTCTCGCGCAGGCTAAACGATAAGACCCGGTCAAGGGGTGACATTCACATTTTGTTAATGGGCGATCCTGGCGTTGCAAAATCACACCTTCTAACCTTCATTTCCGAACTCTCTCCCAGGGGAAGATTTGCAACAGGTGGGGGAGTCTCAGGAGCAGGCCTAACTGCAGCTGCAGTCAGAGATGCCTTTGGTGACGGTAGGTTTGCCTTGGAGGCCGGCGTACTACCTCTTTCGGATCGCGGCTTAGCGGCAATAGACGAGTTCGACAAAATCTCTGAGGAAGATCGGAGGATGATGCACCCAGCTATGGAGCAGCAGCAGGTTCATGTCGCAAAGGGTGGAATCACCGCTACACTCCACTCTAGATGCGCAATTCTTGCCGCTGCGAATCCGAAGGACGGCCGCTTCAGCAAACGGGGCCCGAATCAAAGCGTGATGCGTTCATTCCAAGAGACTGGGTTACCACCTCCCCTAGCATCCAGATTCGATATTATCTGGATGATCAGGGACGAGATTAGGATTCATGACGATGAGAGGATAGCTAGGCACATCTTGGAAAACAGGACTTCAGGTAGGAGTGAGACTTTGCTGGAGGGAAGGATTGAGTTGAGCCCATCGGAGTCTGAAGAAGAGTCGGCACTTGCTACTTCTAAGGACGGACAGGAGCACCTTACTCAGGAGTTCCTTAGGAAGTACATTGCGTTCGCGAAGAGAACCATTCACCCCCAACTGGACGACGACGCCAAGAGTGAGATTCTCAAGTATTACACCGAAGAAAGGCAATCGTTTGGTAGGGAGGATCAGTTCCAGTCAGACCAAAGGGACCGAGAGTCGGTAATTCCAATCACTGCAAGGGCCCTCGAGGCACTGATAAGATTGACAGAAGCCCACGCCAGGATGCACCTTAGAGGGGTAGCAACGTCCGACGACGCAAAGGTCGCATTGGCAGTATTCAAGCACTGGCGCGAAGAGTCAGGAATCGAGGATGAATCAGAACTTCACTCTGGAGTCTCCGTCAGAGCAAGGTCCAATAATACAGCAATCATTCAGATGATCAGGGACATCTGCTCTGAACAGGGGGGCATAGCGGAGCGAACTCAGATTTACAACCAGGCAATTAAGAGAAGCATTTCCGAGTTTGAGGTCGACAAGGTAATTTCTAGGATGCTAACCAGTGGGCAACTGTTCAGTCCCAGAATGGATCACTTCTCATTCGCCTGAGTCCGTTGACCCTATGAGCTCGACCCCTTTCCTAGCAATCGTATATGGAGCCGATAGGGGATACAACAGACCCAGAATCTCTTGATTCTGTTGCTCTAGGATTCATGTGCGGACTAGAGATCCACCAGCAGCTGGCTACCGACAAGCTCCACTCTAGGATGCCAAGCGCACTCTACGACTTCAAGTCAGAAGACATCCCAAGTGACTGGGGCAGGTCTACGAGAAGACTCAGGGCTTCTGAAGGGGAAGGCGGTAGAAAAGATGTAGCTGCTAGGTTCGAACAGAGGAGGAACCGCACCTTCGAGTACGTCCAGCCTCCAAATGCAGGGCTGATAGAGCTTGATGAGGCCCCCCCCAGGAATCACGACTCAGAAGCTGTAGACGTAGTTCTGACTATGGCTGCTATGATGGATGCCACCCCAATCCCTACACTCCAGGCAATGAGGAAGACGGTCGTAGACGGATCCAATACTAGCGGTTTCCAGAGAACCACAATCGTTGCCACGGGAGGGAGAATCGAAGTAGACTCACAGTCTGTAGGTGTGGACTTAATCTCATTGGAGGAGGACTCGGCTAGGAAGCTCGAGACCAGAAGAACAGATTTCGGAGATACTGTTGTATACAACCTTGACAGGCTGGGAACGCCTTTGGTAGAGGTTGCTACAGCTCCTGACATCCGATCCCCAGAGCACGCTAAGCAGACCGCAATAGCCCTAGGACGGCTTCTGAGAGACACACGCAGGGTTCGTCGAGGACTCGGATCGATAAGACAGGACCTCAACGTAAGCATAGCATGCGGGGATAGGGTCGAGATCAAGGGATGCCAGGACTTGGATTGGATACCAGGAATAATCAGACTTGAGATGGCTCGGCAACTGTACTTCTATCGCCTAGCAAACGATTTGCGAAGCGAGGCATCACTTCCACCCCTCCCTCCGGACAGAGACGACGACTCGTTGCCAGTTGAGAACAGAGTTGCACTCTCAGCCTTGAAGCGAATCCCTCTTGAGATGCAAGATCTAACCGATGTTCTTTCTTCATGCGAGTCTGTGATGGTTTCATCCTCTTTGGAGAAGGGAGGGTCCGTTATGGCTGTCGTGCTTCCAGGATTCTCCAATCGTCTTGGAAGCAAGTCGCTGGGCAAAAGTGGGGCTCAATTGCCTAGATTGGGAAAGGAGCTCGCGAGCTATGCTAGGCTCGCAGGAGTAGCCGGTATTTTCCACTCCGACGAACTGCCTGCGTACGGGATATCGGACTCAGACGTAGATTCTGTTAGGTCTGCTCTTCCTCTCTCAAAATCAGACGCCTTTGTATTGTGCGTTGCCCCCTCTTGGCAGGCTGAGCTTGCACTCGAGGCAGTAGTTGAAAGGGCGAGACTTGCATTCCACCGAATCCCGAGAGAGGTCAGGAACGTCGTGATTCGTAAAGGAAAGCCGGAGGATGGAACTACTACCGCACTTAGGCCCCTTCCAGGAGTAGCCAGAATGTATCCTGAAACCGACGTACCAGTGATGGAAATCTCCCCCGACCGCTGGGAGTCGATTCGCGAAAACCTACCTCTCACAGTTGAAGAGAGGATGAACAGACTACAGGGGATGGGGTTGTCCTCAAACCAAGTTGAGGCTATTCTGAACCGTGAGGCTGACGACTTATTGTTCAGCGGAATCGAGGGCCCCCTAGAGTTACCGCCGAAAGCCTGGGCCAGTGCAATACTAGATTACGGCACAGCCAAGCCAAACTCCCTTGCGGCGACAGTCTACCTCAGGGAAAACGGCCAAATCACCAGAGAGGGGGCGGAGGAACTCCTGCACGAATCTACTGACGGAGATATCGAAAGTCTAGTGGAATGGATGTCTTCAGAAGCCCATTCACGCGGATTCGTTCCTGCAGATTCTTCTTCCATTGAGGAAGCAGTTGAGGTGATTCTCAGTGAGATGACGGACTTCGTTATGGAGAGGGGAATGCAGTCCATGGGCCCATTGATGGGTTTAGTTATGCAGAAGCTGGGTAGTTCGGCAGACGGAAAGGCAGTAAGCCGGATCCTAAGAGAGAAGATTGACGAACTGATTGGCTGAATACTAGTTACTTTGATAGACCAGATTTTTCTGGCACAGACTCCATGTCAGACCTTCTGAAGCCAACCTCCATTGTTATATTGCTAGTAGTAATTTTAGTAGCCCCCACAATCCAAGACAGAATGTCAGCTGAAGCTTCCAGATATGTCAATGACAGTGAGTCTTCCCATGACGGACTACCGACAATTTGGGATGATAAGCAGGTACTTTGCGTATTCTTTCCCGACGACTACCCACACCAAGATTTCATCGGAGGAGTTACTCTTATCGCCACAGATGGAGAGACAATTGGGGTTAACGATGATTTCAACAGGACGGGGGCTTGCGTTGGAGGGTTCAATGGATACACGGATGGCATGGATTTCATGATGGACTCTACTAGAACCGCCAGAGGCAAGCTCTCTGTGGGGTACGAAGTTGGTGAGTGGGGCCCCTATGTTCACACAATCGGGGGTCTGAACTCAAACAGCGTAACGGGAGATTTCAGTGGAGCTTACTGGCACCTAGATCACAATGGGGCTATGTCGATGGTGGGAATCGGAGACTTAGCCATGTCGGAAGGTGATGTCCTTGCATGGAGCATAGGGACTTGGTAGCATCATGTATTTCGCAACCATGAAGTGGTGTGGGGCGCACACGGTGCTGGGGTGAGTGAGTGTACGACTTCCACAATTCTGCTTTATCTCCGATTCAGACCATCCTGCTCAATGCAGCAATTCTTTCGATAATTGTTGTTTCACTGATGAGGAGCGAGCGATCACTAAGGAGTCAAAGCCAGTGGACTATGCTAGCACTACTCTTTGTTTTCGGGGTTTCTGGGAGAATTTTGCTGGACCCCCTTCCAAACGTACAGCCGGTGACAGTACTGGTTCTTCTGGCCGGGGTGTACTATGGGGCACCACGAGCATTCGCCCTAGCAGCCACTATTGCCCTAGCATCGAATATCCTCTATCTGGGACATGGTCCCTGGACAATTTTCCAAGCTGTTGGATGGGGTTTGGTGGGGGTACTCGGAGCTTCGTTGGCCGACCGGTTGATTGTTGACGGGCAATTGCGGATGACTCCACTCGTGATAGTGGCAGCAGGATCCGGTTTCGCATTCAACTGGTTCGTGTCTCTAAGCATCCTTCTGGGACCCGGCTCATCGATGCTAGTGCCCTATTTACTAAACGGACTTTCATTCGACCTTTATCACGCAGCGGGCAATATAGCATTCGTAGCTTGGATGTCCGCGCCTCTCGGAGAGATGATGCTTAGACACAGGAAAGATCCGAGTAGAAAATCGGTGAGAGACGTTGCCTCCAACTGAAGAACTCACTATGGTCCTCGTGACTAGGCAGGACTTGCAACTGTCGAAAGGTAAGTTAGCCGCGCAGTGCGCTCATGCAGCTGCAGAGTGCGTCCTCCAGGCTAAGCGCAATATCCCTAGGTCCTTGGATCAGTACTTGAGAAACGGGGCTAGGAAAATAGTATGCAAGGTTCCGGATCTGGTTTCGCTCAAGGCTACTTATTCAAGGGCAAAGAAGTCTGGTTTGGTCTGCCATTTAGTAGTCGATGCAGGACACACCGAGATACTACCGGGTACGAAGACCGTGGTCGGAATAGGCCCGGGTCCAAGGAAGGAAATTGACAAGATTACTGGAAACTTTCCACTGATGAGTTAGGTCGGATTTTCTCCAATGAAGGGCAACTAATTGGTATTGCAGAAGAGTCATGAGCGAGGCCTTACTGGGAGACGTGTGGTCACTCAGGCTCCACTTCCAGATGAGGCGCGCTCTAACCTGCTCTCCCAGTGTGAAGGCATCCGTGGCCTCGTAGATTGGCTAGACGACATAGACAGGAGACCTGGCCTCGGCGAGCTGGACTCAAGGCTCTCAGGACTGGAGATTAACATAGGTGCACTTGAGGAATGCATTGGTTATTCCGAAGACGGATACCAGAGGAACGTCATAAAGAAGAATGCGCACTACGAACTAGTGGCTATTTGCTGGACTCCCGGACAGGACACACCTATTCACGACCATGTGGGCAGCGACTGCGCGTTTCTGATCGTCTCTGGAGTCTCCACTGAGACTGTCTACGAGACAAATGAGAAGGGACTAGCTGTCCCAATTTCAACGAGGAGGTACCAGCCAGGAGAGGTATGCGCTGCGGATGAGCCCGACATACACAGAGTCTCCAACGAGGAGGATTCAAACCTGATCAACTTACACGTTTACACACCGCCTCTGGGCGGCTTCAACTTCTATGCTACCGAGCAGTGATCAGCGACCTCGCTCAATCAAAAGCTGCATTGCCTGCTGGGACCACATCATCTTCGTAACCCTGCCAGGTGTGAACTCTAGGGCGTCGTTTACAACTTCAGCGGTCACTGGGTCCATCTTTGAGACCTGGTCGTAGGTGTGAATCCCAAGAACGTTAAGCTTCTTCTGTGAGAATTCATCGAGGCCCTGAATCCTAGTCAGATCGTCTGGCCTCTGATCCTCGCCCTCCCCAATCTGGGCCCAGTTGACTTGGACTGCCTTCAGACCGACTCTCTCCAGAATCAGATCCTCCCTGTCGAGAAGGTTTGCCTTCAGCTTCAGATCGGCCTCAGCTGCCTCCCTCTCGGCTCTAAGAGCCTCAGTTTCTACCCCTACTAGAGCCTCTTCCTTTCCTTTCATCTCGCTCTGTATCTTAGCGATGTCCTGCTCGACCTCCTCGGCCCTCTTGGTTGTGTCAGTCTTGAACTTCTGACTTTCCTCTATTTCCTTCTCGACCTTCGCCTTCTTAGCTACAGCGGCTGCAGCCTCGGCCTCGACCCTAGCAATTTCTTTCTGCTTGGCTGTGACCTCCTTCGCGAGAGATTTTGCTGCTTTCATCTCATCCTTCATCTGGGTTTTGACGTCGTCTAGGGCCCCTTTGGCCTCCTCTGCACCGCCCTTGGCGGCATCAAGCGCCTCCTGCTTCTTGGCCATCGTGGTCTCCATCTTCGACTCAGCGAGCTCCCTCTTTGCCCGGAACTCCTCTAACTGCTGCTCTGCCTTCGAAGCCGCCTTTCCTGATGCTTTAAGCTGCTTCTCCGCTACCTTAGTTTCCATCTCTGCCTTCTTCAGCTCAGCTTCTGCCTTGGCTGCAGCCTTACCCTCTTTGGCCACTTCTGCCCCGAGTTTCTTCGCCTCTGCCATAGAATCCTTTGCTTCTTTAGTAGCCAACTTCGAAGCCGCCTCAGCCTCCTTCGCCTTCGCCTTCAGCTCAGCCTCCTTCGCCTTCAGCTCCTCGGGAGATAGTTTCGATGAAGTCTTCAGATCTTCTAGAGCCTTTTTCGCCGCCTCTGCCTGCTTTTCAGCAGCCTTTCTGCCAGCCTCGGCCTTCTTTGCCATAACTTCTGCTTTGGCTACCGCCTTAGCAGCACTAGCCGTTGCCTTAGCTTCCCCAGCCTTTGCCTTCTTGGCAGCCTTAAGCTCTGCTTGAGCAGCTGCTGCAGCCGCCTTCGCTTCCGATTCCTTAGCTTGGGCCTCTGCTGGATCGACCGACTCCTTGGTAGAGGCCTTTTTCTTCTTGGGTTTCTTCTCCACTGCCTCCGGCTCGGGTTCTGCCTCCGGCTCGGGTTCTGCCTCCGGCTCGGGTTCTGCCTTTTTTTGTTTGTTTGGAGTAGCCTTGCCATACTTCTTTTGTAGCCCCTTGATCATGGTTCCGTAGTTCCCCTCGAACTTCTTCAGTAGCTTGGGGATATTCGCAATCTGCTTTGATCGCTCGGGTTCCTCTAGGAATTGGTCGTATGTTGCCTTGGCCACCTTTGCAGCCTGCTCAGCAGTCGGTCCACTCGCCACGATAGCTCCGAGGAAAACCATCATTTATGGATTTGACCAAATTCAGCTAAGATTTTTCATAGCATCAATTCGGTACTCTTCAAGCACTTCACTGAAAATTTGCACATCGGACTCAAACGTTTCTGGCAACAAAGGACCGAAAGAAAAGCGGAAGAACCGAGCATATGGGGTCTCATAGCTGGGGTCTTTCGAATGTGGGCGTGACATGTCGCAATCAAAAGCGCAAAGTATTGCGGCCCCGCGCTTGAAGAGCCTATTGTTTAGCTCGACACTAGTCATTCCCTCCGGCAACTCGAGCCAGTGGTAGAATCCGCCGTTCCCTGTGTAAACTCCTAGCCCCATATCCTCGAATGCCTTGCCGTACCTCTCACGCTGCCAATTGTAGTGATTCTCAACGGCCTCGCGTGCCTTCCTGACGCGACTAGGCTCGAGTAGTTTGAGAGCGTAGTGCTGGGAGGGATGGCTCACGCCCCCCATGCCGAAGCTCGAGTAGTTTGCCATTGTCTCTATGTTCTTCTTGCTGGCGACCATCCAACCAATGCGAATTCCCGGTGACTGTAGGCCCTTTGTGCAGGCGCCTGCGATGAACACGTTGCTGTTGTCCAGATCCTCTACGAACTCTATCCCACTTACTGAGGGAGAATGGAACATCTCGTATGCTTCATCCAATAGTATGCCGTTTCCTGGCCGCTCTGCCATCTGAATCAATTCCTTGAGCTCCTCCCCTGCACGAGTTTGTCCGGATGGGTTCTGGGGATTAGACATGACCGGCATCAGACGCGTCTCGGCTACGAGGTTGGTCCGGTCGAAGTAGGAAGAATTGTTTGGGTGGAATTTGTTTTCCTTGGAGAAGGGAACCACTTCGAAGTCGGTTTTTGTCTGCTCCATTATGTCCAGATAAGCGGGCCATTCGATCCCCCCCAACCTCACCTTGACGTGTTCCTTGAGGAAGGCCATTACCGTGTAGATCCCGGGCCTCCCTCCAGCAAAGACCATTACGTTCTCGGGTGTGATATTGGACCCATATTGTGAATTGTAGTAATCAGCGATGGCCTCACGCAACTTGGGATGCCCCCAGGCCTTGGGGTAGAAGCGATCCTCCCACGTTACGTCGACGCTATCTGGGAGAGAAGGGCCCCCAAACTTCTCCAAAGGAGTAGTGAGAGGGAATCCCTGAGACCATGGATGCGTGCCTTCAGTGCCCATGAAACTACCGAACGAGTCCCTGAATGCGTACAGCGTCTCGTATATCCCCATCGGTGGGCAGTTGTCAGACAGGAAGGACTCAACCTGCTCGGCATTTTGCTCTGCCATGCCTCGCCGTGGGGCTGCATACAAATGAGGTTGACCGTGCTGGAACCTAGACTCTATTTCTAATTCGAAAAACCGTTAATACAAACAATCTCCCTCGCGTGCTATGAGCGACCAGACTGCAAACAACAGAGCCCTTTCATTGGCACTTGTCTTACTATTCCTCGGAATGTTAGCGTCTACTGGATTCCAACCCGAAAACAGGGGGGAACTGGGAGACGAGGATCGCCCAATGGAGACCCACTCTGCCCTCAACTTCCCGGGCTCGACCGTTGGCTCAATTCACTCCCTTACTGCAATTGGGGCAGCTTACAACTACACCTGCGTGGTGATGGACAACAATGAGATGAAGTGCTGGGGAAGAGGCACGAATGGATTCTTGGGTAACGGTAACGACGAGAACACACACTCACCAATGGGTGTCAACCAAGTGGACTCAACCTCGTGTTGCATCACTGACGTGGTCGAGACGAGCCCCGATGGTCATCACACCCCCGCCCTCACGTCAAACGGCACCGTATACCTCTGGGGGGAGGATGCATGGGGCCAGATTGGACATGGCCACATTAGTTGCTTTGGCTCTTGTTGGAACCCACATGGGCCCTCTGTAATGGCAGGTAGCAGGACTTTCGTAACTGTGGTTACCGGCATACACCACACTTGTGCCATTACAGAACCCGACATGGCCGTCTGGTGCTGGGGAAACAACGAGCTCGGCCAGCTGGGAACTGGTGACAACAACGCCAGAAACGCCCCAACCCAAATAGAACTACCCACGGGGCGGCATGCGGTATCAATCAACGCTGCTTACGATTCTACATGCGTATTGCTAGACAACGGTAGCGGGATGTGCTGGGGGCAGAACGTCAACGGCAACCTAGGTGACGGGACCTACAACGACAGGAACGCCCCTACCCACATCTCCGTGCTCCCAACGAACCGCTCCATTGTTGCACTTGATCTCGGACCCTACCACACCTGCGCCATCCTCGACGACGGAATGGTACATTGCTGGGGGACCAACGATCGCGGTACTTTCGGAGACGGTTCCACCAACAACTCGACCTACCCTAGGGCAGCACAGCTGCCTACGGGAAGGACGGCGATTTCGATAGACGCCGGACTCGGACACACCTGCGCTATCCTCGATGACAGTAGCGCGGCGTGTTGGGGTTGGAACGAATACGGGCAGCTCGGTGACGGCACCACCAACAACAGCACAACCCCCGTAATCGTCTCGATGCCATCTGGACTCGGAGTGGCCGAAATTTCTGCGGGCTCCCGACATTCCTGCGCGGTAGCGACCAACGCGTCAGTATACTGCTGGGGGGCCCATGAAGAGGGATCCCTTGGGCTTGGCGAGGGCGTCGACAGCGATGTCCCGGCCTACGTCGATCTCGGCACCGATAGGCACGCCATAATGAGCGAAAGGGACAATGACGGCGATGGCATAGTCAACATATTCGACCCCTTCCCTGACGGTTGTACCGTAGGCACTTACGCAACAAACGGGACCTGTATAGAAGCTGATCCTGGATTCTACGCAGACGGAGTCCCACCCTACGAGCAGTTCCCATGCGTCCCAGGCACATTCCAGCCGAGCTCAGGCCAATCCGGATGCAACGATGCTAGCCCTGGCAACTTCGTGAACGAGTCCGCTTCAACATCCCAGTCGCCCTGCCTATCTGGATCATACCAGCCAGACTACGGGCAGGTATCCTGCTTGGCAGCCTCACCCGGAAACTACTCCTCCGAGGAGGGGTCCATACGGCAGAACCAGTGCACTCCAGGGACATACCAGCCCTCCTACGGTCAGTCCGACTGCTTGGCTGCCAGCGAAGGAAACTACGTAGATGCACACGGCTCAAGCAATCAGACCCCATGTGCCCCTGGGACTTACCAGATGCTTCCTGGTATGGAATCTTGCTTCGATACGAACCCGGGTTTCCATGCCCCGTCAGAGGGTTCTACTGACCAGCAGCAGTGCCCTTCAGGGACATACTCGGCCAACATCGGTCAGACGAATTGCACCGAGGCTTCACCTGGTAACTACGCAGTGGGGTTGCAGCAGACTTCCCAATCTCCATGTCAGCCAGGCGAGTTTCAACCCACTTCGGGCCAGGATTCCTGTTCGGAGACAGAGCCAGGGCACTATACTGAATCAGAGGGATCCGCCGAACAGACCGCATGCGCTCCTGGAACATACCAGAATCAGTCCGGCCAGACCTCATGTATTGAGGCTGAACCGGGCCACTACACTTCCGTTGCCGGTGCTACCTCTCAGGTTCCGTGCTCTGCAGGAACATTCTCCGATAGCTCAGGCCAGTCGCAGTGCACAGAAGCCGAACCCGGCAATTACGTCGACCTAGACGGCGCCACAGGCCAGACTCCCTGCCCACCTGGTCAGTTCCAGTCCGGAAATGGCTCAGAAGGTTGCGAAGACCCTCCTCCTGGACAGGTTGTCAGTCCAGATGGATCTAGCACTTCCGCGTGCCCTCCAGGGAAGTACCAGCCTGGTGGGCAAGAAATCTGCATGGCCGCGTCTCCGGGCAACTTCGTAAACGAGTCCGGGGCCTCATCACAGACCCCGTGCGAGCCGGGAACATACCAGGACCAACCAGGACAGGCATCCTGCCAGCTAGCCAGCCCCGGCAACTACGTACCCGATTCAGGCGCACCTGGGGAGATGCCCTGCCCGAAGGGCGAATACCAGCCGATTGGCGGGCAGGAATCATGCAACCCGGCCATGCCAGGACACCATGTCCCAGAA
>TARA_B100000686_G_scaffold27885_1_pt1 | contig 11196 bp, 8 predicted proteins | sample TARA_B100000686 | Tara Oceans TARA_B100000686 (sample SAMEA2622733) | marine metagenome | biome: marine biome (ENVO:00000447); feature: marine epipelagic mixed layer (ENVO:xxxxxxxxx); material: "saline water (ENVO:00002010), including plankton (ENVO:xxxxxxxx)" | depth 150 m
AAATAAAAATTAAGTTAAATGGTAAAGTAATTCAGGTTAATAAGGGTATTAATCTAGCTAACTTAATAAATAAATTAAAATTTCCTCTAAATAAGATTGCTATTGAAAAAAATAACTTGATTGTTGAAAAGAAAAAACTTAAGAAAATTTCTTTAAAATCAAATGATAAAATAGAAATAGTACATTTTATAGGTGGAGGATAATGAAAAATAAAGACTATTTTAAAATATCAAATAAAAAATTTAAATCTAGGTTAATTGTTGGCACAGGTAAATATAGAAATTTTTCTGAGTGCGCCAGTGCTGTAAAATCTTCAGGAGCTGAAATTGTTACAGTGGCAGTGAGAAGAGTAAATATTACTAATAAAAATAAACCTTTATTGATGGATTATTTAAATCCAAAAAAAATTACTTATTTACCTAATACCGCTGGCTGCTTTAATTCTTTAGATGCATTGAGAACGCTCAGATTGGCAAGAGAGATTGGAGGATGGAAACTTGTTAAATTAGAAATTTTAGGGGATAAAAAAACTTTACTACCAGATATGATTGAAACATTAAAATCTACTGAAATTTTAACGAAAGAGGGATTTCAAGTTATGGTTTATTGCAATGACGATCCTTTGATGGCCAAAAGATTAGAAAATGTTGGCGCAGCAGCTATAATGCCATTGGCAGCTCCAATCGGTTCAGGGCTAGGAATACAAAACAAAATAAATATACAAATAATAAAACAAAAAATTAAAATCCCACTTCTAATTGATGCTGGAATAGGGCAGGCATCTGACGCCGCTATAGCCATGGAGCTTGGATGTGATGGAGTGTTAGTTAATACAGCTATAGCTAAATCAAAAAATCCAACTGAAATGGCCCAAGCTATGAAATTTGCCGTCATCGCTGGAAGAAAATCTTATCTATCAGGCAGAATGAAAAAAAATTTTTTTGGTAACGCTTCGTCTCCTAAAAAAGGAATTATTTAGTTTTTTTTTTGTATTTTTTATAATATTTTTTTTTTGTATTTTTTATATAGGGTTTCTTAAATTTATTTTTTTTATTTTCAAACTTAATAATGTTAGATTCATTAATAATAATTTTTTCAGATTCTATAGTTTCAATTAGTTTATTTGTTTTGGATTTAAATTCTAATTTATAATCCGCTATTCCAAATGTTAAATCTTCACGAAAAGTTATGCTAACTTTATTTTTATTTTGAATAAAAGTTATATCTTTCTCACTTTTCTTAGATAGAAAATCTATTATTTTTTTGTTTAGATGGACTACAATTACTTTTGACTTATTTTCAAGACATTTAATTTCAACTAGTTTTAATATTCTTAATGCTTGAGACTCGGTTGTTAATGTCATAACCCATTTAACGTTACTTTCTCTTAGCCTCTGTCTTGACATTTCTAGTAAACCAAAATGTGTTATTCTCCCAATTTGAATTCTAGCTCTATCTTTTCTACATTTTTCCTTAAGTTTTCTTTCAACTTGTCTTCTATTGGAAAAATTATGCATATCAATAAAATCAATTATTATTAGTCCTGACAGATCTCTTATCTTTATTTGTCTTGATATTTCTTCCGCAGCTTCTAAATTTGTGTCTAGAGCTGTACTTTCGACATTTTTTTGTTTTATTGATTTACCAGAATTTACATCGATAGAAACAAGTGCCTCAGTAGGGTTTACAACAAGATATCCTCCTGATTTAAGCTTAACTTCAGTTTTGTAAATTTCGTAAAGTTTACCCTCTATGTTGTTTTTAAAAAAAAGTGGAATTTTATCTCTATATTTTTTAACTTTTTTTATTTGTTTTGGCATTAGTTGTTTAATATATAATTTAGCTTTTTGGTATCCTTCATTTCCTTCTACAAAAATATTTTGAACATCATCATCAACCATATCTCTAATGCTTCTTTTTATTATGTCACTTTCCTCGAAAATTATAGATGGAGCAATTGAATCCATTGCATTGTTTTTAATTTCATTCCAAGAATTAATTGAATTTTTAAGATCGTTTTCAATATCATTTCTTGTTTTGTTTGATCCTGCTGTTCTTACTATAAGACCCATCTCCTTAGGTATTTCAATTAAATTTAATATTTGTCTAATTTTTTTTCTTTCTATCGGATTAAATATTTTTCTAGATATTCCGCCGCCTTTTGGAGTGTTAGGCATAAGCACAGTATATTTTCCTGCAATTGAAATGAACGTTGTAAGGGCGGCTCCTTTTAAACCTCTTTCATCTTTAAGCACTTGAACTAATATTACTTGGTTTGGTTTAATAACTTCTTGGATTTTATATCTTTTTTTTGGTTTTTTTTTATTTTCTAAACTCGAACTATTATTTTTTTCAATAACTTCATTTTGCTCATCGATTTCATTTTTTTTTTCAGGCTCTAGAATTTTTTCTTCTAAATCTTTCTCTTCTAAATCTTTTTCATCTATTTCACTTTGTTTTTGTAATTCAATACGGGCTTCTTCCTCTTCTTTTTTTATCACCTCAATATCATTTTGAGGAATTTGGTAATAATCACTTTGAATATCATTAAAGGACAAAAAACCATGTCTCTCCCTACCAAAGTCTATAAAGGCCGCCTGGAGAGATGGTTCAATTCTACTAACTTTACCTAAATAAATATTGTTCTTAATTAAATTGTTATCTTTGCCTTCGTATTCGTAATCTTCGATATCACTTTCTGATTTAAGAACAACTCTTGTCTGATTAGGATGCGATGCATCAATAAATAAGTTTTTTGACATATGTTTGTGTGTATTTTATTCATTTAAATTTTGTATATATTGTTAGTGCCTTAACATTAACAAATTCATGGATTAAATAAACTAAAATGATTAAGCATCTTAAAAAAATCTTGGTTTTGAGCATATCTCTTTCAATTATATTTTTGGCAGGAATTGTAAGTGTTTTATGGTATTATTCAAATGACCTTCCCGATTATAAGTTTTTGAAAAACTACAAACCACCAATATCAAGCAAACTTTATTCAAATGATGGACAATTATTAAGTGAATTTTCATCCGAAAAGAGAATATTTGTACCATACAATTCAATACCTACTTTAGTTGTAAATTCATTTTTATCCGCTGAAGATAAAAACTTTTTTAAACATCCTGGGGTTGATGCTAAAGGAATACTGAGAGCAACAGTTAATAATGTTTCAAACCTATTTACGTCTAAAAGACTTGAAGGGGCATCAACTATAACACAGCAGGTTGCAAAGAATTTTCTTTTATCAAATGAAGTATCCATTGATAGAAAGCTTAAAGAGGCAATTTTAGCATTTAGGATAGAAAGGGCATTATCTAAAGAGAGAATTTTAGAACTTTACCTTAATCAAATATATTTAGGAGAAGGAAGTTATGGAATAGCCTCAGCAAGTTTACAATATTTTGATAAACCAATTAGTGAATTAGATTATTCAGAGGCCGCATTATTGGCGGCTCTTCCAAAAGCTCCAAGTAGATACAACCCATATAAAAATATTGAATTAGCTAAGTTTAGAAGAAATTTAGTATTAAAAAACTTATATGATAATAATTATTTAAATGAAGAAGAATTTAAAATTTTATCAGAAGAAAAAATTAATTTAAAAAAGAGAAAATCAGTTTATTTAGAAAATTCTAATTACTATGTTGAAGATATTCGAAAATTAATAGTTGATCAATATGGTTTTGATAAAGTTTATAAACAAGGTTTTACTATAAACACTCCATTAAATTTAAATTTACAAGAAAAAGCTACACAATCACTAAGACAAGGTTTAATTGAATTTGATAAAAAAAAAGGATGGAGAGGTTCTTTATTGAATAAAAAATATACTTCAGATTGGTCAAAAAATCTTAAAGATTATAGATTAGAGGAATCTATTGGATGGAAATTGTCAATCATAAAGAAAATAAATAGATTTTCAGCTGAAATTGAAACTATTGATGGAACTGATGGAAAAATTGAATTTTCTTCAATAGACTGGACAAAAAAAAATTTCGACAATTTATTCAATATTGGTGACATAGTTTATGTTGAAAAAATTAAAGATAATAAATTTAATTTAAGACAACTACCTAGAGTTAATGGAGCTATAATAGTTATGGATCCATATACCGGCAGGATATTAGCGTTAAGTGGTGGTTTTAGTTTTAAGAACAGTGAATTTAATAGAGCTACGCAAGCTTCGCGACAACCCGGATCAGCTTTTAAACCTTTCGTTTATGCATTAGCACTAGAAAATGGATATACGCCAGCTACTTTGATTTTGGATGCACCCATTGTGTTTGATCAAGGCGAAGATTTAAAATTGTGGAAACCTGAAAATTATGGAAAGAAATTTTATGGACCATCAACACTTAGAACTGGCGTAGAGAAATCAAGAAACTTAATGACTGTAAGAATTGCACAAAATCTAGGAATTAAAAAAATTGCTGATTTTGCAACTGAATTAAATATTTATAATAACCCAGAAGAGCTGCTTTCATTATCATTAGGATCAAGCGAAACAACATTGTTAAAACTAACAACTGCTTATTGTAGTTTTGTAAATGGAGGAAAATTAATTAATCCAAAATTTATAGATAGAATACAAGACAGTGAAGGCAATACTATATTTAATTCTGAAAATAGAGAGTGTGATGGTTGTGATAAAATTTCATATTTAAGTAAAAAAATTCCAAAAATAAAAAATAATTTTAAACAAGTTATGAGCAAAGAAACAGCATACCAGATGACATCAATTTTAGAAGGAACTGTAAAAAGAGGAACTGCAAAAGGTCTAAAAGACTTAAAGTTAGATCTTGGAGGTAAAACCGGAACAACAAATAAAAATACTGACACTTGGTTTGTTGGATTTTCGTCTAATTATGTTATCGGAATTTATGTTGGATATGATGAGCCATCATCGTTAGGTAGGTACGAAACAGGGTCTAGAACAGCAATGCCAATATTTAAAAATTTTGTTAAAAAGGCAGTTAAAAAAAATAATGCGAGGCCATTTAAAATTCCACAAGGAATCAAAATGCTCGTTGTAAATTCCAAAACTGGAGAAAGAGCCTCTTATAACGATGAGTCAATTATAATTGAGGCTTTTAAAGAAAAAGATTTAGTTAATAATAAAATTCAATATGGTAATGTAGATTATATTTCAAAAGAAAATATTTATAAGTTTTATTAATGGAAAACGAATTTCAATCACAAAAAATAGATATTGAAAAGATAAACTTAAGAGTAAAGGAGTTTCTTTGATCAGAAAGACCTTTTTAATAAGATTGATATATTAAATAAAAAAATTGAAGACCCGAGTTTTTGGAAAAACAAACAAGAAGCAGAAAAAATACTTAAAGATAAAAAATCATTTGAAGATTTAACAGAAACTTACAAGTATCACCTAAATCAATTGAATGAATTAGTTGATTTATTTAATTTAGCAAATGAAGAAAGTAACCAACAAATTATTAATGAGGTACTTCAAAAAATAAAAAAGTTAAAAGTAGAAGTAAAAAAAAATGAAGTTAAATGCTTTTTGTCTAACGAGAATGACAGATTAGATTGTTTTTTAGAAATACATGCTGGTGCCGGAGGAACAGAAAGTCAAGATTGGGCAGAAATGCTTAGAAGAATGTATATTAAATGGTCTTCAAATAAAGGTTATAAATTTCAATTGATCAGCGAACATAAGGGGGATGAAGCAGGTATAAAATCTTCTACAATCAAAATCAGCGGAGATTATATATTTGGTTACTTAAAAAATGAGTCTGGCATCCACAGACTTGTAAGAATTTCACCTTTTGACTCAGGCGCAAGAAGACATACCAGCTTCGCAAGTGTTTGGGTTTATCCAGTTTTAAATGAAAATATAAAAGTAGAAATTTTAGAAAAAGATTTGAGAATAGATACGTATAGATCTAGTGGAGCGGGAGGACAACATGTTAACACAACTGACAGTGCTGTTAGAATAACCCACAAACCTACAAATATTGTTGTTCAGTGCCAAAATGAAAGATCTCAACATAAAAATAAAGAAACGTGCATGGCTATGCTTAAGGCTAGACTTTATGAACATGAGTTAAAAAAAAAAGAAAAACAAGATGAAAATATAGAAAAATCAAAAACTGATATTGGTTGGGGACATCAGATTAGGTCTTATGTTTTGCACCCTTATAGATTAGTTAAAGACAATAGAACAGGACAAGAAAGCCCTGACCCTGATAAAATATTAGATGGTAATATAGACAACTTTATAGAAAGTAGTTTGTATAAATTGAATGTTTAAGAATTTTTCAAGAATTTTTTTATTATTATTAATATTTATAATTTTAGCTATTTCATACCTAAGTATCTTCGGAATAAAAACAAATAAATTTAATGAATTGATAGGATCTCAGATATCTAATTTCGATAATAGATTAGATGTAGAATTAGAAGATGTTTTTTTTAAATTAAACCTTAAACAAAGAAGTTTTTCGTTAAGTAGCAAAAATGTAAAATTAAATATTACTAATGAGAGTCAAGAATTCGCGAATGTAGATATTTTAATAGGGCTGGGTTCATTAACTAAAAAAGATAAGAAGGTAAATAAAATAATAATTAATTCAAAAGAAAATAAAATTAGCAAACTTTTAAAATTTATTAGAACATACAAAGTGAATATTCCAGTATTATATTTAGAAAATAGCATAACTGATGGTGATATTATTTATAATATCATCTTAGAGTCCAAAGATGAAGTTTTAGATCAAATTAAAACAAGCGGGAAAATAAGAAACGCAAACCTTAATTTACTTGGAAAAGAAAAATTAGAAAATGCAAACCTTGATTTTAATTACTTAAATAAAAGTTTAGAAATTAACAATATAAATATAAATTATAAAAATACAAAATTCATTAGCAAAAAAATTACAGCAAAAATAAGTAATAATTTAATAAGTGTAAAAGGCGATTTTAGCAATGAAATTAATCAGAATCTAATTTCAAATTTTATAAATTTTAACCTTAAAGATTATGTTAAAGAAAAGGTTACACTATCTTCAAAATCTAATTTTGAAATAGTTTTGAGTAAAAAATTTAAATTAAAAGATTATAAACTTGATAGTGAAATAAACTTTGAAAATATAAATCTAATTTTAAAAGATATTGAAGTTCATGATTTTATAAAAAATTTTGATAATAAAATCATTCTAAAAAATGGAAAATTGAATATACAAATAAATAACTCAAACAGTACAAATATTAAATTTAAATCAAAATTTAATTTAAATAAAGACACAGAAATTAGAGATGTTTCATTAAATTATTCAAATATAAAATCATCTGAAAATTATGAATTTTATATTGATCTAACAGAGTGTCAATTAGACTTTGATGTAATAAATTTTAATAAAAAATCGAAAGAAGAAATTTTTCTTAATTTAAATTTAATTAAAAACAAAAATATTTATGAGATAAAAAATTTAAAATTATATAATGATAAAAATAATTTTAATTTGAATAACTTTAAACTAGGAAAAAATTTTAAAATTAAAGACTTTAGTTCTTTTGAGGCAAAATATTATAACAAAAATGATTTATTGAATGATTTTATAATAGTAAAAAAAAATAATAATATAAAATTGATTTCAAAAAAAATTGATATTGGTAAAAATATTGAAAAAAGCCTAAAAAGTACTAGCAAAAATAATTTATTAGATATTTTTGAAAATCTTAATTCTTCACTAAACATTGATATTAAATCAGCAAGATTAGATAACGATCATGACTTAAATAGTATTAAAGGAATAACTTTAATTAAAAAAAATAAGGTCGATAAAGCTAATATATCTGGCAAATTTGTAACCGGAGAAAATTTCACCTATACAAAAGATGATCTTAATGGAAAAAAAGTTACAACAATTTATTCAGGTATAGCAAAGCCTTTTGTAAAAAAGTTTAAATTTATAAAAGGATTTGAAGATGGAAAATTAGATTTCACATCTACAGAAGTTAACAAAGAATTATCAAATTCTGAATTAAGAATTTATGATTTTAAAGTTCAAAATATGCCAGCATTGACAAAACTTTTATCATTAGCTTCTCTACAGGGCATTGCAGATTTGGCTACAGGAGAAGGTATTAGATTTAATGAATTAGATATGTTTTTTGAAAACTCCAAAGATTTAATAATAATAAATGAAATTTATGCACTAGGTCCAGCAATTTCTATTCTGATGGAAGGATATGTGGAAAAGAATACTCTAGTAAGTTTAAGAGGAACTTTAGTTCCAGCAACTACGATAAATAAAACTATATCAAAAATACCTATATTAGGAGAAATATTAGTTGGAAAAAAAATGGGCGAAGGAGTCTTTGGTGTTAGTTTTAAGATAAAGGGTCCTCCAGATGATTTAAATACAAAAGTAAATCCTATAAAAACCTTAACTCCAAGATTTATTACTAGAACTTTAGATAAAATAAAAAAATCTAATTAATTTCTATTTTAAAATGTTTTTTCTTTCCAATAGACAGCTTAAAATAATTCTTATTTTCCAAGTCAATTGCAGATACAAGCAAGTCATCTTCAATTTTTGAATTATTTATTTTTATCCCATTATTTTTAATTAATCTCTTAATTTCACTTTTTGAACTTTCTAATTTTGTAGATAAAATTAAATCTGATAAAGTTTTATTTTTTAATTTATTTTTGCTTACAATAAATGAAGGCAAACCTTCATCAGATGAGTTTTCTGAAAATATTTTTTTCGCTTGCTCGAAACTTTTTTTAGAATCTTCCTCACCGTGAAGCATAGCAGTCGCATTATTTGCTAATAAAATTTTTAGATCATTAACATTATCATTTTTTCTTTTTTCTATTTCTTCAACTGAAATGTCAGTAAAGATTTTTAGAAATTTTATAAGATCTCTATCATCCACGTTTCTCCAAAATTGCCAGTATTCATATGGTGAAACTAAATTTTTGTCTAACCAAATAGCTCCACTTTCTGTTTTTCCCATTTTTGCTCCAGATGCTAGTGTTATAAGTGGTGTGGTTAAACCAAAGACTTCTTTAGAAGAATGTTTTTTTATAAGCTCAACACCATTTACAATATTACCCCATTGATCAGATCCTCCAATTTGAAGTAAACAATTATGTTTATTACTCAATTCTAAAAAATCATATGCTTGTAAAATCATATAATTAAATTCCATGTAGCTTAAAGACTGCTCTCTTTCTAAACGAAGCTTAACACTGTCAAAGCTAAGCATTTTATTAATTGTAAAATGTTTTCCTATGTCTCTTAAAAAAGAAATATAATTTAAGTTTTTAAGCCAATCATAATTGTTAACAAAAATTGGAGATGTACTTTTATTATCTGTAATTAAAAATTTTTTTAATATTTGTTCAATATTTTCAATGTTTTTTTCTATCTTTTCTTCATCTAATATTTTTCTTGTTTTATCCTTGCCTGATGGATCGCCTATTCTAGTTGTTCCACCCCCCAGCAAAACAATAGGTTGATGACCATATTTTTGAAGCAATCGTAAACACATAATTTGAAGTAAGCTCCCGACATGAAGACTTTCTGCCGTACAGTCAAAACCTATGTAAGCTTTTATTTTTTGATTATTAAGAATTTTGGTTAAACCATTATCATCAGTACATTGGTAATAATATCCCCTATCTTGAAATTCTTTTAAAAATTTATTCATATAGATTAACTAGTTATACTTATTTATATATAATCAACAATCAATATGGATAAAACTATTAATGCATTAGGTTTAATGAGTGGAACATCAATGGATGGAATTGATGCATCACTAATCAAGTCTGATGGAGAAAAAAATATTGAAATAATTGGCAATTTGTATCTCAAATACGACTCAGAATTGAAAAACTCACTTCATAAATTTTGTCAAAAAATACATTCTTTGAAAGATTTAAAGTTAAATCAAGTCGAGTTTAATGAACTTGAAAGAGAGATTACTATTAAGCACTCAGAAATAACATCAAAAATATGCGATAAATTTAAATTCAAACCTAAAATCATAGGTTTTCATGGGCAAACAATTTTACATAGACCAAAAGAAAAATATTCTATTCAAATGGGTAATGGAAAATTGCTATCTCAACTAGTAAATAGAGATGTAGTTTATCAATTTAGAAAAAATGACATAGATAATGGAGGTGAAGGTGCTCCACTAACACCAATTTATCATCATTATTTAAAAAAAAAATTAAATTTAAAAAAACCTGTTCTTTTTTTAAATATAGGGGGGATTGCAAATTATACTTTCTCACAAGATGATTCTTTTTTTGCTAAAGATGTTGGGCCTGGAAATTATTTGATGGATATGTATATTAAAAAAACAACTAAATTTGATTTTGATAAAGATGGAAAGCTTGCCAGCTCAGGCAAAATAGATGATATATTAATTAATAATATATTTGAACATGAAATTTATAGTTCAGCAAATAAACGCTCACTAGATGTAAAAGATTTTGATATAAATTTTGTTAAAGGTCTTTCTATCGAAGACGCATTAGCAAATTTAAATTTTTTTACCGCCAAGGTTATCTCGCACAATATCCAAAAAAATATAAAAGAAGATTTTACAATTATTTTATGTGGCGGAGGAAGAAAAAATAAAACTTTGGTTTTAAATTTACAGAAATTTCTAAGTAACACGATTTATAATATAGATAGATTTGATATTGACGGTGATTTTGTCGAGTCACAAGCATTTGGTTATTTAAGCATTAGATCATTTTTTAAAAAAGAAATTTCATTTCCAAGTACCACAAATGTTAGAATGCCTATTTCTGGGGGTGAAATTATTAAACTGACTTAAATAAAGCTGATTCCTTACTTATATATTTACTTAAAGATTTTTTTAAACCTTCTTCAGATTTTGAAAAGAAGTGATTTGCCTCAGGAATCAAATCAAACCGTATATTAATACCTTTTTGACTAGATAGTCTATTTTTTAGTTCATTTATTGAATTTGAAGAAACTAATTCATCTTTTTTACCATGGATTATTATTCCAGAAGTTGGACATGGGCTTAAAAAACTAAAATCATATACATTTGGCTGAGGGGAGATGATAACAAATCTATTTATCTCAGGCCTACGCATTAAAAGCTGCATAGCGATTAAAGATCCAAAAGAAAAACCTGCTATCCAACATTGTGAATTATCAAAATTTTCTC
>TARA_B100000686_G_scaffold282636_1_pt1 | contig 11188 bp, 12 predicted proteins | sample TARA_B100000686 | Tara Oceans TARA_B100000686 (sample SAMEA2622733) | marine metagenome | biome: marine biome (ENVO:00000447); feature: marine epipelagic mixed layer (ENVO:xxxxxxxxx); material: "saline water (ENVO:00002010), including plankton (ENVO:xxxxxxxx)" | depth 150 m
TACTGAGCAGCTTTTAACTTCAGTTTTTACGGAGTAGCATCATATTTTCAGGATCAACTAAAGATTACTAACTAGAGATATAACAAGATGGTTATCAGTCCCACTAAAGATATTATTCATGACATTAAGAATGGAAGAATGGTAATTCTTGTCGACGAAGAAGATCGCGAGAATGAGGGAGATTTATTGTTAGCAGCAGATTTTGTCACGCCAGAAACAATAAATTTTATGGCAACATATGGCCGGGGACTTATTTGTTTGACATTAACGGAAGCGCACTGCCGGCAGCTTAATTTACCACTGATGGTATCTGCATCAACTAATCGTTCACCTTTAGGAACTAATTTTACACTTTCTATTGAAGCTGCAACTGGGGTTACAACTGGTATTTCTGCAGCTGATCGCGCTCATACTATAAAGATGGCAGCAAATCCTAATGCAGGACCAGCGGACATAATTCAGCCAGGGCATATATTTCCTTTAATGGCGCAAAAAGGGGGTGTACTTTCACGTGCAGGCCATACTGAAGCAGGATGTGATTTAGCTAGCCTGGCTAGCCTTACACCAACAGCAGTAATTTGTGAGATTCTTAAAGATGACGGTAGTATGGCTAGATTGCCGGAGTTAATAGAGTTCGCTGCAAAGCACCAACTTAAAATTGGGGCAATTGCTGACCTTATTCATTATCGTAGTCGAACTGAAAGCCTTATAGAGCGCATGGCAGAAAAGACCATTCAAACAGCCCATGGTGAGTTTCGTCTCGTTGTTTATCTTGATAAAACTTTAGGTGCCGCCCATCTTGCTTTGATTAAGGGTGAGATTACTCCTGATACAGATACTTTAGTGCGGGTGCATGAGCCGCTATCTGTAATTGATTTATTAGATATAAATGATAAGACGCATTCTTGGAACATTAATGATTCGCTTCGTGTAATTTCTAACGAGGGACAAGGGATAATTGTTTTGCTACATAATAGGGAAAAATCTGACAAATTAATCGAACGTACGGTAGGGAGAAAAAATGGGCCCAGTACTTTCGCAAGAGCTGATTTGCGTAATTATGGAATTGGTGCCCAGATATTAAAAGATTTAAATGTGGGAAAAATGAAGTTATTAGCGGTCCCACGTAAAATGCCAAGTATGGCAGGCTTTGGTTTAAATGTTACAGGATACTTGAAACCTGAGAATATAGATTAAAGCTAGGAAATACATTCTTTTTATTTTTCCAATTAATAATTTTAGGGGAATATATGGGGCATTATGAGAGGATTCATGAGTTTGAATCAGACCTAAATTGTACAGAGTTGCGTATAGGTATTGTAATGAGTCGTTATAATATTGATGCTAGTAAAGGCCTTCTTGATAGCTGTACCAAAGAGTTTGAGAAAAATGGGGTGCCATCATCGAATATTCTTATGATAACAGTTCCAGGTGCATTGGAAATTCCTTTGGCACTACAAAAAATGGCGCTAACTGATCAGTTTGATGCATTGGTAGCATTGGGTGCAGTAATTCGTGGAGGAACCTATCACTTTGAGATTGTCTCTAAAGAGTCTGCTAGCGGAATAACTGCTGTACAACTTGATACAGGTATTCCGGTGGTAAATAGTATTCTTACTACTGAAACTAATGAACAGGCCTTAGAACGAATGAGTCAGAAAGGTGCTGAAGCTGCAAGAGCAGCAATAGAAATGGTTTATCTGCTCAGAAAGCTCGACGAAGTAATACAATGATACGCAAGGTAATATTGGCAGAAGAAAAAATTGTTCAGGAGAAGAAACCTGGGCGTAAGAGTCGCCGTCGGTGTTCACGCGAATTAGCTTTACAGGGCCTATATCAATGGTTTGTTGCTAAAGGATCGATTCAGGTCATTATAGAGCAGTTATATGAAACAAAGAAATTTCTTAAGTCAGATCAGGAGTATTTTTCTGACTTGATGCGGGGAATACTAACAAATTTTACGGAATTGGAGAAACATGTTCAGCCATGCCTAGATCGTCCCTTTAAAGAGCTTAGTCCAATAGAAGCCTCCATTTTATTATTAAGCACCTATGAATTTATTAATCATTTAGGCACGCCGTATAAAGCAATTATTAATGAAGCGGTGGAGCTAGCTAAAACTTATGGCGGGACGGATGGGCATAAATATGTAAATGGTGTTTTGGATAAATTAGCAAAAATATTGCGTGAAGAGGAGGCGGGATTACCTGTTCAGTGGCAGAATAAGTCAATATAAAATTTATGTATGAAATGCATAAATACAAATAGACATTAAGCTTGTAAATATGAGCCCACATTTTGTATAACTGAGGAATTGGATATTTTGTAAAACATCAGTCTTTTACAGAAATAAGAAATGATTTCCGAGGCAGATATAATTCGTTTTTTTAAGCGCTCTGACCCCAATGTTGTATTGGGGCCTGGAGATGATTCAGCATTAATTAGACCTAAAAATGGAATGGAAATAGCCGTTTCTACGGACATGTTGGTGGCTGATCAACATTTTTTTTCTGAAACTGATCCCTTTAAATTAGGGCATAAGGCTCTTGCTGTAAACCTTTCTGATATGGCAGCAATGGGCGCGAACCCGCGTTGGACAACTATGGCGCTTGCATTACCAGAATCTTTAGTTAAAGCTAACTCTAAGTGGATTGAAGAATTTGCCAGAGGATTTTTTGAGCTTGCAAACTCATATCGAGTGGCGCTTATTGGAGGAGATGTTACATGCGGCCCCCTTACTATTTGTATACAAATTATTGGAGAGGTGGACAAAGGAAAGGCTTTACGTCGAAGTGGAGCCACTCCAGGAGATGATATTTGGATATCTGGTAGGTTGGGTAATGCGGCGTTAGCAATTCTGTGTGAGAGGCAAAAAATTAAACTTGAGCCTGATGAGTTTGCTGAATGCTTGGATTCTCTGCTTATTCCTGTTGCACGAGTTGGCCTAGGACAGCGATTGATTGGTTTGGCTAGCAGTGCAATTGATATTTCAGATGGCCTGTTGGCAGACCTAGGCCATATTTTGGAGTGCTCAAATGTGGCCGCTACTATTAGTATTAGTGAGATAAGTCGTTCAGATATTATAGAAAAATATCTTTCTCGGCCATATGTTATTAATTGTATGTTAGCGGGTGGAGATGATTATGAGCTTTGTTTTACTGTGCCAAGAGAGGAGCGCAGGAAAATTGATAAAATTTCACAAGAGACAGGCATCCCCTTAACTCGTATTGGAAAAATTAGTAAGGGCAAGGGGCTAATAGTTTTAGATTCAAAAGAAAAACCAATAACTTTGGAAAAATCAGGCTATGTCCACTTCCCTTCCACCTGAGCCTCCAGTAACGGTTGAGCAAAAAACTAATTCATCATTAGTGGTAAAACCCCAATCAGTAAATATAAAACTTAGTTTGTCGTTTATATTTCAGCACCCTGCCCTTTTTCTTGCTTTTGGAGGAGGGTTTGGATTAAGTTCAGTAGCTCCCGGTACGATGGGAACTCTTGTTGCATATCCATTATTCTTGTTATTAAATCAATACCTGGACCCGATACAATTTATGTTGGTTATAGGCGTGATGTTTATCGCTGGTATTTGGGCTTGTGGCCTGACGGGTAGAGTTCTTAAAGTTCATGACTATGGCGGAATGGTGTGGGATGAAATAGTTGCGTTTTTACTCGTCTTATTTTTTACACCAGATAATATAGTTTGGCAGGCATTTGCATTTTTATTATTTCGTTTATTTGATATATATAAGCCTCAGCCAATACGGTACTATGATAAGAAATTACATGGCGGATTTGGTGTAATGTTTGATGATATGTTGGCTGCATTTTATACTTTGCTATGTTTAGCGGCATGGAAAGCCTTTGTATTATAGGGGGTGTGAATTTGGTAGGAATTATTAATGCTATAGATGATGAAACACTATATAACCTTGCTAAGCGAGTTGGTTTGGCTCTTACCCAGCAAGGGCTTGTGCTTGTAAGTGCAGAGTCTTGTACAGGTGGTTGGCTTGGACAAATAGTTACTTCTATACCGGGAAGTTCAGCTTGGTATCAGAATGGTTTTATAACCTATACCGCTAAATCTAAGCAGGAGCTGTTAGGAATAAGCACAAAAACAATAAAAAAGTATGGTGAAGTATCTGAGGAGACAGCACGAGAAATGGCACATGGTGCGGCAATCCGGAGTAGAGCGCAAGCTGCAGTTTCTATTACTGGGATTGCAGGCCCTGGGGGTGGAACAATGAACAAGCCTGTCGGTATGGTGTGCTTTGCTTGGGAGATAAAAGATAATCACACGCAGAGCGCAACTAGGCATTTTAGTGGGGATCGCAAGGCAGTTAGACAGCAAGCGGTTGCCGTGGCCATGCAGGGTCTGATAGATTTGCTTCGTGACACAAATTACTCAGTAGCCTGATAAGTTTAATACTTTCATTTATGTTGTCTTTTTGTATTGGTATATGTGAGATAATTCAATGAAATTATAAAAGGATCAAGTCATGGATGATAATAAAAGTAAGGCGTTGGCAGTTGCGCTTTCTCAAATAGATAAACAGTTTGGGAAAGGTTCAATTATGCGGCTTGGCGATAGTGAGAATATTAAAGATATTGAGGTGGTTTCTACTGGTTCTTTGGGGCTCGATATTGCTTTAGGTGTGGGGGGGTTGCCGCGCGGTAGAGTAGTAGAAATCTATGGGCCGGAGTCCTCAGGTAAGACCACACTTACCTTACAAGTTATAGCAGAAATGCAAAAGATTGGCGGTACCGCAGCATTTATTGATGCTGAACATGCTTTAGATCCGCTATATGCACAAAAAATTGGGGTTAACGTTAAAGAGCTACTTATTTCTCAGCCTGATAATGGCGAACAAGCATTGGAAATTGCGGACATGCTGGTACGCTCAGGGTCTATTGATGTGGTAGTTATTGATTCAGTTGCTGCATTAACACCACGTGCAGAAATTGAAGGTGAGATGGGAGATCCTCAAATGGGTTTGCAAGCAAGGCTAATGTCACAAGCATTGCGTAAGCTTACAGCTAATATTAAGCGAAGCAATACAATGTTAGTTTTTATTAATCAGATCCGTATGAAAATTGGGGTTATGTTTGGTAATCCAGAAACCACTACAGGTGGAAATGCTCTAAAGTTTTATTCATCAGTTCGTCTTGATATTAGGCGCATTGGTGCTATCAAGAAGGGAGATGAAATTCTTGGTAATGAAACTAGGGTTAAAGTAGTTAAAAATAAGGTGGCGCCACCATTTAAAAAGGCAGAGTTTGATATTCTTTATGGGGAGGGCATATCACATGAGGGCGAGCTGATTGAGCTTGGGGTATTGCATAACTTGGTTGAGAAGGCCGGGGCTTGGTATTCTTATAATGGTGAAAAAATTGGTCAGGGGAAAGATAATTCACGTGAATACCTTAAACAGAACCCAGACATAGCAAATGAAATTGAATTAAAGATCCGTGCCATCGTAGGGATAGCATCCCAAGATATAGATTAAATAAGATATGTCATCTGGGCCGAATTTAAAAGACCGAGCCCTTGGTTACTTAGCACGACGAGAATATTCTAGGTTAGAACTAGAAAAGAAACTTATACCTTATGCCTTAACTGCTGAAGAGCTATCTTTAATGTTAGATTCATTAGAGCGTTGTGGTTTTTTGTCAGCCAAGCGAATGGTTGAGCAGGTTGTACATATTCGAAGGAACAGGTTTGGGAGTCGTCGTATTATTTATGAATTGCAGCAAAAAGGTATTGATGAAGAATTAATTTTAGCAGTTTTACCGCGCCTTAATAAAACTGAGTTGAAAGTTGCTAGAATAGTTTGGCAGAAAAAATTTGGTATAGCGCCAGCTAACGCAACAGAAAGAGCAAAACAAATCCGATTTTTAATTGGGAGGGGTTTTGCTACAGAGATCATCATGCAAGTGCTGGATTCTCAGAATGAGTAAAAGATAATTTGGAGTTAAGTTCTTTGTATCAAGAAAGTTGATATGAAAAGTTATGAAATAAGGCAGAAATTTTTAGAGTTCTTTAAGTCACGCGAACATACAGTAGTGCCGTCAGGCCCTCTTGTTCCAGGTGATGACCCGACTTTATTATTCACCAATGCTGGAATGGTTCAGTTCAAGGATGTCTTTCTTGGGAAGGATGAGCGGCCATATGTTCGGGCTGTTAGTGCGCAGCGCTGTATTCGTGCAGGTGGGAAACATAATGATTTGGAGAATGTTGGGTATACCGCGCGGCACCATACTTTTTTTGAAATGTTGGGTAATTTTAGTTTTGGAGATTATTTTAAGCGGGAAGCTATTCAGTATGCCTGGGAATTTCTTACCGAGACGTTAAAAATTCCAAAAGAAAGGTTATGGGTGACAGTTTACTCTGAGGATAATGATGCCGCTAATATCTGGCTTAAAGAAATAGGTATTGTATCTTCGCGGTTGGTGCGAATTTCTTCTATGGATAATTTTTGGCAGATGGGAGATACGGGTCCCTGTGGCCCTTGTTCCGAAATCTTTTATGATCATGGCCCAGATTTTTTAGGCGGTCCGCCTGGCTCTCCGGGTGAGGATAATGGCCGTTATGTAGAAATTTGGAATCTGGTATTTATGCAATATAATCGGGATAGTGCTGGTAAGCTTCATTCGCTACCTAGTCCTTCAGTAGATACAGGAATGGGGCTAGAGCGTATTTCTGCAGTAATGCAACATGTACAGTCTAATTATGAAACTGATTTATTCCGCAGCCTTATTCGTAAGGCAGCGGAAATAACTAATACTAATGATCATAACGAAAACTCACTTAAGGTGGTTGCTGATCATATTCGTGCCTGTTCTTTTCTTGTCGCTGATGGGGTAATTCCTGATAATGATGGTCGAGGATATGTGCTTCGTCGCATTATTCGTCGAGCTATTAGACATGGTTATCAGCTAGGGCAGAAGAAGAAATTTTTTAATTTGTTGGTAGAAGAGCTAGTAAATATTATGGGCCCCGCCTATCCAGAGTTAGTTGAAGAAAAAAATCGGGTAATATCAGTGCTAAAACAGGAAGAGGAGCGCTTTGGAGAAACTTTGGGAAGAGGAATGCAGTGGTTTGAAAAGCTGGTTAGAATTGAAAATCGTGGGATAGGATATATACGAGAAGCATATGAAATTAGATCATCAGATATTATAACGGGCCCTGCTCCTTTTGATGGGATATTAAATTTGGCTGAAGGTGGTAGTGTTGCAGTAAAAACAATAGAATTATCTGATAAAAAAAGCATTTCCAAGTTCAAAATAGATTTTGTAGACTCTATAAATAACTTGTCGCAAAAAAATAAAATGCCAGTTTCTGGTCATGCACTAATAATTAGTAGCAAGGAAAAAAATTTAGAGGAAATGGGTGTAGCAACATTTCATTATTTAAATAAAGGTGCAGTGCCATTTGCTGGCAGGGATGTATTTACTTTATATGATACTTTTGGATTTCCTAAAGATTTAACTCAGGACCTTTGTCGTGGGAGGGGGCTCTTTATTAATGAAAAGGAATTTGAAAGGGAGATGAAGGCGCAGCGTGATCGCGCACGTAAGGCTAATAAATTCACTATGGAGACAGGCATAGAATATAGTGGAAGTAATACAAAGTTTCATGGCTATGATAGCTTGCAGCATGAGGGTCAGGTGGTGGCAATCTACAAGATGGGTGATCCAGTCGAATTTATCAAAGTTGAGGATGAGGCAGTAATTGTGCTGAATCATACGCCGTTTTACGCTGAATCAGGAGGGCAGATAGGAGATCGGGGGGTTTTGTTATTTGATGGAGGGGAGTTCGTTGTTGAAGAAACACAAAAGATTCAGGCGGAGGTATTTGGACATAGGGGACAGTTGCAAAGCGGAAAGCTATCGGTTAACGATAAGGTTTTAGCAGAAGTTGATCCGGTCATGCGGGCTCGTACGGAACGTAATCACTCTGTGACTCACCTTATGCATAAAGCTTTACGGGAGGTGCTTGGATCCCATGTTGAGCAAAAAGGATCACTGGTAGACGCTGATAAAACACGATTTGATTTCGCACATAATTTGCCAATAACCGATGAAGAAATTTATCAGATAGAAGCCATAGTTAATGCTGAGATTTTTACCAATACTAAGACTGATGCAAGTGTAATGAAAATGGATGAAGCACAAAAAACTGGGGCAGTCATGCTTTTTGGAGAAAAATATGGTGAAAAAGTTCGTGTGCTGAAAGTTGGTTCTTCACAGGAATTATGTGGAGGAACACATGTTAATCGCACAGGGGATATTGGTTTATTTAAAATTCGTATGCAAAGTGGGGTAGCAGCTGGCGTGCGAAGAATTGAGGCTGTCACAGGAGATACGGCGCTGTCTTATGTACAGCAGAATGAAATATATTTAACTGAAATTGCAAAAGCATTAAAAACCCAGCCGGAAGATGCGTTACAAAAATTATTTCAATTAAATGATAGTGCTAGACGTCTTGAAAAAGATTTGTCGCAAATGAAATCAAAGCTTGTCGGTTCGCAGGAGGGTGACCTTATTAAGCGAGCGCACGATGTTAAAGGTATTAAGGTATTAATTTCTAGTTTAGAGAGTGTAGATACAAAAACAATACGTGAAGTTTTAGATCGGCTTAGAGGGAAATTAAAAACATGTATTGTAGTGTTAGGAACAGTGGAAGCCGGCAAGGTAAAATTAATGGCAGGAGTTACAGAAGACCTTACGATAAAAATAAAAGCAGGGGCGCTTGTAAATTTTGTAGCGATGCAAGTAGGAGGTAAAGGTGGTGGGCGGGATGATATAGCACAAGCAGGAGGAACAAAACCTGAAAATTTGGAAAAAGCATTGAATAGTGTTTTAGAATGGGTTGAGCAAAAACTATAGAAATTTTCATTTTAAATAATGTACTTTATATATTAAACTTATGACAATCAAACACTCCCGCTTATTAATTCTTGGTTCTGGGCCTGCTGGTTATACCGCAGCCGTTTATTCTGCGCGCGCCAATCTAAGCCCTGTCATTATTACTGGATTAGCTCAGGGTGGCCAGCTAATGACTACCACCGATGTTGATAATTGGCCTGCTGACGCAATGGGTGTGCAGGGCCCAGAGCTAATGGATCGTTTCCAGAAACATGCAGAGCGTTTTAATACAGAAATTATTTTTGATCATATTAATGCTGTCAATTTTTCAGATAAACCTATTACTATGATTGGTGATCAGGGAACGTATACTTGCGATGCATTAATTATTGCAACGGGCGCATCAGCCCAATATCTAGGGTTGTCTTCAGAAGAGGCGTTCATGGGGAAAGGAGTTTCTGCTTGTGCAACCTGTGACGGATTTTTTTACAAGGGTGAAGATGTGGCGGTCATTGGTGGGGGAAATACGGCAGTGGAGGAGGCTTTATATCTTTCAAATATTGCACGCCAAGTTACATTGGTGCACCGAAGGGAAACATTCCGTTCAGAAAAGATTCTTATAGATAAGCTGATGGAAAGGGTAAAGAATGGTAATGTAAGGCTTGAATTAAACTGTATTTTAGATGAGGTCCTTGGTGATAATTCTGGCGTGACAGGAATTCGTATCAAAAGTACTCAGGATAAATCTACAAAAGATTTAGAATTACACGGAGTATTTATTGCTATTGGCCACAAACCGAATACTGATATTTTTAAGGGGCAGCTCGAAATGAAAAATGGCTACATCATTACGCATGGTGGTAGTGAAGGAAATGCAACTGCTACCAGTGTTCCGGGTGTGTTTGCAGCAGGTGACGTACAGGATTATATATATCGTCAGGCAGTAACAAGTGCTAGCACTGGGTGTATGGCGGCACTTGATGCAGAAAAATATCTTGATGACTTGAGCTAGCCATATAAGGCTAGAACTTCATATGAAACCACGCGATAAGATTCATGTGGACGGAAGTGATGAAGCTTCCTTATTCCGAGATGCTGTTCGGGATGTAGAACCAATGCCACCAGCTGACAAAGTAATTCATTCTCATAAGCTTCCACGACCGAATATACAACAACGAAGAATATCAACACCAGATGGTTCGCGGAATAACTATAGTCCGGTATTACCAATGGAGCCAGGTGGCGAATATTCATTTATTCGTTCCGGAGTATCCCGGAAGACTTTAAAGCAACTCCGGAAAGGATATTGGAATACTGATGATCGGCTAGATTTACATGGATTTACACGAGATGAGGCATTGCATGAGTTGGACGAGTTTCTTAATACCTGCAGTATGAAAGGGTTTCGTTGTGTGCAGATAGTACATGGAAAAGGGCTTAATTCAAAAAATAAAGAGCCAGTATTAAAAACTCTGGTTTGGAATCAGCTTAAATTATATAGTTATATTTTAGCTTTTTGTCAGGCCGGTCCAGCTGAAGGAGGCAGTGGTGCTGTAATGGTGTTGTTCAAAGTATCTGCAACAAAAAATGCAAGATAAGATTTATTAAATAATCATAACTTAAAGGTTTTGTAATTTTTTTAAATCTTCTATTATTTCTATTGAATTACGTGAAGTGCTAGCAGATAAATAAATCTTTACGATCTTTCCATCTGGGTTAATTAGAAATGTGTTTCGTTTGGCAAATTTTACGATTACAAGATTTAATAGAGAATTGTATTGAGTGGCGGTTTCACCATTGTTATCAGCAAGAAGTAGAAATGGAAGATTATATTTTCTGGCAAATTTAGCGTGACTCGCGGTATTGTCTACACTTATGCCAACTACATACGCACCTATGGCTTCAAGTTTGTGGAGATTATCACGAAACTTACAGGCCTGTTCGGTACAGCCTGGGGTATCATCCTTAGGATAAAAATAAAGTACCAGCCATTTTCCACGGAAATTATTTAATGTATGGATCTCGCCATTTTGGTCTGGTAGTTTAAAGTTTGGCGCAAGCTGCCCAATTTTAGCGGTGTTAGCTTGTGTAATTTGGCTTAAGAAAAACATAATTATTCTTGTTGATACCGCATTTTTTACCAACAGTTTAACAGTATATTTTTTTCTAATTAATTAGATTATGTTTTGTATTTTAAAATATAATAATGATCTCTGAAAGGCTATTAATTTAGAGAGTTATCTATCTTATTTTTTATTCGGCGATATTTTAACGTAAAATGTAGAAAGCCTTGGTAGCTCAGTGGATAGAGCGACCCCCTCCT
>TARA_B100000686_G_scaffold114515_1_pt1 | contig 11175 bp, 9 predicted proteins | sample TARA_B100000686 | Tara Oceans TARA_B100000686 (sample SAMEA2622733) | marine metagenome | biome: marine biome (ENVO:00000447); feature: marine epipelagic mixed layer (ENVO:xxxxxxxxx); material: "saline water (ENVO:00002010), including plankton (ENVO:xxxxxxxx)" | depth 150 m
CCATAGTTTCGTAAAGTGAAGTGAACATCGCCCAAGTGATCGTAAAGAACGGGATCTGGTTCGACATAAATCATCGCTTTTTTGATTTCGGCCAAAGCCTTATGAGGCTCTCCTTTTTTAAAATAGACCCAACCCAACGAATCTAGGAAGTATCCATTTTGCGGCTGAATTGATAATGCTTTTTCCAAGTGGTGTACGGCCCGGTCAAGGTTTTCTCCCTGTAGGGCATAAATATAGCCTATAAAATTGTGCGCATTGGAATGTCTCGGATTGAGGTTTAGTACTTTTTTCATCGTATTGATAGCTTCTTGATAATTTCCTGTGCGTTCTAGCAAGGCACCTAATTCAAAGTAATAAGAATCTTTTTTTGCATTAAGTTCAATGGCTTTTCGAATATGCTTGATAGCTTTGTCGTTTTTGTTTTCTCCCATATAAGCCAGTGCTAGCGAATGATGCAGAGTATCTTCCTTCGGCGATAACTGGACAGCCCGATGAAGAACTTCAATGGTGGCTGAAGAGTTTTGGTTTAAATTGTGCATCCGGGCAATTTGCAAAAGGTAATCGACCGATTTTGGTTGTTGGTCGACAAGGAATTCTAGCTCTGTAATAGCTTCCGAGTATCTATGGTACAACTCGAAGATTCGTGCGATGAGAAGATGGACAGCGGTTTTCTCTTCACCGGGTTCGGCCATAAAAAGTCTTAATTCTTCCAGTGCTTGACCGTGGCGGTTCTGTTCAAAATACATTATGCCCAGTTTAAGGTGGACACTAGAATCTTTTGGGCGGGGAGGAATCTCGGCCGCAAATCCTGCTGATTGCGAAGTGTTAACCCTTTTTAGGCTAGCGTTGTAAACCTTATTTTCTGGATCTACCCGAATTAAAGTTATGTATTGTCTTTTAGCTTTTTTATATTTACCCTGTTTTTCTAGAACCCAGGCTAATAATTCCCGTGATTTTTTAAAGCTTGGGCGCAGTGTAAGGCTATGTTCAAGGATCTTCTCGGCCTCCTCTAGTTTACCGACCAAGCTTTGCATTTTTCCTAGATAGTGATACCCGAGAGGGCTGCCCGGGTTGGCGTGGGTGAGACTCACCAACATTTTTTGTGCTTGTGCATAATCTTTATTTTGCATATAGATAATAGCGGCAAGAAGAGAAGAGTGCAGTTTACCTTTCTCCGAGTTTAAGCCTTTTTCCAGATAAACCAGTGCCTTTTCACTATCCCCCTTAGCAGAATAAACGTCTGCAGCGATAAGCAAAAGTTGGGCGTTTTTCGGAAAGCGCTTCAGACTCTTCTGGCAATGTTCTAGCAGCTCATCATACCTTCCTGTCATCAAATATATACGAGCTAGCATGATGAGAAACTCTTCATGATTAGGGTCGTGCCGAACCATTTGCTCATAATGTCTAACGGCCCCTGCGAGGTCGAATTTACGTTGCGCTTGATCCGCCATAAGAAAATGATAATACGCCCTAGGATCTCGGAAATTCCCGCTAGGGTTCCGTTGTTTTCTCTTTTCAATCGCTTTGACCGAATAAGCTTCGTCGAGATTGATGGAAAACCTCGGACCTGAAGCCTGTTGAATAGTCGTACAATTTGAAAGAAAAGTTGCCAAAAAAAGTCCCCATGCAAGGCTAGTAAACCGGAATTTCCCTGATAGTCGTTGCAAAACTTGGCGAAGTTCTTCGTCTCGTATCATTTCCAAATGGCTATCCTCTTGGTTAATTTTTCGCGTCGCGGTTTTAACTTGAACGCGAGATCTATCAGTCACAGTTTTGTCTTGTAATTTTTCTTTAAGTTCAGTTTTGGTTTTTTTAAATTCGATTCGTTTGATCTGCTGATTAACCAAATGGCGGTTGATTTCCCCCAAAAACTTTACTTTCATTGGAGAAAGTGCCGTTATCCAACTTTCATCCTTCACATTTAGGAACATCACGCCATTTTCCACTTTGTAAACACTTGAAATTTTGGCCACGTCTTTTCCGACGGCAAGGCTCCAAACGAACTTCATGTGCTCCACATTATTTTTCCGTTTAAGTGCTGCCAATATTTCGGAGCTTAATAGGCTTTCCTTCACCTTGGAAAACCTACGGGAATTGCTCTGATGGAATCGCATAACTGTACCCTTAAAAAATCCTTCCGGGGGGCTTTGTTATTGTAAAGAGTGCGGTTCGACCGCAAGTAGTATTCTATCCGGCTTGAGCTGTAAGTGGAAGGACATTTTTTGCCCAGTTCGCGCTAGATTATTAAGAGTTTCGGTTCTAAACGACTAAACATTAAGTGCAATGCAGAATTTCGTGCCAATACTATAACAAATTCTCGTCTACTCTAGAACCAACCTTTGGTTAGGCTCCGCGAAAAAATTCCGGTCAGCCTTCAACCTCTAAGCGACGGAAGTCATCGAGAGATTTTTTAAGAAGTTCTTCTGGAATATGATCTTCGATTTCAATCGAGCCGACGCCGCAAGTCAAGATAAATTTAATGTTACGGTCTGAAGTTTTTTTGTCGTGATACATGGATTGAATAATGCTCTCAGGTTCTAAATCCATTACTCTTGTTGGCAGGCCAAATTTTTCTACAAGAGCGGCGATCCTTCGCTCGTCAGTTTTATCGCAACGCCCAATGTCAGCAGAAAGTTTTGCGGCGAAAACCATACCGATCGCAACGGCCTCTCCATGCTTGTATTTTTTGTAATGTGTCAATGCTTCAATGGCATGGCCGAGAGTATGACCAAAATTAAGGATCATTCGATAGCGATTCTCTCTCTCGTCTTTTTCCACTATCGTGGCTTTTATGGAGCAGGAGGTTTCAATTATTCCCGATAGGTATTTTGGGTCCAAGTTAAGAATCCGCCGGTAATTGTTCTCAAGGTATTTGAATAGTTCCGAATCGGCGATTACGCCGTACTTAATCACTTCCGCTAAACCTGCCCGGAATTCCACGGCGGGGAGGGTCTTTAGCGTATTGAGATCGATGATTACTGCTTTAGGCTGATAAAATGCACCTATTATATTTTTTCCTTTGGGATGGTTGACGGCAGTTTTACCTCCAACGCTGCTGTCCACTTGGGCTAATAGGGTAGTGGGGATCTGAACTAAAGGAATTCCTCGCATGAATGTCGCCGCTACAAAACCGGTCAAATCGCCTATCACACCACCGCCTAAAGCGATCAAAACGGAAGAGCGGTCACAATGAAACGCCAACAAATGATCAAAAACTCTTTCGGCGGAGGCTAGTGTTTTAAACTCCTCACCTTCCGGGATTGTAATGTAATTTGTTAAAAAACCAGCTCTTTCCAGGCTACTTGTTACAGTATCACCAAACAGGCTGCGAATTGTTGGGTTTGTTACAACGACCGCCCTGCGTGCTATTGTGGCTTGACGAACAACTTCTCCCGATTTTTCCAACAATCCGTTATCGATCTGGATTTCGTAACTCCGTTCTGCCAAGTCGACGGCCAAGCGTTTCATTATTTGAAACCTTCAAGGTTATGAATGATTATCGTAGGTATGAAAAATAGCAGTTCACTCACCGTATGGATACCTTGAGCTTGCTAGCATTTCAGTCATACTGGGAACTCGATTTTGATTTTCAATAAAGTTATTTTTATAGGGGATGCCAAAAATAATGGTACTCCTCCTCCGCATGCCATTAAGTTTTTTTCAATAAATCCAGGTTAACTTTGATAATCAAATCGTCGAGTTGCAAGTCCAATTGCCACTGTGGCAATTGGTGCTATGTTGGAGATGCACAGGGAATCAAACTTTCTCTGGTCGTATCCAATAAATTTCATTGGATTGAAAACCTCTACCGGAAGTTTTAAGTTGTTTTGAAACAATTCGTCGACCCCTGAAATTAGGGATCCACCTCCGCTGAGAAGAACTTTCCCTGGTTTACGTCCGGTTTGGGCTTTAAAAGTTCCCGTGGTACTTTCAATTTCACCTAAAATAGGATCGAATGATTCCACAATGATATTGACGGCCTCTTCCTTATCTAACTGTTCTGGCAATCGGCCGGCTTTTATGGCGCGCGCTCCCTCATAGGGAATCTTAAAAGTGGATTCAAGCTTTTCAGTACATTGATTTCCTCCGGCCTTAAAATCACGAGTGTAATAAGAAAACCCTTGGTCCACCAGATGAATGTGAGTAAACGAATCTCCAAGATCGACCAAAACCATCGTTTTGGTTCGTTCTAACTCTTGCGACAAGCCAACCGCATTCATCATGGCAAAAACGTCTAGGTCAATCAGGACGGGCTTCAGGCCGGCTTTTATTAAAATTTCGGTTCTGCAATCAATCATTGCTTGTTCAACGGCGACTAATAGAACCTCTATATTGTCCTCAGCATTTACCTTTTTCTCAGAAGTTTTAGCTTCATGAATGTCAGCAGAGTGACGGAGTAATTGAAAGTCAATACTAAAATTTCCAATGTTATATGGGATATGTTGTTCCGCCTCTTTGCGAATAGTTTTATCAAGCTCTTCTCGGTTCATCAGTGGAAGCTTAATCTTTTTGATAATTACTTTTTCTCCAGAGACTGATCCCACCGCAAAGCGCGTTGTTACCTTTTCAGCTTTTACCAAACTTCTAACGGCTTCGACCACTGCATCTCTGTTCTCGATCATGCCTCCTACGATAGCATTGGGTTGAAGCGGTAACAAACCGAATTTTTCTAAATCATATCCGATTTTAGTCTTTTTTAACTGGGCTAGTTTTACGGAGTGGGAGCCAATATCTATTGCAACCAGGGGAACTTTTTTTGAAAGAGGCATTTAAAAAGCTTTGTTGGGGAAAGGTGGTGACACTTTTCTGATTTAAGTAAAACAGCAGCAATTTTTTGATACTAACAATTTTATCTATAAGGCTATTATGCCTACTGCCTTACAATCGACGTAATCACAAAATATTTTTCACCAAACTTGGAACAACAAACCAAACCGAAATTTTTATCCAGAATTGACGAACGATTTAGTATGTGGGTAGAAATTGTAGCATAGTGTGAAATAGTTTATAAATTAAAGGGTTATACAGAGTATATGAGAAGAAAATTTGAAAGTAACTCGGGAGAATGACTTGACGTTACCCTAGTAACGGGGCGGACATGCCTAATATGACAACGATTTTTAAGGTTATCTACATCGACCGCTCGAATTCGTGAGGGCTAACTTGAGCTAAAGAATTATGGCAGGCTATTTCGTTGGCAAATCAGGGTCATTGTCTAAATCGATAAAAATCTTGTTCCTATCGGTGAGATTATAACCCAAGGCAGTAATAATTTTGCGTTTGGTGTCGAGCCGGCAGTCGTTGCCCTTTTCTATCCGATCAATGGTTTGCACTGTTACGTTGGCCTTCCGGGCCAACTCAGCCTTGCTCATCATCTTCGATTCTCTGATTCTTTTGACACTGTTGGTGGCCACAAGAAGCCCCTCCTACTAAAAGTTACGATCAAATGAATGTAAAGTCGATAGTAAGGACGCCCTTGAAGCATACTACCCTACAGGCAGGCGAACTGACCAAAGGCCTAAACAAACTACATATTATTACTATCAATTTTCTGTAAGGAGACCTTTAATAATAATGATTAAGGCTGATAATAATGGAACCTTTTTATTCTGTCAACAAAATTTTCTAAAGTAATATAAATTTTATAACTTTTTAAACAAATTTTATTATATAGGCTCATTTTTTTAAGACTGAGATAAGTTTTAAGCTAAATGCACCCCCAATTTAATATGACGTTTTCTTTAAATATAAATACCTTTTTCTCCTGCTCTGGCGAATATTTTGTTGAAAATAAAGCTTATATTTTTTACAGTGTTGTTCTATGAAACAGGTTTATTTTGAAACATTTGGCTGTCAAATGAACGTGGCCGACACGGATCGGATGGAGTTATTGCTTTTTCACTCTGGTTATATACGAACGCCTAACAAAGAAGAGGCGGACCTAGTTTTAATTAATACTTGTTCTATTCGTGATAAAGCTGAACAAAAGGTACTATCTCTATTGGGGAATGTCCAAGCACTAAAAAGAAATAACCCCGACATGATGATTGGCTTGACTGGTTGTATGGCGCAACAAGAGGGCGAACGCATCGCTAAAAAATTCCCTAGTCTTGATTTGGTTTTAGGGCCGGATGCTGTGGAAGATATTGCACATGCGGTGACTATAGCAAAAACGCAAAAGCCTTTGGTCTGGACGGAATTTGCTTCGGCAAGCAGTTATTCGATACCAGAGGTGGAAGACGAGTTCTTTAATGGTCCTAGTGCTTTCGTGAACGTTATTAAAGGGTGCGACAAATTTTGCAGCTTCTGTATCGTGCCGTTTACTCGGGGAAGGGAAAAATCTCGTGAAGCAGACGAGATATGCTTGGAAGCAGCGCAGAAAACGGCAAACGGTGCCCGTGAAATAATATTGCTCGGCCAAAATGTTAATTCCTACGGTAAACGTGGGTTGAAAAAACTTACGCCATTTCACCAACTGCTTCGCCGGGTTGCTGAGGTTCCAGGGGTGGAACGTCTAAGATTCACAACCAGTCACCCGAAGGATTTTACTTCGGAGACAGTCTCGGCTTATCGCGAACTCGACGTTCTGATGAATCACCTCCACCTTCCAGTTCAATGCGGCAACGATCGAGTGTTGGAACGCATGAGACGCGGCCATACGTCGGACGAATATCTCCGGTTGATTGACAATTTGAGAGCTGCGGTTCCGGACGTAGCAATTTCCACCGATATCATCGTCGGCTTCCCTGGTGAAACAGAAGCGGAGTTCCAAGAAACGTTAAAGCTGATGCAGCGGGTGGAATTTGATAACAGTTTCATGTTCTCCTATAGTCCAAGACCCGGAACACCTGCGTCGGAATTGGAGGACAATGTTCCTGAAAAGATCAAATGGGAGCGTTTGCAGGAAACCATTGAATTGCAAAAATCTCTCACAGATAAACGGGGGATGTACTATGTTGGGCAAACTGTCGAGGTTATGATCGAAGACACTACTAGAAGAAATAAAGCCGATTTCAGAGGTCGAACGCCGCATTACTGGATGGCGTATCTCAAAGGTGGAAAGGATGGGTTGAAACCCGGCGACAGGGTGAAAGTTTTGGTAGAACAAACGCGCGGCCACAGCCTCATCGGTGTTTGCCAGAACTAAAGGTATTTCTAGTCAATAAAACCCCAAACCATGATATATTTCCCCTTCTAGTGAAGCTAATTTGGGTTTGATGATTTTGTGCGCCAACTGAAGGTCTCGGACGCGTTTCAAATTGGCAGGGCCATTATCTTCCTCAAGGAATGTCAACGAGTCCACACAAAAGCCATCGAGTTCGATCACTAGGTCGAGTAAATCCATTGGCAATTGGGTCAACTCGATATCGTGGCATTCCAGATATTTTAGAATTCTAATCAGACTTAGTTTCACCTGAACGGTTTGTTCTCTCAGCCCAGTGATGGCTTTTGGTTCCGGCGATTCGATTTCGACGTACATTGTTTTCATCTGCCGACGCAAAAGTTGATAGAATACTTCTTCCTGTCTGGGATTGAAAAATAATTCTCCTTTGCCCCCAAAAAGAAGGTCCACCAATTCTTCCATAGAAAGTGTATTCCGGACGAGTGTGTTTCTCAGAATCGCCTTGAACTCAATACAATTAAAAGGTAAATCTAGATCATGAAAAATATTGTCAAGGTTGTCGCATCTTCCTATCGGTTGGCGCGGTGCCGTTTCCAAAGCATAATCAAAATATTGATGTTTGTCCGACGGAATGAACCGCGGTGCTCCCCATTCGCATCCCACCACGGAGAGCTTATTCAGGGATTCAAGAAAGTGCCGTAATGAAAACGCCGGTACATCAAGTGTTTTCCAAGATAATCGATAGAACCCTTTTAGGAGTTGTTTCTCTAGCCCCAGTGAATTAAAGCGCAAGTCTTCGATGAAATGAGTCAAAGCCTCCTCCAAAGCGATATTTAATCTGCGAGCTTTTAAAAGTTGTCGGTTCTGCTCACGGAAAGGATAAGGCCTGATCCGGAATATCCCAGAGGAATAATCCTCCAACTCCGCTAGCAGAGTTTCTGTTCGACCTTTGCTCGGTTCAAACTGAGAAATATCCCAAGCGGACAAACTGAGTGAACTTTTCCCCGGAAGCCATTCATTGATCTTGATATCGTCTGGAAAATGCCTTTCGTTAGAATACCGGTAAAGCTCAAAAGCGTCCTCCAGCGAAAACGCGCATTTCAATTGCGGTATTTTTTCGCCGTCCTTGTTCAACAACGTGATCTCATTTTCAGGTACATTGTGTGACAAATATGGGATGAGTCGATAGCCCGGAATCAAAATCTTGCGCTGAAGCTCCAACCCCGTTAAAGGGATTGCCAGTGGAACACGACCCATTTTTTCAAACACTGCTTTGTAGGGAAGAAACTCTTTTTCCTCTTCCCCAATCAATAGTTCGTGCTCGTCCAACCGTTGGAGCAAGTTACTGATAGTCGCTGGAGCGATTCGCCTTCGCCATCGTTCACGCATCTTTTTAACGAACAGACCGGCAGTAAAAGGAGAACGCGCCTCTCGGATCAAATCATCGACAAGTTGTTCAAGAGTTCGACTTTTGGCGGTTGCTTCCATAGGAAGGGAAAAGCGATCAACGAAGATTGAGGAATACCTGAGTGGCCCACTGAAGGTTGGCGCGCATACTCACGCAGAACTAAGAATTTATGCTAACATAGAAATCCCTTGGTGTTAAATTATTTTAAGAAGTCGGATGGTCGAAACATCCGTTAAGGGGAAACAATGCAGAAACAAAATAGCATTAATTGTTTTTAAGGAGAACTCGTCATGAGCCGCGAGGCACTGCAACAGGAATTTCAATCCATCTTCGGTTTACTTAAAACCCGCAAAAAATTTATATTTAAATCAGTGACAGATGAAGGCAAACTCTTGGTCGAACGCGAAGACGAGATTTGCGGTCAAAAAGAGAACCAACCGTACGAGTTTAATACTCCACACGAATTTAAAAAGTTCGTCAGCGAGATGAACCAAGAAGAAATCGATTACCAGAAAACTGTGGAAGGAAATGAAATGCCTTATCGTTAAGGGAGTGAACCGTGGCAATTATTAGGAAGATGGCGCAGAATTATCGAACCAACAGTTGGGGGAAGAAAAAAGAAACCCGCTGATGCGGTGGATTACTTTCAGTATTGCAATATCTTGAGGTTATGCAGGCTTGGCATTGACTTATTTGGTCATTCTAGCTATTTATTTCAACCGAATAATAATTTAGAGAAGGGCCGATAGATATCGCACTTTAACCTTTTGATTATCCATTTCAACACCAAAATGTTCAACGTTGCAACGGTGGATTTCAATTTGGATGGGTATTTATCTAGATCGAATCTATCAGCGTGAATGTTTAAAGATGGTGGAGAGTTTTGTGGGTTTGACGGAAATCGTCGCCTTCAAGATGTAAGAAATCGCAGGTTTCAATCATTCTGGAAAAAATTCTTGGCCCAACGCGGCTTTCCAGGGTTTCATTCGCGAACCGCGCAGAGAAATCTTCCTTTCGAGTGTCGACTATTTTGGAATCGATTTTTTTCGTTTCATTTTCTCGGTCGTTATAGTTAGATGTATAAATCGTAGTCTTATCATTCGTGTTATATCGGTACGAAATTACCTGGTCAAGAATGGCGTGTTCCCAATCCGAGTTACGACCCTTGGCTAGCTCGTCAATGACCAGAACCCTGGATTGAAGGTAGGGAAGAATATGCGATAATTCGGAGACATCCTGCGAGTAACCATGACGAATATCGGATAACAATTGGAAAAAATCGACGAATTTACAATCCGCGCCTTTTTCCATGATCAATTTCTTAATGATTGCGGCGGCAAGGTGTGTTTTTCCGAGCCCTGGTTCGCCAGATAAAACTAGACCACGATCATCATTACCAAAGTTTTTCACGAAATCCATCGCTACGGTTTTGGCGTAATTTTTTGACCGTTCTGAATTCTTTGCGCTAGTTTTGAACGAGTCGAAAGTAGCTTCTTTGAACTTTGATGGAATGCCGCAAGCACTCAACATCCGTAACCGTTTATGAAACTCCATGCATTCGCATGAGTTTACGCTAGAGCGCCCAATGTTGTCTTCAGTGAAAACTCTGCCCGATCCGTCACATATTTTGCAATGGAAACATCGACAAGGTTTGGCTTTAAGTGAACCTTTTTTATTGGTTAGTAGGTAATGAAGGCCAGAACATTGCTCGCAAAGGGAAGATTTTCTTTTTTTGACTTGTGTCGTCATTTTTCGGTTTTTTCAATTTCTTTGTCGATTATTTTTTTGAAGTAGCTTAAGGAAATCCTAGAGGCATGAAAGTTTTCCCTGTGATGTTTGAAACCCCTTTCAATAGCTTGACAAAGGACTTCTAAAGGAATACCGCGTTTCTCCCACTCGTTGATGAGATGATAATCTGCCGCAGATAGAGCGAGACCAGAACCTTTTAAGCCCAAGAAAAAATGTTCCACGGTCGTCAAATAATTCAGGTTGTCTTTCTCAATGAAGCTCATTCTATTGCTTTATTCAAAATTACAAGTAAACATCTATAACTAGATATAAATAATGTGATAGTACCAAAAAAACAAGACGTTTTAAATTCGACCATAAAAGCTCAATGAAACCAAATGATTGCAAGAAGCAGAACATTTTTGGAATTAATCCATGTTCGTCGATGGTCGGGACTGGGATAGGTTAGGTATTGATGTCGACGAGGAAGTCAGTCCAGTCATTGCATCTGCGGCTTTAATTAATTTGGAGCTAGCTTTAAATCCGGTGACAGCTGAAATTTAACCGACCACTTCTGAAGCGATTTTCACTTTGGATAATTCCACCATTCCTTTCGAATCACTCTTGCTTATTGGCTGAGGCGTGGGAACCGCCGCTACTGTTGGCAGTCTGCTCCAGAGGACTGCCTTCGAATCCAGGGGTCTGAGTGTTAGTTAAATTATGGGAAATTAATTGTATTTTTTTCTCCGCTGTCCTCATTCCTGATAACGCGTTAAAAAATACTTCAAACACAATCAAAACTCTTCCTCGGATGGGTTAACAATTCCCTTAGTTTCAAAAAGTATATATAACGTCATTTTGAAAAGGCTGAGGAACGTGTCCATTCAAACAAAGGCAGTGACACTGTCAACTTTTG
>TARA_B100000686_G_scaffold314286_1_pt1 | contig 11166 bp, 15 predicted proteins | sample TARA_B100000686 | Tara Oceans TARA_B100000686 (sample SAMEA2622733) | marine metagenome | biome: marine biome (ENVO:00000447); feature: marine epipelagic mixed layer (ENVO:xxxxxxxxx); material: "saline water (ENVO:00002010), including plankton (ENVO:xxxxxxxx)" | depth 150 m
TCTGACCTTTCCATTCATTAAGACTAAGTTTACCAAAAATATTAATTTTTTTTCGTTTTTTTGATAACAAATAGGTTTCTAAATTGGTTTTTATTGCATTAAAAGTAACACTTTTAATGACAGAACCATCTCGGGCACTTAATAAAGATTTGATGTGTCTTTCCCCTACAATTGAAGATTTTAACAATTCTAAATCTTCAATAACAAATCTCGGTTCTGGATTACCAGAACCAAAAGGAGAAAGTGAATTAATTTCTGAAAAAAAGTCCTCATTTAGAGCAGAAGGTGAAATTTTTGAATCAAAAAATAAAGTGTTTGTTTTCTTCAAATTTTTTTGAATTTTAGAAAATTTTTTTTTTATGAACTCTTTAAATTCTTCTATTTTATTTTCCTCTATAGTAAAACCAGCAGCCATTTTATGTCCTCCTCCTTTTGTAAGAATATTATTTTGAACAGCACTAATAATAGCAGTTCCTATATCAAACCCCACAATGGATCTTGCCGAAGCTCTTCCTACACCTTTTTCCACAGAAATTATAATGGTAGGCTTATTATATTTTTCTTTTAATCTAGCAGCAATAATCCCAATAATGCCTCCATGCCAATTATGACCGGATAAAATAATTACTGGTTCATTTGAATCTATTACAATAGTACTTTCGATTTTTTTCAACATAGCACTTTCAATTGATTTTCTTTCCTTGTTATAAGATTCTAGTTCTGTAGCAATTTTAAAAATTTCTTTTGAATCTCTACTCAGTAATAAATTAGCCCCATGAGAACATCTACCTACTCTTCCTCCAGCATTTATTCTTGGTCCTAAAATGTAACCAAGATGATAGGTACTGAGATTGCTTTCAATTCCACAGATATTTTTTAAGGTTTTCAATCCTAAATTTGATTTTTTTTTCAATATTTCTAATCCCTGACTGACAATTGCTCTGTTTAAGCCAATTAAAGGAACTACATCACAAACAGTTCCTAAAGAAACTAAATCGAGATAGTTTATTAAATTTGGTTCATTTATGTTATTTTTTTTAAACCAATTTAGTTCTCTTAATTTTTTATTTAGAGCCACAAGAAACATAAAACATACTCCAGCAGCACAAAGGTAATTTAGATTAGATTTATCATCATATCTATTTGGATTAACTACTGAAAAGGCTTTTGGTAATTTCAATTCGGATTGATGGTGGTCTAAAACTAAAACATCTGTATTTTTTTTTTGTGAAAATTCAATTGTATCAAATGATAGTGTTCCACAATCAACAGTAAAAATTAATTTTGATCCAGTTGAAATTAATTTTTCAAAACCTTTTTTACTTGGTCCATATCCTTCTGTTTTTCTGTCTGGTATATAAATTTCTACTTCTTTATTAATTTCATTAAAGTAATTTCCAAGAATAGCTGTTGAAGTAGCTCCATCAACATCATAGTCGCCAAATATTCCTATTTTTTCCTTATTTTGAATTCCTTTTATTGTTCTGTCGACAGCTTTTTCCATGTCTTTTAGGACAAATGGATTAGGTAGCAAATTTTTTATTTTAGGGTTTAAAAATAATTTAACTTCATCAAGTTTAATATTTCTAATCGCAATTAACTTTGATACAATTTCACTAAGATTAAAATTATCTTTTAAAAAATTTACTGTTTCTTTATTGTAATTTTTGGATATCCAATCCTTGCCTGAAGCTGAACTGCCATTCATTTTTTTACTATATTAGTAACTTTCTTAGATATTTTTTGACTCTTGTGTAAAACAAAAGATGAAGCTTCAAAAGAATCTCCTTTATAAGTAATGCCTTTTAACATATCTCCATCGGTTACTCCTGTTGCGCAGAATATAACATCGCCCTTGATCATATCTTCTATATTATACTTCTTTTTTAAGTCGGTAATTCCTAATTTTTTTGCCCTGTTAACTTCTTCTTGATCGCTTAATACAAGTCTGGTTTGCATTTGCCCTCCCAAACAATCTAAAGCTGCTGCTGCCAATACCCCTTCTGGACCACCGCCAATACCTAAATATATATCTATTGATGAATTTGGATCTACAACAGAAATAACACCAGTGACATCCCCGTCTTGAATAAAGTTAATTTTTACATTTAAAGCATTTAATGATTGAATAATTTTATCGTGCCTAGATCTTTTAAGAACGCATGCTGTTATATTTTTTGGTTTTGTATTTTTTGCTTCAGCAAGTAATTTAATATTTTTTTCAACAGAATTATCTAGATCAATAATATTTTTAGGAAGACCGGAGCCTATAGCAATTTTTTCCATATAAGTATCTGGTGCTGAAAATAAACCTCCTTTTCTAGTGACTGCCAATACAGAGATAGCATTAGGTAAATTTTTTGCTGTAAAGTTTGTTCCTTCTAAAGGATCAACGGCTATATCTAGTTCGTCTCCTTTCTTAGTACCAATTTCTTCTCCGATAAATAACATTGGAGCCTCATCCATTTCCCCTTCTCCTATAACAACTCTACCTTTCATTTCTATTTTATTAAATTCGGATCTCATTTCATCGACTGCTGCTTGATCAGCTGCTATTTTATCATTTTTGCCTCTGTATTTTGAGGCTCCGAATGCAGCTCTTTCTGAAACTCTTACAAACTTATCAAGTAATTTTGGATTAATTATATTCAAATTTCTTCTATCCTAAAAAATTTAGGTTTGTTTATTACAAAATTTTTCTTTGATAATTCATTAATAGACTTAACTAAATTAGAATTTTTAGCCTTGTGAGAAATTATTATTATTGAAGCAAATTTTTTGCTTTTAAAAGGATTCTGTATCAATCTCTTAACTGAAATTTTGTTTTTTGATAAAGTTTTTGTTATAGAAGATAAAACTCCAGTTTTATCAAGAACATCCAATCTAATGTACGAAGAAAAAGTTTCTCCAGAAATATCTACGGAAGTAATTTTTTTTCTATTTTTGTTTGGTGTAGAGAAAGGATATTTTATATTTCCTCTCAAAACTGAACAAATATCAGAAACTAATGCAGATGTAGTTGGTCCTGGTCCGGCCCCCTCGCCTTGAATGGTAAACTTTCCTATTGGTTTTCCTTCGATAATAATAGCATTTAATACTCCATTTATATTACTAATATAAGAATCATTAGCTACCATACATGGATGAACTCTTTGTATTAGTTTATTATTTTTTAACTCCGCTATAGCTAAGTGTTTAATTTTATAACCTAGAATTTTAGCATTCTTTATGTCTGTATGATCAATATTTTTAATACCCTCAACATTTATTTTAGATCTATTGATGAAAGAATTGAAAGCTAGAGATGATAAAATTTGTATTTTAGATTTTACATCATCTCCATTTAAATCTGCAGATGGGTTGCTTTCCGCATAACCTAATTTTTTTGCCTCTCTAAGAACATCGTTAAAACTCATATTTTTTTCTAACATTTTTGATAAAATATAATTTGATGTTCCGTTTAAAATTCCATAAATCTTGCTAATTGTATTTGAAATTAATCCTTCTTTAATAACTCTTATAATTGGTACTCCCCCAGCTACAGCAGCTTCAAATTCAAGATTAACTTGGTTTTTTTCAGCAAGCTTTGATAGTTCATCCCCATGTTTAGAAATTAAAGCTTTATTTGCAGTCACGACGTGCTTTTTGTTTTTTATTGAGTTATAAACTAATTTCTTAGCTGCACCGTCGGATCCTCCTATAAGCTCAACTACAAGATCTACCTCTGAATGCTTAGCAGCATCTAGATAATTTTTGAGCCACTTATTTTTAGGTATATTGATTTTTCGTTTTTTTAATTTATTTTTTGCCGAAACATATTTTATAATTAAATTAACATTAGTTTTCTTTTTAATATTCTCTCTGTTTTTTATTAAATGTCTATAAAGACTAGAGCCAATATTTCCAAGACCAATGATTGCTATATTTAAATTTTTTTTCTTTTTCATTTTTTCAATTACTAATATCTGGAAAATCTTTTTTCTTACCTATATCCATAATTATTTTTGATATTTTATCTATATCACATTCTTCGAAATTTTTACAAATTCTAACGAAAGTAAACTTAGTTTTTTCCTTTTTTTTAATGATTTCTTTGGTTTTCAGTATTTCTTTAGTTTTTTTTGGTTCTTCTATTTTCTTTATTTTTAATTTAGCTAATCTTTTTCTTTCTTTAATTCTTTCCTTTATTTCCTTTTTCTTTTTTGAAATTAATATCTTGTCTTTAGTTTTTAATTTGTCTTCTAACAAATTCAATTCCACTAAATCAAAATTTTCCTTTCTATTCTTCTCTGAATCAATTGAATAAACTTCTATAGAAATATTATTATTAAAATATTCTTGAACTTCTTTATTATTTGCACATGGATGATCACCACAAATATATATACGTTCTGCTTTATCAAACGAAACTGAGCAGCTTACTAAAAAGAAAAAAACAATCAGGAAACTAAGTTTCATTTTAGCCCTAAGTTTTCTTTTAAACTAAAAATAATATTCATGTTTTGTACAGCTTGACCCGCTGCACCTTTAACTAAATTGTCAATTGCTGATAAAATCAACACTTTATTTTTTTCTTTTAATTTGCAAACACTTATTTCGCAAAAGTTTGTGTTGATAACATTTTCTGTTCCTAGATCTTTATTAATGGGTAAAATTTTAACAAAATAATTTTTCTTATGGGTTCTTTTTAACTCATTATGTATTTTTTTTATTGTAACTTTATTTTTAAGTTCCACGTAGATAGATGACAGCATTCCTCTAAATGTAGGAATTAAATGAGGTGTAAAAACATAACTTATTTTATTTTTTGATATTTTTGAAAATTCTTGATCTAATTCACTAGTATGTCTGTGTTTATAAATTCCATAAGCATGTATCGATGAATAAATATTTTTGTGAGGAAATTTTTTTTTAAGATTTTTTCCTGCGCCAGAATATCCGGATTTAGAATCTATAATTATATCTTTTTTTTTTAAAAGTGATTTCTTAAATAGAGGAATCAAAGGAATTTGTATTGATGTTGGGTAACATCCCGGACATGCAATTATTCTATATTTTTTAATATCTTTTTTTACAAACTCCGTTAAAGAATAAATAGATTTTTTTAAAAGTTTAGGTGCTTTATGTTTCTTGGAATAAAATTTTTTAAAAAATTTTTTATTTGATAATCTAAAATCTGCTGCTAAATCTATTATTTTCAATTTCTTATATGCGGCCAATTTTTTTACTAAAATTTGAGACTCTCCAGTTGGTAATGAAGTAAAAAGAACGTCAACATTATCCCAATTAACTTTTTTCAAATTTGATATTTTTGGTAATTTTTTTTTAATTCTTTTGTCAAAAAATTGTATTTTTTTCCCTATTTTTTTTTGAGCGCAAAGATGTTTAATATTAACTTTTGGATGTGAAGAAAGAATCTTAACCAAATCAAGACCCACATAGCCTGTTGCACCCGCAACAACAATATTAATTTTTTTTGATGACATAATTTCCTTATATCACTTTTATCCTTAATGAAAATAAACGATTTATCTTTTAGAAAATTGAAAACTTCTCCGGGCTTTTCTGTGCCCATATTTTTTTCTTTCAACTTTTCTGGAATCTCTTGTGGTTAATTTGTTTTTCTTAAGTGTTTTTTTAACCGAAGAATCTATGCTAACTAAAGCTCTGGATAGTCCATGAATTATTGCCCCTGCCTGACCAGACAGTCCCCCTCCTTTTACTTTGCATTTGACGTCATATGAATTTGGTGCATTAATTTCTTGCAACGGTCTCACTACTGAGATCTGATGGACTGGTCTCTTAAAATACTGACTCATCTCTTTACCATTAACATAGATTTTTCCAGAGCCCTTTTTTACCCAAACTCTTGCAATAGATTGTTTTCTTCTTCCGGTAGCATACTTGCTGTCTTTAAAATCAAGTTTAATTTTTTCTAATTTATTTTTTTGAATTTCTAAATTGGCTGTACTCATAAAGTTTTAATAGAATTTTTTTTATTTAAACTTGAAAATTTAATCTCAATTGGATTTTGAGTTAAGTGAGGGTGTTTGTCACCATGATAAATTTTAAGCTTACTTAGTTGTTTTTTTGCCAACGGACCTATGGGAAGCATCCTTTTAACAGCAAGTTTTAATATATCTTGAGATTTGTTTTTTTCTTTTAGTCTAAATGGATATGTTTCCTTTATTCCTCCTGGATGACCTGTGTGTTTATAATATTTTTTATTTTTAAATTTTTTACCAGTAAATTTTATTTTTTCTATATTAGTAACTATTACAAAATCTCCATTGTCTAGATGTGGATTATATTGGCTTTTATTTTTTCCCCTCAAAACTTTTGATATGTATGCAGCAAGTCTGCCTACAACTAAATTTTCAGCATTAACTAAATACCAGTTATTTTTCAGTTCTTTTTTTTTTGCAAAAGGTGTCATAAAACTTGGGCATAAGTACAAGTTATTATTTAATATGTCAATTACAAAACTATTTTTTGGATGAATTATAAGAAAAAAATATAGATGAAATAAGAAGAATTCCAGTGGATAGCTGGTGAAGAGAGGCTAAAAAGATATTAACCCCACTAATCAAAGTAAATATTCCTAATAGGATTTGTATAAAAATCATTATTAAAACAAATAACAAAGATTTGTATAAATATTTTTTTTTATTAAGCAATACATTTGCAGAAATTCCAAAAACATAAATTAACAATATGTATGCCATGTTTCTGTGTAAAAACTGAATAAGAGAAGGCTCGTAAAAAACTTCTTTAGAAAGAATGTCATGTAATTCAAAATCGTCAGGAAAAAATTTATTATTCATAGATGGCCATGTTTGGTAAATTTGTCCAGCGTCCAATCCGGAAGTGAATGCTCCTAATGTCACTTGCAAAAATAAAAGAATAACAAATAATTTTATAAAAAAATCTTCACTATTAAATTTAAAAAAATATTTTTTACTTGATTTTACAATGTTTAAAAAATACCAAAAAATTGAAGCAAATAGAATAAAAGCTATGTTTAAATGAATAGCCAATCTAAAATGACTAACTGTAGTATTTTCTATTAATCCACTTTGAACCATATACCAACCAATAAAACCTTGAAATAAAATTAAAATAAATAATATTAAAAGTTTAAAATTAAATTCTTTTGAAAAAACTTTTTTAAATAAAAAATAAAGAAAAGGTATCAAAAAAAGAAGACCAAAAATTCTTCCGAGAAGCCTATGAAAATACTCCCAATAATAAATTATTTTAAATTCCTCAAGTGTAATATTTTGATTGATCAAATGGTACTGGGGGATCTCTTTATATAAATCAAAAGCTTTATTCCATCCCTCTAAAGTAAAAGGAGGTAGTATGCCAGTTACAATTTCCCATTTAGTGATTGATAGACCAGAATCAGTTAATCTTGTAAGTCCGCCAACCAAAATAATTATAAACAATATAAGTAATAATGAAAATAACCAATAGGCTGTAGGTTTTAGGTATTTTTTTTTCTCTAAAAACATTTATATTTCTTATATATTATTTAAATTATTATTTATTATCATTTATGTCGCTATGAAAAATCGAAAAATTAAAAAAATCAGAAGAAAACTAGACCGTTTAGATGATAAAATGCTGAATCTTATAAAAAAAAGAAGTTTGCTTGTAGATCAAATTTTATCAAATAAAACTAAAAAAAATCAGATTGTAGATAAGAAAAGAATTAGAGTTATTTTTAAAAACATAAGAAAAAAATCTTTAAGAAAAAAAATTGACCCTAATATTACTAAAAATATTTGGAATTCAATGATAAGAGGTTTTATTAAATATGAATATAAAAATTTTGATAAAAAATAATTTTACTTGCTATGCGGCGGCAGTTTTTTTTCTACAAAGATTTCATGCTTTCTACTAGACGGATTATACTTTTTCATTTTAAGTTTTATCTTGGCTTTTTCTCCTTTTGAAGGTTTCCTAACATAATAAAAAAAAGGACTGTCCGGTTTACTTTCTGGTACCAATCTAACTTTTATAGAACTTTTTTTAGCCATTAATTTAATCTTTTTATTTTTTTTAAAATTATCTTAATTTTCTGGGCTCTAACTTTTAAAGAACTTTGAAAATTTTTCTTTTTTATACCTGAACTTAAGTAGTCGTCAAGTTTAATAGAACTATTATTTAGCAGTTTCTTGGCTCCAGAAATAGTATATCCTTGATTTTTTAATAGCTCATAGATCAACTTTAAAATATCAATATCTTTTTCAGAATAATATCTTCTATTACCAGATAAAGCTGTTGGTTTAATTTGCTTAAATTCCTTTTCCCAAAATCTCAAGGTATGAGTTTTGATTGATATTTCTTGTGCAACTTCTCCTATTGTTTTGTAAATTTTTTTATTTTTTATCATTAATTTTTCTTCTAACTTCTTTTGATGGATAAAATGAAACCACTTTTCTCGACTTTATTGTGTATAGTTCTTGGGATTTAGGGTTCCTGCCAATACGCGACTTCTTATTGATAATTTTAAATGTTCCAAAACCAGATATCTTAACTTTGTTATTTTTATTTAAACCTTCAGTAATTATTTCTAAAATTGAATCCAAAATTTTTCCAGAAAAAACGATTGGTATACCTAGATTAGAATGTATTTCTCTAAGAACATTATTTTTACTAATATTTTTCCTTTTCATTTAAACTTTTTGTATGACTTAAATTATTCTTAATCTTTTCAATCAGTTTCCCTTTAGCGATTTTATAACACAGCTCTATTGAATAGGAAAAACCTAAAGAGTCAGTTCCACCATGACTTTTTACAACTGGACCATTTAATCCAAGAAATATAGCACCATTATATTTTCTGGGATCCAGCTTGTCTTTAAATTTTTTTAAAGAAAAATAAGAAAAAATAATTGAAAATTTAGATAATAAATTTTCAGATAAAGTTTTTTTTAGAGTTTTTGTTAAAAAATTAGCAGTACCTTCTGCAGTCTTCAATGCTATATTTCCAGTAAATCCATCTGTGACTATAACGTTTGAGTCTCCATTTGTAATCTGATTACCTTCTATGTACCCTTTAAATTCAAAGTCTCCTAGTTTATGTAATTCCTTTAATTTTAATGAAGTATTTTTTAATAGCTCCGTTCCTTTCATTTCTTCCAGTCCTATATTGAGCAGTGAAACTTTTGGAGTTTCTTCGGGAAAAAGTGCTTTAAGAAGTGCAGATCCCATTTCTGAAAAATCGACTAAGTTTTTTTCATTACATTCTATATTAGCACCCAAATCTAAAACCACATTCATATTTTTTTCATTAGGCCATAGCCCCGCTAATGCTGGCTTGTCAACGTCATTTAAAGTTTTAAGTATCATTTTTGACATAACTAAAAATACACCAGTATTTCCTGCTGACAAAGATACGTCTGCATTTAAATCGATTTGAGCTTGGATTGATTTCCACATACTTGAATCCTTTCCTTTTTTAATGGCTGACATAGCTGAAAGGTCGTCTGAAACAACAATTTTACTATCGTATATTTTATAATTATTTTTTATAAATTTATATTTTTTTATTTTTTCTTTTATTTTAATTTCATCCCCAAATAAATAAAAATCATAATCTTTAATATTTTTATTTCTCTCAATAAAAAGATTAACTCCCTCAAGAGTTTTGTCAGGAGAATTTTCACCACCCATTAAATCAACTGCGATTTTAATCTTGTTGCTCATTTTAGAATTAGTTTTAAGTTAAAACTATTTGTCTAATATTTTTTTTCCGTTGTAGAGGCCAGTTTTTAAATCAATATGATGTGACAATCTATATTCGCCACTTTTTTTATCCTCAACAACATTAACCCCAACTATTTTATGATGAGACCTTCTTTTATTTCTTCTAGACTTTGAGGTTTTTCTCTTTGGTACTGCCATAAGATCACTTGCTGTATTTAAAATCTATTAAACCCTTTAGCACATTATTGACATCTAAATCAAAACAAAAATTTTGAAATTCATCAAAATACAGAGCTAATTCCTTGGTTTTTTGGATATTTATTTTTTTATTTTTATAAAAATATTTCTCCAACAAATAAGTATTGGTATTAAATGAGAAAGAATGCACTTTATCAAGTTGAAAAAGAACATCGTAAAAAATTTTACTTAAAGTTTTCATGTTTTTATTAACACTAGTGTCTCCGTAGCCTAGTTCTCTAATATTAAATTCAATATTCTTAAAAATGTTATCAAAAAGTTCCTGGAAGGCTTTTTTTGATTTTTCTTTCTTTTTGCTCTTTAAAATTATAGCAAGATGAAATAAAACTAGTAAAGCCCTAGTTTCAAAATTATCATTTAAATTGGTTGATCTATAAAAAAAATTATTTCGTGATAATTGAACTAATTTATTGTAAAGTTCATTCTTATGTTTTTTATAAAAAGTAAACATATAAATTTTGCACTTATATTATTACTATCCTTTTTTTTATTAGATTGCCAAAGGAATAAGGTAGTTAAAAGTCATGGTATAATCTTTCTTGAAAAAAGAGAAGCGTTACTAAAAACAACTGTAACTAATAAAAATGATGTAATTAATATTTTGGGTCAACCACATATTAGATCAATGAAAGATAAAAATACTTGGCTATATATTGAAAGGACCAAAACAAAAGGAAGTATGCACAAATTGGGGCAAAATGTTCTTCTTAACAACAATGTTCTTGTTGTTAAATTTAATAAATATGGAATTTTGGAAGAAAAAATTTTTTATGACAAAAATAAAATGAATGATCATAAATTTGCAAAAGAAGTAACTGATAATGTCGTTAAAAGAGGAAGTTTTTTGGAATCATTTTTATCTAGTATACGTAGAAAAATGAGTCAGGTTAAATAAATTTAAATTTAATGTGCTATTACAGCTAGGAGAAGAAGTGCAACAATGTTTGTTATTTTGATCATTGGATTGACCGCCGGACCTGCAGTGTCTTTATAAGGGTCTCCTACCGTGTCGCCGGTAACGGCAGCTTTATGTGATTCAGATCCTTTGCCACCGTAGTTACCATCTTCGATGAATTTTTTTGCATTATCCCAAGCACCGCCGCCAGCTGTCATTGAAATAGCTACAAATAAACCTGTAACTATAACTCCAAGCAGCATAGCTCCAACTGATGATAATGCCGCTTCTAAACCACC
>TARA_B100000686_G_scaffold352377_1_pt1 | contig 11161 bp, 7 predicted proteins | sample TARA_B100000686 | Tara Oceans TARA_B100000686 (sample SAMEA2622733) | marine metagenome | biome: marine biome (ENVO:00000447); feature: marine epipelagic mixed layer (ENVO:xxxxxxxxx); material: "saline water (ENVO:00002010), including plankton (ENVO:xxxxxxxx)" | depth 150 m
AAACCCCCAATGTTTACATCAAACCCGTTATCTTCTGGATAAAATCCTTTAGGACCCATATGCCATTTTCCAAAATGACCATTTATATATCCTTTGCTTTTTAGCATTTCAGGAATTAAAAAAAAATCTAAATCAAGAATTTTATTATTCTTAATAGGTATTAATTTTCTTGTCTTTTTATTTCCTCTATCAGAATTACCTACAGTATATATTTTGTGTTCTGTAGGATATTTTCCTGTAAGCATGGAAGCTCTGCTTGGCGCACAGTTTGCAGCAGAAGCATAAGCATTGTAAAATATCATTCCACTTTCTGCTAGTTTGTCAATGTTTGGAGTCTGATAATAATTGGAACCAATAAATGACAAATCAGTCCAACCAAGATCATCTGCCATTATTAAAACTATATTGGGATTTTCATCTTTATTTTTAATTGATTGACAAGAGATGTAAGTAATTATAAGTATTAAAGTCAGTATTTTTTTCATAATCACTTATTTTTTTAATCTACAAATAAATATTATTTATATTCAACTTATAAACCTTAGTTTTTTTATGGGAAATATTGTATAAATATAATATGAATCAACTTTTTAAACTTCTTTTTGTCCTTTTATTTATAACAGGATGTTATTCAAAAAAAACAAGACCTAATGTAATTTTTATATTAGTTGATGACTTAGGGTGGAATGATTTAGAATATTCAGGAAGTACATTTTATGAGAGCCCAAATATTGATAATTTATCTAACGATAGTTTTCAGTTTATAAATGCATATGCTGCGAGTCCAGTTTGTTCTCCGACAAGAGCTTCTATTATGACAGGGAAACATCCTGCTAGGGTAAATATTACAGATTGGATTCCTGGATCCGATCCAAAAAACAGACCTCTATTAGGACCACAAGACCTACATCAGCTTCCAATAAATGAAATCACCATAGCTGAAAAGTTAAAAGAATCTGGGTATAAAACTTTTTTTACAGGTAAATGGCATTTAGGATCTCAAGGATTTTATCCAGAAGATAACGGGTTTGATGTAAACATTGGGGGTTTTGAAAAGGGAAGTCCAATGGGAGGATATTACTCTCCATACAAAAACCCAAAATTAAGTGATGGTCCAGAAGGTGAATATCTTACAGATAGGTTAACAGATGAATCAATTAGATTAATTAATAAACATAATAAGAATCAGCCATTTGCTCTGTTTCTTTCATTTTATAATGTCCATACTCCTATCCAAGCTAATTTAAAACATGTAGATTATTTTAATCAAAAATTGTCTAAAATGAATGACAATTCTGTTAGAATAAAAAATGAGGGAGAGGCAATCACTAGATTAAATCAAACCGATGCAAAATACGCCTCTATGGTTTATGCAGTTGATGAAAATGTAGGAAGACTTATTAAAAGCCTTAAGGATAATGATTTGTATGAAAATTCGCTTATAATTTTTACATCTGATAATGGTGGATTGTCAACACTAAGAAAAATTGCACCAACTTCAGTGTATCCATTAAGGGCTGGTAAGGGATGGCTCTACGAGGGAGGAATTAAAATTCCTCAATTAATTAAAACACCTGGGAACAAAAAAAATGTAATAATTGATGATTTAACAGTTTCTTATGATCTATTTCCAACTATCTTGGATTTTGTTGGAATTGAAAATAATAAACAAATTGATGGTGTAAGTTTAATGGCAACACTAAAAGAACGGTCTAAAATTGATAGAGAAGATATTTTTTGGCATTTTCCACATTATCATGGAAGTTTATGGAAACCGGGCTCGGCGATTAGGTCTGGTAATTGGAAATTAGTATTTCATTATGAGACAAATTATGCTGAATTATATAATCTTAAGGATGATCCTGGGGAATTAAATGATTTATCATTATCATTTAATTATAAAAAACAAACTCTCTTAAAAAAATTAAATAAATTGAAGGATGAAACAAATGCAAATTCAGTTTCAATAAATTTTAATTATAAAAATTAAAATCATGAAAAAGTGGTATTCATTATTGCTCATTATTATTATTGGTTGCTCTACTAATGACAAGACCAAACCCAATATATTATTTATTATGTCTGATGACCATGCTTATCAAGCAATAAGTGCCTATGATAATCGATTAATAAATACTCCAAACATTGACAGAATTGCTAATCAAGGGATACTTTTTACAAATGCATGTGTAACAAATTCCATATGTGCTCCTTCAAGAGCTGTAATACTAACTGGAAAACACAGTCATCTTAATGGTAAGATTGACAATCATGCAAAATTTGATGATTCACAAATTACTTTCCCTCAGCTTTTCCAAAAAGCAGGTTATCAAACGGCTATGTTTGGTAAGCTTCATTTTGGAAACAATCCAAAAGGAGTAGATGACTTTTTTATACTTCCTGGCCAAGGAAGTTATATTAATCCAAAGTTTTTAGGTAAGGATAAAGACACAATAATTACTGGTTATGTTACTGATGTAATTACTGATTTAACTTTAGACTGGTTTAAAACTAAAAGAGACAAAAAAAAACCATTTTTGATGATGTACTTACATAAAGCCCCTCATAGAGCATGGTGGCCAAGTCCTGACAAGTTTGCTGAGTTTTATGAAAAAGAATTTCCAGAACCTGAAACTTTATTTGATGATTACTTAGGGAGGGGAACTGCTGCAAAAAAAGCAGAAATGAATATTTTAACTCATATGCAATATATGCATGATAGTAAGGTTAAACCTTCAGCTTTTGAACAAATGGATAAAGTAGAACCTGAAATTGTATACATTAAAAGTGATGGAACTTTTATGCGCCCTAATGCCCAAGGATTTAATCGTTCTTTTGACAGAGCTAATAAAGAACAAAAAGAAAAATACAATGTTACTCTTGATAAGATTAGTGATGATTTTAAAACTAATTGGCCAAAAATGAATGATAAAGAAAAAATGAGATGGAAATATCAAAGATATATGCAAGATTATTTAGCAACTATCTCATCAGTTGATGAAAATATTGGAAGAGTATTAAATTATTTAGAAGAAACAGGTTTAGATAAAAATACAATTGTTGTATATACTTCAGATCAAGGATTCTATCTAGGCGAACATGGATGGTTTGATAAGAGGTTTATTTATAATGAATCTTTTAAAACACCATTAATGATTAAATGGCCAAATGTTATTAAACCTGGAACAACTAGTGATGAAATGGTCCAAAATTTAGATTTTGCTCAAACATTTTTAGAAGCAGCTATGATTAAAGCTCCAGATGATATGCAAGGCAAAAGTCTTATTCCATTATTAAAAGGAGATTTCAATAAATGGGATAGAGATGCAGTATATTATCATTACTATGAATATCCATCTGTGCATATGGCTAAAAGACATTATGGAATTGTAACTAAGAAATTTAAATTAGTTCATTTTTATTATGATATAGATGAATGGGAACTTTATGATCGTTTAAAGGATCCAAATGAAATGAATAATGTATATAATGATTCTCAATATAAAGATGTTGTTAAGAAATTAACTCAAGAGCTAAAGGAAATAAGGATTAAATACAAGGATTCTGAAGAGCTAGATAAAAGTTTTATTTATTAATTTTTTTGCGGATTCATTTTTTAATTTTAACTATATATCTAATTATAGCGGTTAAGAATATTCGTTACATTTTGATAGTAACTTGAACCAAAAAGAATTAGATGAACCATCAATGGATATAATTGATGAATATCTTTTCTGTCATTAAATCCATTTTCTAATGGAAGAAACTCACAGTAATTTTTCATTGCTTCTTCTGGATAACTTCCAAATAAGGATAACATAGCCCAATCCATTTCAGGATGACCAAAATATACTGCAGGATCAAACAATACTGGTTTGTTTTCAACATTTGACATTAAATTTCCTACCCAGAGATCTCCATGTATTAATGAAGGTTTTGATTTGGGAACAATATTTTTTAGATTTTTACATAAAGAGTCAATTTTTTGAGAATCAATTTTACTAAGTAGATTTAAATCTCTAGCATCTTTAGCTAGTTTTAATAACCGTTGGTTTGAATAAAAGGCACCCCAGTCTTTTTGAAAATTATTATGCTGCTTAAGCGAACCGATATAATTATCTTGATTCAAGCCAAACTTATCATTATTAATTTTGTGTAAACTAGCAAGGTTTTTGCCAAATAATTGCCAATTTAAAACAGTTCCTGGCTTTATATATTCTAGTATTAGATAGTCATAGTTTTCAAAACTACCAGCAATGATGGGTTTTGGAATTAAAAATTTTGATTTTGATATAAGTTCAAGTCCACTTTTTTCTTTCTCAAACATTTTAGGGTGTTTATGCGAGATATTTAATTTAATTACTAAATCCCTGTCTATTAATTTACATCGATAAACATTATTTATACTCCCTCCAGTAAGTTGAACTATTTTTTTTGGAGTTTCACCAATTTCTTTTTTAAAAATTTTTTGAAGAATTAGCAATGAAAATTTATTTAATTAAAAAACATTGTAATTTATTAACCAATTTATATGATATGAATTACACAAACAATTTTTAAATTTATAAAAGAAAATGAGAAGACTTATCACAATATTATTCATTATAATTTTTTCTTGCTCTAAAGATCAAGAAACTCAGCAAATTACTCAAGAAGTAATTTCAGAACCAATTCAATGGGATGAGTTTATTGATTTTAGGGAAGGTAATATGCCATTATTAATTATATCAGTTCATGGCGGAGAAATAGAACCAGAATGGATAACAAACAGAACATGTGATGGGGCTACTGTTGTTAAGGATAGTCATACTCTTCAAGTTGCTGAATTAATTGAATCTGAATTGAAGTCTAATGGATATAGCCCATATATTGTTTTGAATAAGTTGCATAGAAAAAAACTGGATCTTAATAGATCACTTAGTGACTCAAATTGTGGAGATCAAACCACTCAACCATACTGGGACCTTTTTCATAAAAAAATTGCTGATTTCAGAGCTACAATTCAAAATCAATTTGGAGCTGGACTATCAGTAGATATTCATGGTCAATCTCATGTTGAACAGCGTATTGAACTAGGCTATTTGTTATGGTCATCACATTTAAGAATGGGTAGTTCATCAATAAATACTGATGAATACAAAAATCGCTCATCAATAAAAAACTTACTAAACAACAATTCTGAAAATTTGGAGTTAACTGATTTGTTGACAGGTGATACTGCTATGGGGTCTTTTTTAAATGAAAGAGGATATGCTTCTGTTCCATCAAAGGAAGATATTGCTCCAAAGGAAGGAGAGTTGTATTTTTCTGGAGGCTACAATACTTGGACTTATGGATCTAGAGACGGAGGGTCTGTTGATGCTATTCAAATAGAATTAAATATGATTGGAGTTAGAGATACATATGAAAACAGAAAACAATTTGCAACGGAATTTGCTCAAGTACTATTAACTTATTTAAGAACTCACTATAATAGTGATCTATAGGCTCTATTATTTATTCTTCCGGAAAAAGATATTTAATTGCATCTTGTGCCATTAGATTTGAATTATGAGCAACATTTGGAACTTCACTTGTCTTTATCCAATTAAATAAAATTTGTTCTTGTTGTGCTGTTTGTTCAGAAGTTGAATAAAAATATCTACCTCTAGCTCTTCGATGTAGTCCTTGTTGTTCATCTACTATTTCATTATGTCGCAAAGAAGCCGCATTCGGATCTGTGTCATTCTCAGCTAAGTGAACATATAGTATTTTTGAGAAAGCTAAAGTTAAAGTATTTGAAGATAATTGACTTTGGTTTAATCCATAAGGAAAATTTATTCCTGATTCTGGAACCGTATACCACCCTGCATTAGAACAAACAGCAATATTTAATTTACTTTCCGGCATATATAAAACAAAACGGTGGAGAAATTGACATCCAGCAGAATGACCCCAACCATTATAATTTTCTTGGTTTCCAGAAATCTCATTTTTAATATATTCAAATAATGGGTCTAATATAGAGAATGTCCATTCGTTACTTGGATTAAAAGTTCCAACACTTGGATTATCTCCATCATCAAAAATATTTCCCAAGTTATATTCATCAGATGAAAAATCAGCAGATTGAAACTCAGGTGCAAAAACCATAAACTTAGAACTGTTTGCCATGCTTATCCAGTAATCACGATAATCTACAGCATTTCTTGATGCTCCATGAAAAGACATTAGAACTGGCATTGACTTTATGTCTCCATCAGGAATATGGTAGTAAACATTAATAGTTCTATTACTAAAATGCCCTTCTGATGTGAATCTGAAAACACCCGTTGAATTAGAACTTAGAGTTGGCTGTTGATTATTAGTTTGATGAATTTCAGTATTGTTATCAGAAATACTTAATACCTCCTTTTCAGAACCTGATGAACAAGAATTGGTTAATAGAAAAAACAGAAATAATAAATAAATTTTTTTAACCTCCATTTTAATTTTAATCACTTATTAAAAACTATTAAATCAGAAATTTCTTGACATTTTTTAGCAACTTCAGTTTCAAGAATAATATAATATATTTTTTTTCCATTGCTGTCTTTCCCAATATATCTTCTGGATAAACCTTTTGAAGATTGATTGCTTAATGTTGAGAAAACAACACATGCTGCTAGATAAGAACCATTAGGGCTTGGATGTTTCATATCATCTGTCAATAATTTATATTCTGGATATTTTGATTTAAAAGTATCAAATGCTCTTCCTATCATAAGTAGTTTACTTGATTTATTAATATTTGCTTTAACAATATTTTTCTCTATAGGATTTTGAGTGTCTAAATTTCTATTTGAGTCATCCATTTTAGGATACATCCATGTAGAATAAAAGTATGTTTTTGTATTTAAAGGCAATAAATTTTTAAATTGAGTGTAATATTTTTTAGTAGTATCAATGGCTATTATTGGGTAGGTGCTATGATCTTGAAAAATAATAGAAGTATACGGTTTTGTCCTAATTAATTCTCTTGTAATAAGTTTCTTATCTCCATTCCAATGATCTTTTAGGGTAGCACCGCCAGCAGTAGATTGAGTTACATTCCAATTTAAACTCCTTTCTTCTGCCATTTTTTCAACTATTGATGGAAGATTCCAGTAAAATGTAAAACTATTTCCTATAAATAAGACTTCTTCCTCATTTTGGGAAAAAATAAAGGATACATTTACAAATAATATTAAAGTAGTTAAACTAAATATTTGTTTGACCCTTTTCATTTAAATGGTTATTGTTTTAATATAGAAAAAAGGCTTGTGAATCCTCACAAGCCTTTTTATAGAAACTAATTATTTATTGATTTACTCTGGTTGTAACAAAAATACCAGGATCTTCATCAGGAGCATTTGAATTTGAATTCAATTCATTATTAGCATATGGCATTCTTTCAGGCCAAGGACCACTTTGTGGACCACTAAATAACACATATGGAACAGCCATATTAGTATCTGATTTACGTAGTCTTCTTGAGTCATTGTATGGCATATGCATACCAAATCCTGAAACATACCTTTCTTCAATAACCTCTCTTAAGAAGGCTGTTTTAGCATCAATTCCATCAGCATTTTCAATTCCTCCACTTGCAAAATCAGCCGCATCATATGCTAAATAAGAATAAGCTTCACCTTGAAAATTAGAATTTAAATGAGCACCAGAATTCAACCAAGCTCTAACATTATTTAAATGAGGTAAACCACTCTCGAGAGTTCCATTACGAGCCTTACATTCAGCTAATATTAATTCATTTTCAAAAAATGTTACCATATTCTGAGGTTGTGTCATTTCAATTATTCCTGTATTTGCTGACCCGCTAGTAGAATCAATTGTGTAAAAGCCTTTTCTTGCAGTTTCATCAGTCTTAGCATTGTTTCTAGATAATGGATTACTTGCATCTAGCATCTGAATTAAATAGCTTTCTCCCTGATCACTATTTCCAATATCTCCAGAACGAGATCCTTCTAAAATAGTCCAGAAAAGATTTCTATCTCCAGATCCTGCAGCTCCAGGCGGCTTATACATCATATCACCGCTAGATGAAGATATTCCATTTTGAGCAGCAGTTAACGCATTACCATAGTCCTTTTGGTGAAGATAAAAACGTGCTTTTAGTGTATAGGCAGCTTGTACCCATTTTGATTTATCACCACCAAAGTAAATGTCTTCTGCAATGCTTCCTGAACTAGCACTATTTAAAATTGAAATCCCTTCATCTAGTAAAGAAATAGCACCTGCATAAACATCAATTTGAGAATCAAATACAGGATCTGATATTTCAGGATTACCAGCTTCAGAAAACGGAATATCACCAAAAAGTGATGCTCCAGTTCCAAGAGCATGACCCTCAATGATTTTTGAAATTCCAATTAATAATTGATTAGAAGAATTATTTGCTATATGTCGTGTGTTTGATAAGACTCCAACATATATTTGAAACCATTCATCATTTGATTCAGCAGTTGAAAGACTAAATCCATATATGTTTGAATATAAAGAAGTGTATCCAATTAGTTGCCCAGAATACATCCCGCCAATTCTATTTAAATGCCCGCAATTTATTTGAACATTTGCTAATTGTGCACCTGTTAAAAACAAACGCTCTTCAACATCAGTAACAATGATGTCATTGGGATTATCATTAATTCCTTCTACAATATCTTCACAAGAAATTATGAATAAAAGAGAAAGAGATAAAATTAAATTATATATTATTTTTTTCATGAGTTCTTATTTTTAAAAATTAAAGGCTGCTGTAAATAAAACAGATTTGGTTTGTGGATTTGTAAAATAATCCAGTCCAAGTGCATTTCCAACACCATATTGATTTGTTTCAGGATCAATTCCAGGAACATTATTAATATTAATTAGATTTCTTCCAGTTGCGGTTAATTTAATATTATCTAATCCAAGAAGAGAATTTAATCCTTCACTTTCTAAAAGATAACTTAATGAAAGCTCTCTTACTTTAGTAAAGGTAGCATCATAGACACCAAAATTATATGCCTGGTTATCACCAAATCCTCCTCCAATTCCAGTTCTATACCAATCTTCATCTAAAAGAACATTTCCTGCTCCAAAATCTCGAACATTTCCTCGAACAGTAGTTCCTGAAGGTATAAGATCTCCATCATGATTTCTAAGATCTTGTGTGGTTGTAATTCGATTAGCTGTAGCTTCTGTGGTCCCAAATCTATGAAGAACCCATAAGGTTCTTGGCATAAAATCTCCACCCTCAGAATGTTCAACTACAACATTAAGACTCAAATTTTTATATTCAAGATTAAAACCTATTCCAGCCATCCATTCTGGGTTTGGATCACCTAATATTACTGGACTCGGTGTAATTTGAGGAAATCCATTTTCGTCAAGATCATAACTTCCATCAGCGTTAGTTAAAGAACCTGTCCCAAATAAAACTCCAAGCTGTTGACCTACAATAGCTCTAGAGCTTACTGAAGCTCCAGGACTTAGGTTAATAGACTCTGTTCCATATAAATCAGTAACTTCATTTCTGTTTTTTGACCAAGCTATTGAAGTTGAAAGCATTAAATCATCTTTTTCGATAGCTTTCCATCCTAAATCAAGCTCAATACCATTGTTTGTCATACTTCCATAATTTCCATATTGAGTTGAGAAACCAGAGGAAGGCGAAAGATTGACATCAAGCAAAATACCATCGATTTCATTGTCATAATATGTAAACCCAAAGGTTAAATCATTATCCAAAAATCTTAAATCAGCTCCAACCTCCCATTCTGTTTTGATTTCAGGTTCAAGGTTTGGATTACCTAAATTATTATCTAATCTATATCCACCACCAAAAGAATCTATGCTTATAGGATCACTATAAGTAGAGTACCCAAAACCTCCTTCAGCCAATGTCTGGAATTGATGAGCTGAAGGCTGAACACCTACTTTTCCCCATGTTGCGCGAAGTTTTCCAAAAGACAAGATACTTGAATCCAAAGCACTTTTAGTGAAGTTCCATGCTGCATCAACAGAAGGATAAAAGAATGATCCTTTTATGGTTGAAGAAGCTTCTAATCCACCAGATACATTCACATATAACTGATCAAACATATCAAAGTTAAAAACTGCATAACCTCTATTTGATCTTCTAAAGGTTCTATAATTTTCAAAAGCAGTAGCTTCTGCAGAAGTATTTAGAGATGATGATTGTTTAGTTGAATTTACTAAAAAACCAGTTACACTTCCTGAAGTTCGATTATACTTTCTGTCATTTAAACTCCAACCAACAGTAGAGGTAAGAGTAATATCAGAGCTTAACTCAGTAGTAGCTCTTCCGATAAGATCAAAGTTGTAATAACGATGAGCTATTTCACTTTCAGAGAAAAAGCCTTGATTAAATGCGCTACCTGCACTACCTATAGGATAGAAAGTTGTTCTTCTATCATCAGAAAAATCTATATTACCTCTAGCAATGATTTGAAGCCAGTTGTTTGGTTTTATAGTTAATTCGGGTGTAGCAGTTATTCTGTTTACAGCTGCAACAGACTTCTGCTCATGAACGGTCCAGCCCGGATTGTTGTAGCTAGGGTTTTGTGAGTTACCTAAGTATCTTCGATATGATCTATGTCTGTTGGCAGTTTCAGCTCCTGAAGAACTTGTATAGGTCCCTATGTAATCTTCATTATCAAAATCAGGTGGAGTTCTAAGTAACCCTAACATTATACCTGCAGTATTTGAACTTTGCTGAATACGATTAGTGCTACTATGTGTATACGCCATTTTATTTGACAATGACATCTTATCATTTAGTTTAGCATTATAATTAAAACGTAGATTTGTTCTATTATAATCAGAACCCATAATTATTCCCTCTTGAGATATATTAGAAAGGCTGAAAAAATATTTTCCTGTATCTGTCCCTCCACTAATAGTTAGATCATTTTGCAAAAATGTTCCTTTTTGAAAAGCATTGTCCCAGTTTTTATCAACATAGGTTTCTCTTGAATTCTTTGCTGTAATAGGATAATACACTGACCCATCCCGAGCAGTAAAAAATTGCCCAGAAGTATCAAAAGTATCTAAACCACCACTACGGTCAGGAATATAATCTCCCCATGATTCGGCTCGAGTAGCTCCAAAGGATCCTGATCTACCTTGTCCCCAAGTATTT
>TARA_B100000686_G_C16804754_1_pt1 | contig 11149 bp, 9 predicted proteins | sample TARA_B100000686 | Tara Oceans TARA_B100000686 (sample SAMEA2622733) | marine metagenome | biome: marine biome (ENVO:00000447); feature: marine epipelagic mixed layer (ENVO:xxxxxxxxx); material: "saline water (ENVO:00002010), including plankton (ENVO:xxxxxxxx)" | depth 150 m
CTTAAAGGAATGGTTATTCCAAGCACTTTATTTGAAGAATTGGGTTTCTACTACGTGGGGCCAATTGATGGTCACAACATTCGTACATTGACAACAACGCTTCGCAATTTGCAGTCTATGAAAGGGCCTAGATTCTTACATGTGGTTACTCAAAAAGGTAGAGGATACGAACCCGCCGAGGGGCAACCAACAATTTTTCATGGAGTAACACCTTTTGACAAAACCACAGGGAAAATAGAAAAAAAACGGGCAGAAAGAACTTTCACAAGTGTGTTTTCTGACTGGCTCTGTGACACTGCTAAAATGGATCACCGACTTGTTGCTATTACACCCGCAATGCGAGAAGGTTCTGGTTTAGTCCGTTTTGCTGAAGAATTCCCGGATCGTTACTTCGATGTTGGGATAGCAGAACAGCATGCTTTGACCTTTGCTGCTGGATTAGCATGTGAAAAATTTAAACCAGTCGTAGCGATATATTCAACTTTCCTGCAAAGAGCTTATGACCAATTAATTCATGACATTAGCATACAAAAACTAGACGTAACGCTTGCGATTGATCGGGCGGGTATCGTTGGTGGAGATGGCGAAACACATCAAGGAATCTTTGATTTGAGCTATCTTCGGTGCATACCAAACATTGTTGTAATGGCGCCTTCCAACGAAGCAGAAAGTCGAAATATGCTCTACACTGCCTATGAATTTGATGGCCCAGCAGCAGTACGTTATCCCCGAGGAATCGGGCCAGGTGTCGCAGAAAACCGGCAGATGTCGATGATTCCAATTGGCACGGCTGAAATAATTCGGAATGGACATAGTATCGTTATTCTTGCCTTTGGATCGATGCTAAAACCAAGTCTTGAGGCGGGAGATCAACTAAACGCTACCGTTGTTAACATGCGTTTCGTAAAACCCTTGGATAGTCATTTAATCACAAGCCTTGCGGAATCCAATGAGCTAATCGTTACTGTTGAAGAAAACGTCCTAAAAGGAGGTGCTGGATCTGGAGTAAATGAACTCCTAAATCAGAATAATTTAGATACCCAAACCTTAAATTTGGGCTTGCCAGATCAGCACATTGAACATGGATCTCCCTCAAAGATACTTGAAAAATATGGTCTTGACGCAGTAGGGATCTATCAGTCTATCTTGTCAAAAAGCTCAATTAGGGTTGCTGTAAATTTAAGCACTGCTTAGACTATCCAATCCATAAGCTGAAACCTTTACTAATAATGAATTTATCGGAGCCATTGTCAGTTGATACGAAAATTGCTGACGTTCAAAATTCTGTCGACACCCGTAACTTGAAAATTGATAAGGTGGGTGTGAAAGAGCTACGTCATCCAGTACAGATCATAGATCGTAGAGGATTACAGCAACAGACAATCGCAACATTTAATATGTATGTGGAATTACCTCATAACTTTAAAGGTACCCACATGTCACGTTTTGTTGAGATCTTAAATAGAAATGACCGTGATGTTTCGATGGAATCATTCCCAACGATGTTGCACGAGGTAATTAATCATTTGGATGCTGAAAAAGGCTGTGTAGAGATGTCATTTCCTTTTTTTCTGAAGAAAAAAGCACCCGCGACTGAAGTAGAAAGCCTAATGGATTATGAAGTGACTTTGGCTGGTGAAGCAAACAAAGAACAAGCTCTAAGTTCGGTCAAGGTTACTGTACCTGTAACTAGCCTTTGTCCGTGCTCTAAAGAAATTTCAGAGTATGGAGCACATAATCAAAGATCTCATGTTACAGCCACCATCCACACCACAAATCTAATTTGGATAGAAGAGGTTATTGAAATAATCGAGGACGAAGCAAGTTGTGAGCTATATGGTATTTTAAAGCGCCCTGACGAAAAGTATGTCACCGAAAAAGCTTACGACAATCCAAAATTCGTGGAAGATTTAGTTCGAGATATTGCTGGTCGGTTCAATGCCGATGACCGATTTCAGGCCTACACTATCTCAGCCGAGAATTTTGAATCTATTCATAATCATTCTGCCTATGCGGAAATTACTTATGGCAATCCAAGTCTAAAATAGTGGGGTTTTTTGAACTTCAATAAATGTCAGTTTAGTGACCTCGCCCATTAATGACAATGCTATATCTATACAACAATATTTGACAATAAAGTGGCAATCAACATAAATAAGGACCCAATTGTGATTGCAGGCGTGGCAAGAACCCCACTGGGTGCATTTCAGGGTTCCTTGGCGAATGCTCCGGCGAGTCTGCTAGGATCCACAGTTATTAATGCAGCCGTGGAAAGATCTGGAATCGAAGCCGATCTGATAGAAGAAGTGATAATGGGTTGTGTCTTGTCAGCAGGGCAAGGGCAAGCACCAGCAAGACAAGCAGCTCTAGGTGGGGGTTTATCGCTTCACACAAGCTGCACTACCATAAATAAAATGTGTGGGTCGGGGATGAAAGCAGTCATGTTGGCCCATGACATGATCGTTGCTGAAAACGCCAACATTATTGTAGCAGGCGGCCAAGAAAGTATGACTAATGCGCCATATCTTTTGCCTAAAGCTCGAGTTGGTCATCGATTAGGTCACTCTAAAGTACTTGATCATATGTTCTTTGATGGTTTAGAAGACGCGTATGATCGAGGGACGTTGATGGGAGAATTCGCTGAACAATGCGCAGCTCACTACGGATTTACTCGCGAAGATCAAGACGATTACGCAATTGAATCTTTGACTCGTGCTAAAGAAGCTATTGAAAACGGGGCCTTTACTAATGAGATCGCCAAGGTGGCCATAGAAGAAAAAGGTGAAAGTCAGGTTATCAGTACTGATGAAGCTCCACTTAAAGCTAACGTTGAAAAAATACCACAACTACGTCCCGCTTTTCGAAAAGATGGAACGGTTACAGCAGCAAATGCTAGTTCAATCTCAGATGGCGCAGCCGCTTTGGTCTTGATGAAACTATCTGATGCAGAAAAAGGTGGTCATGTGCCTCTCGCAAAGATCCTTGGCCATGTAACATTTTCCCAAGAACCACGCTGGTTTACCACAGCTCCGATTTCTGCAATACACACTCTTTTGGAAAAAATTGATTGGAAGCCAGACGATTCTGACCTTTACGAAATAAATGAAGCCTTTGCTGTAGTGCCAATGGCTGCAATACAAGAACTTGGTATTACCGGTGAAAAAACTAATATTCATGGTGGAGCCTGTGCGTTAGGTCATCCTATCGGAGCATCTGGCGCACGAATTATTGTTACTCTTTTGCATGGATTAGAACGACATGACCTATCTCGAGGCGTAGCAGCATTATGTATCGGTGGAGGCGAAGCCACAGCGATGGCGTTTGAACGACTGAAATAAAAATCGATTAATCACCCAAACAATATGACCGTAGCCAGTCATTTCTATAACCAACCTTTAGTCTCTAATGGAAAGTGGTGCTCGAACTGAATAGAATCCCGCATTCCAAACAGCAGAAACTATAGAATCTACATCTTGTCTTCGGTGTCAATTTTCATATCATTAAACTAACCATGAAACCAATTAGACGCGCATCAACGGTAGCAGTTAGCGTGGGAAATGTAACTATCGGTGGTAGTCATCCGATAGTCGTGCAGTCAATGACTAATACAGAAACAGCTGATGTTGAAGCTACCACTAATCAAATTCAGTCACTGGTCACAGCCGGATCGGAACTCGTCCGAATTCCAGTAAATACCGCTGAAGCAGCTCAAGCAGTGCCTGAAATTTATGCCAAATTAAAAAGTCATAAGTGTGATGTACCTCTGATTGGTGATTTCCATTTTAATGGCCATAAGTTACTACAAAATTATCCTGACTGCGCAAAATCTCTCGCAAAATATCGAATTAACCCTGGAAATGTGGGTCGTGGAAGTAAACACAACGAACAATTTTCAGAGATGATCGAATGCGCACTTAGATACAATAAACCTATTCGCATTGGTGTCAACTGGGGATCTTTGGATCCCGATCTTCTCTCACAACTACTAGACGAGAATGCATCACTAGCTGTGCCCAGATCGCTTGATGACATTAAGAGATATGCGTTGGTAGAGTCGGTACTGAGGAGTGCTGACTTTGCAAAAAAACAAGGCTTGCCTGAAAACAAAATTATACTTTCTTGCAAAGTCAGTGCAGTACCTGATTTGATTAGTATTTACCAAGAACTATCGCTAAGAACTAAACTACCTTTACACCTGGGACTTACCGAAGCAGGCATGGGAGATAAGGGAATTGTATCATCGGTAGCCGGTCTAGCAATTCTAATTCAGAAGGGTGTGGCCGACACTATACGCGTATCACTAACACCTGAACCTGGCGGCGATCGAGCACGTGAAGTTCGAATTGCGCAAGAAATTTTACAGAGCATTGGTGTAAGATCATTTACACCTCAAGTTGTATCATGTCCGGGATGTGGAAGAACAAGCAGCGATTACTTTCAAAGACTGGCAAAAGATATTGAAAACTATATTCGAAACAATATGCCAACATGGAAAAAACAATATCAGGGAGTAGAAGAAATGACCGTAGCTGTGATGGGTTGTGTTGTCAACGGCCCCGGTGAAAGTAAAAATGCCGATATCGGCATTAGCCTCCCAGGAAGTGGGGAGCGTCCCGTAGCTCCCGTATATGAAAATGGACAAAAAACAGTGACACTAAAAGGTAGTAACATATCCCAACAGTTCATCCAAATTCTAGAAGCACACGTGGCTAATCAATATGCCAAAAAAAGTTATTAGTGAGAAAAGTTACAAACACCTTGTAGAGTTAGCTAGAAAGAGGACCAGTCTACTTTTCCCATCGTTGAAAAACTACACTCGAGTTTGTTCCGCCAAATCCAAAACTATTACTCATTACTACATTCAAATTTGCGTTATCTACAGTTTCTTGGACAATCGGATATTCATTTGCGCCAGAGTCGAGCTTTTTGATATTAATCGATGGAGCAATAAAATCTTTCTCCAACATTAGGAGAGAGTAGACCGCCTCATTAACGCCAGCTGCACCTAGGGCGTGTCCAGTCATTGATTTGGTTGCGCTAATCCTTGGTATATCCTTACCGAACACTTTCCTTATAGCCTCGAGCTCCCTAATATCCCCTATCGGAGTACTGGTACCATGAGTATTTATATAATCAACTGGTTTTTTTATACTCTGAATTGCTTGCTGCATACAACGCTCTGCTCCTTCTCCTGAAGGCTGCACCATATCATAACCATCCGATGTGGATCCGTGACCAACCAACTCAGCATATATTTTCGCTCCTCTAGCTAAAGCATGTTCGAGCTCTTCAACAACCAAAATACCGCCCCCACCAGAAATAACAAAGCCATCCCGCTCCGCATCATATGCTCTCGATGCGACCTCAGGGCAAGCATTATATTTAGACGATAACGCCCCCATAGCATCAAATAACATTGTCATCGCCCAATGTAATTCTTCTCCGCCGCCAGCGAATACTATGTCCTGTTTGCCAAGTTGAATTAAGTCGGCTGCATTGCTGATACAATGCCCGCTAGTTGCGCAGGCAGAACTAATAGAATAAGCGATGCCTCGGATCCCAAAGGCTGTGCTAAGGCAAGCCGCATTGGTGCTAGACATTGTCCGAGTAACCATATAGGGCCCTACCCTTCTGATCCCCTTAGAACGCAACAAATCCGCCGCCTTAACAATATTTTCTGGGGAACCACCACCTGTACCCACAACTAAGCCAGTTCTGGGACTACGGATTATTTCGTTGCTTAAATTTGCATCTGTCAATGCTTCTTCTAGCGCCAAATAATTATATGAAGCTGAATCGCCCATAAAGCGTTTGACTTTCCGATCAATAATTGCATCCAAATCTATATCTAACGCGCCATGCACATGTGACCGAAACTTAAGGTCACTATATTCCGCGCTGAATTTCACACCCGATCGTCCCTTATGTAACGCTTCACAGACTGCATCCTTACCTATACCGATACTAGAGACGATACCGAGACCTGTTATTACAATTCTGTTCATGATTTCATTCTTGAGGCTGTTTGCCCAACCTGAAATAAACCAACACGGAGATCTCTGCCTGTATAAATGAGTTTTCCATCCGCCTCTACCTCACCATCAGCTATACCCATAAATAATCTTCGGGTGATCAATCGTTTTAAAGACACATGATACCTAACTTTAGAGCATTCTGGTGTAATTTGTCCGGTAAATTTAATTTCCCCAGCCCCCAATGCTCGACCTTGTCCTGGGCCACCCTTCCATCCCAAAAAAAAGCCTACTAATTGCCACAATGCATCTAGGCCCAAACAACCAGGCATAACAGAATCGTTTTCAAAATGACACTCAAAGAACCAAAGCTCTGGATTGATATCCAGTTCGGCAATAATTTCTCCTTTATCAAATGCGCCTCCATCCTCTGATATATGGGTAATTCGATCAAACATTAACATAGGAGGTAAAGGCAATTGAGCGTTCCCTGGGCCAAATAAATTACCATGCCCGCATGCAAGCAAATCTTCATAACTGTAATAATTCGGTTTTTTCAAAAAATTTATTCCTTCACCACAAAATTATGGTTAATCAATTAGTCTTCTGTAAGTTTTACACGATTAGATCATTTATCAAGATTACAGACGATAACATGTACACGCCGAGGACCATGTGCACCATACTCTATAGTTTGCTCTACATCAGCGGTCTTGGAAGGCCCGGTGATCAGATTAACTGATTTCGGCCATTGGCTATAAGTACGCCTAAGACGTTCCCAGAGATCTTCCTGCGACTCAAGAATATTATCGCTATCAAGCACTACTATATGATCATCGGAGAGAAAAAGATCAGAAGTTACAGACTCCTGGCTCTCAACAAAAACTAAGCTTCCAGTTTCTTCGATGGCAGAAAATGCCTCGCTAATTACCGTACGATCATGCTTTTGCGCAAATCTTTTGTGGATATTCCAATCATCAGGCCATTCGATATTTTTAATAATTGACCCTTTTCCGCAAACTAATTCAAAAGCCAAATCATGATGACCCAAATATTTTTCTAATGCCAACAACAGCTCAGACGATTTGCTTATAACGTCATATGTGCCCTTTACAGCCTCATGTTTTTTGCAAAAATTGGCTATCAAATCATAGTTCGTTTTGGTTCCAACTGACACATGTCGTTTTTGATTTTTATTCTCTAAGCTAGCAAATGATGCTGAGGATTTTTGTTTATCTCTACCCAATGAACGTCGAACTGCCGAAAGTATTGCGGTTCGTGACTCATTCATTTTTTTTGCCTTATTTTATCTTGCCACTGTTTTTGAAATGAGCGAGAAGCCGGTGCCGGGAAATCTCGCGTTTTTGTCCAACCACCCATAAGTGGGAGTTGTTTAATGAAACCGCTCTTTTTTCCTAATCGAGAAAATAACCATAAAGGAGGGGCTATCATAATTTGATAAAAACGAGGACGGAGTACTAAATATTGCCAAACTGCAAAAAAAATTTTGCTGGATAATGTAATTGATTGTCTTCGAAACTGTTCTGCACGATGTTTTCGAAGGAGATCTGGCAAAGGGATCCGTACAGGACAAACATCCTGACATGCTCCATTCAAAGAACAAGCATTTGGTAGATCGAAATTTGTGTCAAATCCTTGCATTAGAGGGGTCAAAACGGATCCCATAGGCCCCGGATAGACCCAACCATACGCATGGCCTCCTATGGCTGTGTATACAGGACAGTGATTTAAACATGCCCCACATCGGATGCAGCGCAACATCGCCTTGTACTCTCCTCCAAGCATCCCAGACCGTCCATTATCTAAAAGCACCACATGGTATTCTCTGCCATCACCGAACTGACCATTAAACTGTGGCCCTGAATATAAACTAGTATAAGCAGTCATCTCCTGACCGGTTGCACTACGCGCTAGAATCCGTAACATAGTGGAAAGATCTTCTAAAGACGGTATTACCTTCTCGATTCCTGCAATCACGATCTGCACTCTTGGTAGACAACTCGTCAAGTCGCCATTGCCTTCATTAGTTACGATTACACTGGAGCCAGTTTCAGCAACCAAAAAATTTGCTCCAGTAATACCAACATCAGCACTAAAAAAACGATCTCTTAATACACTACGTGCTTCATTAACTATTGCCTTTCTTTCATACACTCGCTCGAAATAACCAAGTGGTTGGTGGTAAGTATGAAATAATTCAGTGATTTGATCACGCGTTTTGTGCACTGCTGGCGCTATAATATGGCTTGGCTTTTCTGCGGCAAGCTGAACAATATACTCACCAAGATCAGTCTCTACAGGTTCTATACCTGCTCTCTCTAAAGCAGCATTCAACTCTATCTCTTCTGAGACCATCGACTTCCCTTTTGTTACCAGATTAGCTCCTGCATCTCGACACAGCTCAACGATCAAGGTGCTTGCTTCTTCTGCATTTCGAGCCCAGTGGACATGACCCCCATTTTCTAATACTCTATTTTCATACATTTCAAGATACTTATCGAGATGACTTAAGGTATGATCTTTTATATCTCGCGCAGCATCTCGTAGCGTTTCGAACTCGGGCAATTGTGAAACGGCCTCCTTCCGTTTGCCAACAAATCCCCCTTTTGCCCGATTCATTGCATTCTGTAAATCTTTATCATGCAAAGCTTTTTTTGCTCTGTCTTGAAAAGTTGGAAGACTATCCATCATCTAGTTTTTCCAATTCCAGATTCACCGGGCCATCGATGACTCCGGCTAAAACTTCTGCGACATGAAAAATTTGAAAAATCTTTCCCGATCTTTCAAGAAATCCGCCGATATTAAACAAACAACCAAGATCACCTCCAACCAAAATGTCTGCCTGGGTAGCAGCAATGTTTTTTACTTTATTCGCCACCATATGTGTAGAGATATCTGGATACTTCATACAAAAAAGACCACCAAATCCGCAACATTCACTAGTGTCTTTCATTTCTTGGATTTCTAAACCTTTTACGCTTGACAGTAACTTTCTTGGTTGCAGATCAATACCAAGCTCTCTCTTCGAAGAGCATGAATCATGATAAGTGCAAACACCATTCAGTTCAGTATCTACTTTTTGAATTTTTAGAATATCTACGAGAAATTGGGTCAACTCATAAGTCTTTTCTGACAGTCGGCGCGCCCTTTCTAACCAATATAAATCGGTCATAAATAAACGTGGGTAGTGTTCCCTAATCATGCCAGCACATGAGCCTGATGGCACTATGACATAGTCAAACTGTTCAAAAACTGAAATCACTTGACGCGCTACAGCCATAGCACCAAGGGTATCTCCTCTATTGTAAGTCGGTTGCCCACAGCAAGCTTGCAATTCCGGAACTTCAACCTTACATCCCGCATCTTCTAAGAGGCGAAGTGACGAAAATCCAACGGATGGACGAAAAATATCAACAATACACGATGTGAAGAAACCAACCGATACCTCTTCGAGTTCAAGATCAGAGCTAGAGTGCGACAATCCTTTATCTATTGAAAGCTTATCCATTATCTATAAATGCGATTATTTTTAATGAGGCTTCACGGATAATATCCCAAAGGGTAGCCCGCACTAGACATTATTTTTGCCGACGGAGAGTTTTAATTCGTATCCGCCAAACTTACGAATATTTAGTACGCCATTATCAAATATCATGTACTGACCCTTAATGCCTTGCAAACATCCAGATACGGACGAATGCTTGTCGAAATTATGAGATTTTATTGTTTCTGGATAATTAATTACAGGGTAATTAAGGCGAATCCCATCACCTGTACATGATCCTATTAGGCTAGCATCAATCCAGTCTTGGTAGCGTAATAGATCAGGTTTCGCCTGCTCATAGAGACGTTTTCTCTCAAAAATGAGATCTAGACTAGTAGGATCGCCTCTTAACATTTTTCGCCATTCAGTGCGGTCATTAGCATAATTTTTGAGAACAACCTCTATTAATCCCGATTGTAATCGTGATTCTACCTGGAACATCGGCATAGCTTGAATTGCGCCTTGATCGATCCATCGTGTAGGAACTTGACTTGCTCGAGTGATACCAACTTTCAAACCAGATGTATTAGCTACATAAATCACATGCGGTCGCATGCAATTCGCTTCCCCCCATTCTGGCTCACGACAAGTACCTTTTTCATAATGACAGGTCTCGGGCTTAACAATGCATGTATCACAGGCTGCAAGGCTCCGCAAACAAGGAAAACAATGACCTTGATTAAAGCTCTTTTTTGTTTTTCTTCCACATTCGATGCAATATATGTTCCCAGTAAATTGTAACGTTATATCTGATCCGATTAACTCGTTTAATGCTAGTGATTCTTGACCAATAGGCAACCAGTAAGAGACTGGGTTTGTGGGTTGAGTTAACATCTTTCGAATAATTCCGATAATCATACGCATGTAATCCTGTAAAACAATCTCTGAAAGTGGCCTAGAAAGGTTATTCTGTATTTAAAACAAGTACATCGCGCGTTTAATACTTCGGTTGCTAGTTTCGCTTTCGACTTCGCCTCCCTTGCCGATTCGCCTGCCTTACTAAACTAGAATCTCTGTGACTTTCAATCCATTTCTGACACCCTAGGTCATTACCCATCATAACATCAGCCGCTAGGATAGACTGCTTGATTTCCGAATCTAGTGGATTAGTAATTGCGGAAGTCATTCCCGCTCCCATTGCCATCGCAAGAAAAGTCGCATTCAATCCTTTACGATTAGGTAACCCAAAACTTATATTCGATGCCCCACAAGTAGTGTTAACATTGAGTTCCTCACGCAATTGTTTGATTATGCTTATTACTTGTATTCCAGCAGAATTAATAGCACCAATTGGCATCACTAAGGGATCCACTAGGATATCTGTCCTAGGGATACCATAATCTTCTGCCCTTTCTACTATCTTCTTCGCCACCGAAAAACGTACCCTAGGATCTTCTGATATGCCTGTCTCATCGTTAGAGATAGCTACAACTGCTGCTCCAAATTTTTTTACCAAAGGTAAAACCGCTTCCAGTCTTTCTTCTTCTCCGGTTACTGAGTTAACTAAAGCTTTTCCCTCATAGGCTGACAACCCAGCAGCCAGAGCATCTACAATTGACGAATCTATCGATAACGGCACATCAGTTATCGACTGTATTAATCGAATACAATC
>TARA_B100000686_G_scaffold355281_1_pt1 | contig 11146 bp, 10 predicted proteins | sample TARA_B100000686 | Tara Oceans TARA_B100000686 (sample SAMEA2622733) | marine metagenome | biome: marine biome (ENVO:00000447); feature: marine epipelagic mixed layer (ENVO:xxxxxxxxx); material: "saline water (ENVO:00002010), including plankton (ENVO:xxxxxxxx)" | depth 150 m
TATTGTTTGGCAGCTAATAAATCATTATTATGTGCTGCTACAAGCATAACTTCTTCATTTCTTAAATTAAGTTTATTGACTGCTCCAAGATATGTTTCTGGATCAGGCTTGTAGTGCATAAAAGTTTCTGCGGAAAAAATATTATCCCATGGTAAATCACTATAATTAGCCATATTACTTAGTAAATCTATTCCTCCATTAGAAAGAGTAGAAATAGAATAATTTTTTTTTAATAAATTTAAACCTTCCACACTATCAGACCATGGATTAAGTCGGTGCCATGCTTTGTTTAGGTTTTCAATATCATTTTCTGATAGACCATTTATGTTTAGTTCTTTTAAAATTGAAATTAAAGACTCTTTGTGAAGAACATCCAGAATTACCCAATCTCTTTTTCCATATCTAACTTCATCCATAGAAGGTATGTATTTTTGTCTCCACATGTCTGTAAGCTTTTCCCAGTTCCCCGTAATATTAGTTTTTTTCTCTAATTTTTTACATTCTGATATTACAGAACTTCTCCAATCTACAACTGTTCCAAAAACATCAAATAATAGTCCTTTAATCATTTTTAATTCCTGTACATAATGTTTAGTAAAACAAAGTAGTAATTAAATAGAATAAGTTAATGATTATATAAAATCAATAATTAAACTACTTAAAATTTTCATTATAAAATTTATTATATTGAGAATTAATAAATTTGGCAGTTTCTAATCTTTCTATAGAATTGTTTTCTAAATAAAGGTTATTTTTACATAGTTCTATTGATTGTAAAGTTATTATTTTTAGTTTTTGAGTATCATCAACAAGCTTATTTATTAAGTTTATTAAACCATCTTCATCGGCAGGCATAGGTCTTTCTATAACTATTTTTGCGTCTAAAGCATGGCAGGAATGTTTAAGATGTCTTAAAACATTTTCAGGATCATTGGGATGATTTAATGAATATTTGCTGTGCTCAATTATCAAAAAAATAAAATCTTTTATTTTTTCTAATAATTCTTTTTTATTATCAACTTTACATTTTCCTTCAGCCCTAAACATTCTGTTAAAACCTATTTTTATCATATTGTTTTCTTTTGTATAATTTACAGTGAGCATTCTGCTGCCTTGAGCCATTTGAGATTTCCATTTTCCATTTCCATAGAAATCTCCATTTTTTTGAATAGATACTCTTAGAGGTGCTGATCTTTTTTTATTAGAATAAAAAATATCTAAATAAGCTCGAGTTAGTTTTTCAAATTTTATGTTCCAATTAGCAATTTCGGCAATACCATTAATTCTAAGTATTCCTTTACAGTATAAATTATTATAATTTATTAGTTCTGCCTTTAATAAAGTTGGATTCATAAAACTTATTAATATTAAAGGAATAATAATTTTAAGCATAATTAATTAATTTTTCTTTAGCGCAGATTTTATGGATTTATGAAAATGTTGAAGACCAGGTTCGTTTTCACCAAATATTAATTTTCTTTTTGGATCAGCATAAAATCCTTTTTGAATATCTTCTCCCAAAGGAAAATCTTCTTTTTCAACTGCATCAATAGCTAGAGTAAAATTATTTTGCCAATGTTTTTTAGCACTATGGGTTTTAATTTTTTCTTTACTAAATAGTGATAGAGATATTTCGCACTCATTTTCTTTTTTTCCCGGTAGAACATGCCACACTTCTACATGTTCATGGTGCCCTACTAATATTGTGTTAGGAAATAGAATAGAAAGTCTCAAAGTATGTTTTTCAAATTCTTTTTTTGTTTTTAATGAGCTATTAGGTTCTAAAATAGAATTCCTTGCCCCAGTAATTTTTATATGAGAACCAAAACTATCAAATGTAGCGAGATCACCCATAATTATTGGGCTGAGTGTTTTATTATGTAAACTATCTATATGGTAAATTTCTAAGAATGTATCTACAGCTAATTTCCAATTTAATTTGCGATACATCTTTGTGCTTTTATAATAATAGTAATTATTTAAATTATAATTTTTTAGTAATAATTTTAAATTTTTCATATACTTTTTATATTTTTGTTCAGCTTTTTGATTTAGAGTAATCCATAAAAATCCATTATGATTGTATAATTTTATTTTTTTTAAAGCACACATATTCTTTGGTATTTTACTAAATGCTTTTTCTCTAGGTCTTCCTACTAGTTTGCCTTCAAGATTATATATCCAAGAATGGTAGGGACATTTGAAAGAATATGCTTTTTCTCCATTTCCCTTAGCTATTTTAGCTCCTCTATGACTACATATGTTTAAATATGCAACAATGTCATTATCATTTTTTCTTACAACCAGGATAGGTGTGTCTATTAATCTTAATGTAAACCAGTCACCCTTATTGGGTATTTCAGAAGCTATTCCAATACAAACAGGAGAATTATTAAAAAAAACGTCCTTTTCTTTTATATCTCTTTTAGGATCAATATATTCTTTTACTGGGTTTAGATATATAGAATTAGCATAATCTGTTTCTTTTTTATCAATTAACCTTTGAAGTCTTTTTTTTTCATCTACTTGATTCTGCATAAATAACCTTAAATTTTTAATATTGATATAAAATATAGTTAAATTATAATCATTTTTTTAATAAATATAATTTTAGGAGAAATCAATGTCAGATACAAGACCTATTTGTATGATTACAGGCTTAGGCGAAGGTACAGGAGGATATGCTGCTAGAAGATTTGCTAAGGCAGGTTATAGAATAGCAATGTTGGCTAGAACTAAAGAAAGATTAGATAGATTTGAAAAAGAATTAGAAGGCTCTAAAGGTTTTATATGTGATGTTTCTGATATTAATTCTTTGAAAAATATTTGTATGACAGTAAAAAATGAAATGGGGTCACCTGAGGTCTTAATACATAATGCAGTTAAAGGAAATTTTGAAACTTTATTAGAAGGTAAACCAGAATGGTTAGAAGAAAATTTTAGAATAAATACAACATCCTTAATGTACTTAGCCCATGAATTGATTCCTGATATGGTAAAGGCTGGTAAAGGTGTTATTATAGTAACTGGAAATACTGCTGCAAAAAGAGGTATAGCTAGTACTCCGTATTTTGCTCCAACAAAAGCTGCACAAAGAATTTTAGCACAATCTTTAGCTAGAGATTTTGGACCAAAAGGGGTGCATGTTGCTTATCTAATGGTTGATGCTTCAATTAATACACCTTGGACTAGAACAAGAATAAAAAAACAAATTGGACAACCAGAAGAATTCTTTGCACAGCCAGAGGATATAGCGGAAGAAATTTTTCATATTTCTCAACAAAATAGATCTGCTTGGTCTTTTGATTATGAAATTAGACCAGATATAGAAAAATGGTAATTCTAAAAATTAATTATTGGTCAATTATTTATTTAATTTTCAATTGGATTTTAGTATGAATAAAAAAAATGTAGGTATTTTAATATTTGATGATGTTGAGGTGCTAGATTTTTCTGGACCATTTGAAGTTTTTTCAAGAACTAGTATAAAAAAAGGAACTCAATCGAGGTTAGATGAAAAATTTTCTCCTTTTAATACTTTTACCTTTTCAATCGATGGTAAGGTTATTACTGCTACTGGAGGAATGAAAGTTATTCCTAGTTATAGTGTTTTTAATATGCCTAGGATTGATATAATAATTATTCCTGGAGGTTTAGGTACAAGAAAATTATTGAATAATGAAGAAACTATTCTTTGGATCAAAGACTTACCAAATAAAGCAGCTATGATTGCTTCAGTTTGTACTGGTTCTTTATTACTTGCAAAAGCTGGTTTATTAAGAAATAAACAAGCTACGACTCATTGGAGTGCTATTGAACTTTTACAATCCATTGATAAAAGTATTAATATTATGAAAAAAAATAGAATAGTTGAAGATACAATTATAACTTCTGCAGGAGTGTCTTCAGGTATTGATATGGCATTTTATATAGTTTCAAAATTTTATGGAGAGCGTGTTGCGCAAAATACTGCAAAATATATAGAGTTTAATAGATCTCAAAATATAATATCTGAAATTAAATAGGTATATTTTTGCCTTTAACTTTTTTCATTAACCTTTTGGCTACTATCCATCTATGAACTTCAGAAGGGCCGTCATAAATTCTAAAAGGTCTAATTTCTCTGAAAAGTCTTTCTACCAATGTGTCATCTGTAATTCCCATTCCACCAAGTGTTTGCATAGCACGGTCTACAATTCTAAAAGCCGCTTCAGAGCAAAATACTTTAGACATACTAGATTCATTTCTAGCTTCTTCTCCTTGGTCTATTAGCCAGGCAGTATTCCATATAAATAATCTACTCATGTGAATATCCATTTCATTATCTGCTAGCTGGAAGGCTAAGCCACCATGGTCTCCAATAGTTTTACCAAAAGAAATTCTTTTAGAAGCATAATCAGTGGCAATATCATGGGCACGTTGAGCTGCTCCTAGCCATCTCATACAATGAGTTAATCTTGCAGGAGCTAGTCTAATTTGAGCATACTGATAACCTAAATTTACTTCCCCTAAAACGTTTTCATTTGGTACTTCAAGGTTATTAAATTTTATTTGGCAATGACCTCCTGGAAATGAAGATTCCATAGAGTTTTGAGTTCTAATTTTTTCAATTGCAGGGTTTTCATTATCAACTAAAAAAATAGTAGCACCATGTCCTTTTTCAATTTTTTCAGCTGTTTTAGCCATAATGATGTTAAGTTTTGCTCCATTAAATCCTGTAATAAACCATTTTTCTCCATTAATTATCCAGCCATTATCAGTTTTAGTAGCAGTTGTTTTTAGCATAGTAGGATCAGATCCTGCACCAGGAGAGGGTTCGGTCATAGAAAAACAAGACCTTATTCTTGCCTCAGCTAATGGTTTTAGCCATAATTTTTTTTGATCATTATTAGCTACTACTTCAAGCATATGCATGTTTCCCTCATCAGGTGCTGAACAGTTCATAGCTTGTGGACCTAGAAGTGAATAGCCAGATGCTTCAAATATAACTGCCATATCTCTCATATTTAGTCCTAAACCTCCCCATTTTTTTCCAACACTTGGTGATAATAAACCAGCTTTTCTTGCTTCATTATTTAGTTCGGTTCTAAGACTGTCATGAGGGCCATGATTATCTTGTCTAGGATCTTTTTCTTTTGGAATAACTTTATCTAAAATAAATTTTTGGGTTGTTTCTTTAAGTTTTTCAATATTACTAGGTATTTTAAAATCAATCATTTTTCTTTCCTCACTTAATATATTGTAGTATTTTTAATTATATTTAATCCTTTTTCATAAGATGCATCTGCAACATCGCCAAATATTTTATATTTTTTATCTTTTACTGTCCCACGTAAATACTGTGCATATAGTTGCTGAAAAACTACTCCAAGTTTTAGAAGAGATAATGAATATATCCAATTAAATTGTTCTATACTTCTTCCTGACATCTCACTATATAACTCTATTGCTTCCATTCTGCTTATAAAACCATTTCTTTCGGATGGCATTTGTTTAAGAAGTTTCATTTTAGGGGGGTCTTCTTTTATAGTCCAATATGATAATAAAGTTGCTAAGTCATAAAGTGGATGCCCCCTAGTTGCTTGGTCCCAGTCAATAATAGCTTCAGGCATAATAGTATTATTGGTATTTTTTAAAATTATATTATCAAGTTTAAAATCATTATGAAGAATAACAGGGTTTAACTCTTTAGGTCTAGGATAGTTTTTAAGAGTTTCATATAATTTTTTCATGGTTTTTAAGTTTTTTTCTTGATGTGCTAGCAAGCCTCTCTTATACCATCCTTCAAGTTGTCTTTCTAAAAAACCTTCTGGCTTACCCAAATTTCCTAAACCTATTTGAGTTGGTTCTATTTTATGAATTTTTACTAAGGTAGTAATTAACATTTTGCTAATATCCTTAGCATTTTTTTTTGTGTTCCATTTTTTTGGAATGGTATTGCCATTAATAGTGAATCCATCTTTATAATCCATTATATGAAATGGTGCTCCAAAAATATTTTCATTTTCACAAAACATTATTGAATTAGGCACCAGAGATAATTTTTTATTTAGAGCACTCATTACTAAATGTTCTCTTTTCATATCATTAGCGCCAGGAGGAATAGGTCCTAATGGAGGTCTTCTTAAAACATACGCTTTATTATTTAAAAAAATTTTAAAATTTAGATTTCCCATACCATTTGTAAATTTATTTGGATGTGGATCTAATTGTAATTTAAAATTTTTAAGCTTTAACCATTTAGAAAGATTATCCCAATTGTTTTTATTCATAGATGTTTCATCCGTATTAAATTATTAATGGTTACTAACCCCAGCATCTATAGATATTATTGTCCCAGAAATATAACTACATCTTGGGGACACTAAAAATGTTGTTAAATCTGCAACCTCTTCAGCTTTTGCAGCTCTTTCAAATGGTAAATCTTTAAAAAGTTCTTCCCATCTTTCTTCATTTCCCAGCTTTTCTTTTGCTTGACCACGCATCATAGTAATTAGACGGTCGGAAGTTGTTAAGCCTGGGTTTATTCCAAGAACTCTAACACCATTTTCAGTGCTTCCATTAGATAATGCTTTTGTAAAAGCCATCAAACCTGCATTAGCTGTTGTGCCTGCTATATAATTATACATTGGCTTTTGACCCGCAGCACCAATAATATTCAATATTACTCCCTTTTTTGCTGCTTTCATTTTATTATAAATTAATCTTGAAAGATTAATATAACCAAATACCTTTAAATCCCATGCTTCTCTCCATGTGTTTTCATCTATATCAGAAAGGTTGCCAGGAGGAATAGCACCAGCATTGTTGATAAGGATATCTATATTTCCACTAAAATCTGATATTTTTTCTACAGAATCTTTTAAAGACAAATCAATCGCAATTACTTCCACAGAAATATTGTGTTGCTTTTGTAAATTTGATTTTAATTCATTTAGTTTATCTTCACTTCTTGCTGTAAGTATTAAGTTGCATCCTTCTTGTGCCATTGATTGTGCTATTGCTTTTCCAATTCCTTTTGAGGCACCTGTTATTAATGCTGTTTTGTTATTTAAGTTTAAATTCATAAAATTACCCTTTTTTTTTAAAATTAAATTTATTAAGATTATTACATAATACGTATAGTAAAAATAATAAAATATTAAAAATGTAGAATTCAAATGAAAGTTAAAGAAAATTGGAAAATTAATAAAGAATTTGCGGAAGGTTCTGGGGGTATTGTTTCTAGCCATCATTATGAAGCATCAAATATTGGTATAGAAGTGTTAAATAATGGAGGTAATGCAGTTGATGCAGCATTATCCATGGGGCTTGCTTTAGGTATTGTAGAACCTTGGATGAGTGGAATAGGTGGCTGTGGTTTTATGGTTTATTATGATTCTAAATCTCAGAAGTCTTATGCTATAGATTTTGGGGTTAAATCTCCTATTAATTTAGATGTTTCTAGATTTAAAATTATAGATGAAGGTAAAGATAATGATTTATTTGGATGGCCATTATTAGAAGGAAATGTAAATATTCATGGACCTTTATCTATGGCAGTTCCTGGTTATATATCAGGAGTGTCTAATGCTTTAGACAATTTCGGAACTATGTCATGGAAGGAAGTTATTGATCCCGCTTTTCAGTTATCTAAGAGAGGTTTAGGAGTAGATTGGTATGCAACTTTGAGAATTTCCTTGGAGGCTAAATATTTACGTAAATACCCTAGTTCAAGAAATATTTTCTTAGAAGATGAACTTCCTCTTATAAGCGAAGATCCAGTTAATTTAAAGTTTATAAAAAATGAAAAATTATGTAATGCATATGAAATTTTAAAACAAGATGGTCCAAGTAGTTTTTATTCTGGAGAATTATCAGAAATTTTATTAAGGGATTTCAAAGCAGTAGATTCAGTAATTTGTGATAAAGATCTTAGTACTTATAAGTCTTTAAAAACTAATACACAAAAATTAAATTACCGTAATGCTGAAATACATGTAGCTCCTGGGTTAAACGCTGGTCCTTCATTATTAGATGCATTAAAGGAATTAGAATTATCATGGTTACCTAATTCTGATATTCCTGATTTATCTGGTTATTCTGCTTATGCAAAATCATTAATTACAACTTATGAAAAAAGGTTGAGCAATATGGGTGTTGAATCTAATGATGGTTGTACTACCCATTTATCTGTAATTGATAAAGAAGGAAATATGGTTTCCTTAACACAAACATTATTATCTGTTTTTGGTAGCAGACTTGTTTTACCTGAAAGTGGTGTTTTAATGAATAACGGAATTATGTGGTTTGATCCTAGACCTAATAAGCCAAATTCATTACGTGCAGGTTCTAAACCTTTATCAAATATGTGCCCAGCTATAGTAATAGATAACTCAGGAAAAAAAGTTGCTTTAGGAGCTTCTGGAGGAAGAAGAATATTTCCAGCAGTATTTCAAATTATTTCATTTTTAATAGATTATAATATGAGTTTAAATAATGCTTTTACTACCCCTAGAATAGATTATAGTGGAGAAAATAGAATTCTTGTTAATGATTTATTAGATTCTAATATAGTAAATGAATTAAATAATTTGTTACCGACTTATGATGTTTTAGATGCTGTTGCATCTCATTTATACGCAGCTCCTAATGCGGTTATGGTAGATGCAGAAAATAAAAGATATGGAAATGCTTATATACGTTCTCCATGGAGTTCAACTTTAAGTACAAGTTAAATTATTTATCCAACATAAATGTATAATTAAATTTATTTTGAGAAAATTTTTCTAGTATTTCTATATTTGGTTCTATTCCAAGACCAGGACCATTAGGTATATGTATTTTTCCATTTTTATCAATATTGTTTACTCCTTCATATAAGTCCGCCTTTAAATCTATATATAATCTTTCTATTTCACTATCTGGTATTAATGCACCTATCACTTGCAGTGTAGCTATAAAACCGGGTCCAAAGTAAGGAGAGTGAGGTACAACTCTATTGTTATTTTTTTTTAATTTTGAAATTTTAATAATTTCTGAAATTCCACCAACTTTAGTAACACTGGGTTGTAAAATATCAGCAGCATTTTTAGATATCATCTCTTCAAATTGATAGGAAGTACAAGCATTTTCTCCCGAAGCAATAGTCATTCCTTCATCTCTTAATTTTGAAAGACCTTCATAGTTTTCTGGTGGCCATATTGGTTCTTCTAACCAATATAATTGTGCTTCTTTTAAGGGATTTAATATTTCTTCCATATGTTTTTCTGTCCAAACACAATTTACATCAACCATAAGAGCAGTATCACCAATTGCATTACGACTTGATTTTATTGGGTCTATAGTGTTTTCATGAAGTTTTATTATTTCATATCCTTCATTTTTAGCCTTTATTGAAACTTTTGCAGTAGCATTAGCATCATCGTATAAAAATAAACTTGCATACGCAGTAAGTGAATTAGTCTTTAAGCCACCCAATAAATCTGCTACAGATTTATTTTCTATTTTACCTATAATGTCCCATAGTGCTATATCTATACCAGATAAAGCAAACATAGTAATGCCATAACGTCCAAAAATGTGTAGTTTTAATTGAAGTTCTTTATTAATAACATTTATATCATCTATGCTTTCAATATTTTTTCCAATTAATTGCGGAATGACCATTGATTGTAAAGCGGCTTTGGTGGTTTCAATTGAAGTATAGCCAAATGATTCTCCCCATCCAACTATACCTTTATTAGTTTCTATTCTGATAAGAAGTGATTTTAAAATATTTTTTTCAGCTATTGCAAATGAAGATTCTGGACCTGGGTTTTCGAATGGTAAACCAATAGTTATTATATCTATTTTAGAAATTTTCATCTTATGTTTTTATAAATTTTGGTGGATGCATTTTGAATATTTCTTCGTTTAGCTCAGCACCCCAACCTGGTTGATTAGGAACAATAAGATTTCCATCTATTATTTCTGGTTTCCATGTTAAAATATCATCTTTCCATGGCACGTCATCGGGATCTATTTCCATTACTCTAAAATTAGGAACAGCAGCACAGAAGTGAGAGCTCATTAAAGTAGATAAATTTCCATAAAAATTATGTGGAGCTACATTTGTTTCATAAGTTTCTGCCAAGGCAGCAATTTTCATTCCAAGCCATATGCCATTCCAAGGTATATCAATAATAGCCACATCCATAGATGCGTTTTCAAAAAAAGGTCTAAATTCTCTAATCCCAAATAATGATTCACATGAGGCAATAGGAGTTTTGTTGGCATCTCTTATTCTTCTTAGACCTTCAGGATGGTAACTATCTATTTCAAACCATGTTAAGTTTAAATCATCTAAAGCACGTGTTATTTTTAAATATCCTTCAGTTTTAAAATTAAAATTTAAATCAAGATGTATTCCTATTTTTTCACCAGCACCTGATCTTAGTGCTTCTATTTGTTTAGTTAAGCTATCAATTATATGGTTACCAACATTAAGTTCTGGCCAGCCTGGAGCACCCGCAAAGCCTTGCATTTCTAATTTTGGACTTCCATTAAATGAAAAAATATTAGTTTTTAATCCTTTGTATCCTGCATTTTTTACATCTTTTCCAAGTTGTTTCAGGTCGTTTAGAGATCTAACCTGTGGTTTTTTCATAATTTTAGATAATTCTTTCGATATTCTATAAGTGCCACAGTGTGACCAATATAATTCTAACTTGTCTCTAATAGCTCCCCCTAATAGCGTGTGAACAGGAACATTAAGTTTTTTTCCTTTTATATCTAGTAAAGCATTTTCGATTGCTGCTATTGCTTGTTGCGCTATTCCACCAGGTGCTTGCCTTGATGAAGCATATAAAAATTGATGTATTTTTTCATGTTGTATAGGGTTTTCACCTATAATTTTGTTCATAAATCTATCTATTATTATACTCAATCCTGGACTACCATAACATTCATTATATTCTGATATACCAGTTATTCCTTCGTCTGTTTCTATTTTTAGAAAAGAAAAATCTCTCCATCCTGCATTACAATGCATAATTTTAAAGGTTTGTATTTTCATTTTCCCTCGCAAAAACTTTATTATATATCTAAAAATTAATATTAATCAATTTGATAATTTAAATAATAACAATATTATATTTGATCTTGAATTTTAAATTTTTATTACCAC
>TARA_B100000686_G_scaffold75934_1_pt1 | contig 11144 bp, 7 predicted proteins | sample TARA_B100000686 | Tara Oceans TARA_B100000686 (sample SAMEA2622733) | marine metagenome | biome: marine biome (ENVO:00000447); feature: marine epipelagic mixed layer (ENVO:xxxxxxxxx); material: "saline water (ENVO:00002010), including plankton (ENVO:xxxxxxxx)" | depth 150 m
ATACTGAATTTAGTTATAGAGCAACAAAGGAGATCGAAACTTCGTTAATGGCGGGATTTGGTTCATTTTTAATTTTTGGCAATATGCCATTGCAATATCGATACTATATATGTGGCACTTTAGACCCCGACTTTGAATATCAAGTGATCAATAGAAGGGATGGGAATAATACTGGTTACAAAGTAATTACTGATGCTTACTATGGAAAGGGTATCAGAGGAATTATATTAGAAAATCCAATTCTTTCTACAGATAGAATGTTTTGGTATTTCAAAGTTGATCAATCGATACCTCTTTTTCCTGGAAAGCTTTTCTTTGATATTGCTGGCAGTTCTGATTTTGATAGGAATCATTATGCTGTGGCTGGTATCTTATTAGGGCCACTTATTATTCCACTGTATCAAGATTGGGAACATAAATCTATAATTCCAGATAGTTTTTCTTGGATTAAAGATAGATTAAGGTTAAAACTTAATTTTGATTTTGATTTTATGTTATAATAGGATTTTTCTCTTTTTTTGATACAAAACGTTGATAAACAATTATCTATTCTTTTATTAGACTGGTCTTATTTTGTAAATTAGTCCTTGTCTTTAGCCGTCCTAAAAATGTTTTCGAGGTAATTGTATATGCCAAACTGGGATAAAGAACAATTTATAAATCATCTTAGAGAAAATTGTAATAGAGAAATTGCTAAAATTGGTGTTTCCGTTATTGAATTTTCTGAATTGCATGGTACGGACCTTTCTTGGGGAAGAGGTGAGGACCATGGTACTCTAACCTATCGTTGTGAATCTGATATAGGACCTCTCCCTTTGTTTCATATGACTTCAAAAGGGCAATTGAACTTACAAATCAATTTTATGCGCAATAAGGGCATACCGCCAATGGTTGTACATGATATTGTATTGAAATTAGAATCTAATTTTCTTCGTGATTACGACGAGATAGAATACCCAAGTGATGTATTTGTATCTATGGAAGATTTATTTCATACTCAGTCACAGGTGGATAAATTTTTAAAGACAATGGAAGGTGCCACTTATCGATTAAAACAGTAATTTTCGAAAATTACCTATTTAAATAAGAAGCTCCTTAAATGGAGCTTTTTTATTTATAAGTTTTTCAATATAAAATTATAGACCCATTGAAAGAATATAAACTAGGAATAAATATAAAAATGATAATTATATATTCATTAAGTAATTTTCTATTCAAAATGGTTCATCGATTATTAGATAAACAAGTTATTATTTTATCACTTCTTTCCTTACTAAATGGTGATTATCCTGCAAAGGATGAATTGCCTATTAATATGACCAAAGAAGAAATTACCAGGATAAACGAGATATATACAATGGGTCGTGATACAGACCCTCCCCCATTTCCTGTACGAAATGTAGCAGAATTTGAACGTATGCAGGGTGTTATTATTCGCTACCCATTTGGCATCTCATTGCCTCTAATTACGGAAATATCGGAAAATGTTATTATTTATTGTCTGGTATCTGTAAGCGAGCAAAATACTGCTGAAAATTTATTACAAAATGGTGGGGTGAATATGAACAATATTGAATTTGTTCTTGGCAATACTGATAGTTATTGGACTCGCGATTATGGACCATGGTGGGTAGTTGATGGACAGCGAAATATGTCTATAGTAGATTTTACATATAATAGACCACGGCCTAATGACAATGATGCTCCATTGAAAATATCTAATTACCTTAATGTACCGTATTTTGCAACCGATATTGTACACGCTGGCGGGAATTATATGACAGATGGATTAGGAATAGCTGCATCTTCAACACTGGTTTTTGAAGAGAATGAAATAACAAGTGATTCAGTTTTGCAGATTATGCAGAGCTATTATGGAATTATAGACTACCATTTATTATCTGATCCGAATAATACCTATATTGATCATATTGATTGTTGGGCAAAATATCTTAGCTCTACCAAAGTATTGGTAAGAGAAGTGCCCGCAAACCATGAACAGTTTGATGAGATTGAAGAAGTAGCGGCGTATTTTTCTAATTCAATGAATAGATGGGAAGAATTTTGGGAAGTCTATAGGGTATGGTCACCTGCAAATGAACCATATACCAATTCCCTAATATTAAATGAAAAAGTGTTAGTTCCTCTTACTGGAGGAAGTTGGGATGGTGAAGCATTAGATATCTATCAAGATGCTATGCCTGGTTACGAAATCATAGGTTTTACAGGGTCTTGGCAATCTACTGATGCTCTTCATTGCAGAATCAAAGGGTTACCCGATTTGGAGATGCTACAGATTTTTCATAATCCAGTAAATGATTCTACAGCACCAAGTGAAAGTGGATATGAAGTAAAGGTCTATATAGACGATTTGAGTAATACTGGATTAATTGAAGATTCAATAAAAATTTTTTGGAAACCATCTGATACAGAATTCTGGTCAATATCTCAAATGAATCGTATAGATATTCCTGATTCTATTAATACTCATATTGGCTGGATTCCTGTATCAGCTTTTACTGGTAATATTCAATACTATATACAAACTGCAGATTCATCGGGACGTGTTGAAAATCATCCGTTAGCAGGTTTCCATGAATTTCTTGCTATGCCAGGAGAAAATCCTTGTTATGCTTGGCTATTAGGGGATCTGGATAATACAAGTAAGATTGATATCTTTGATATATTGATTCTTGTAGATATTATTAGTATGGGTATTTCATTTGGAATTTGTCCTAGCCATGTTGCAGATTTCAATGGAGATAATGTGCTAGATGGAATAGATATAGCAATGCTCGCAAGTCAGATTATCAATCCTTGATATTTATAAATATGAATCCTTTATTTAAATATGTTTAGAGTACTATAAATTCTGGTCCTTTTTCAGGAGATAATATGAAAATTGATATAAAAAAGATTAATGAATACACTCGGGAATTTCATATTGATATTCCCTGGGTTGAACTAAAAGATGATTTTAATATCAGTCTGAAAAAGTTTAGTAAAAAAGTAAAAATTCCGGGATTTCGACCAGGGAAGGCTCCGATACAGAGACTGCTAAAGCAGTTTCAGCCAAATATCGAGGCTGATTTTATGGAAGATAATTTTCAAAAATATTATCTTATGGCAGTTCAGCAGGAAAAATTAATACCCGTAAATAAAGCTGAGATAAGTGATGTACATTTTCATATGAATGAACATTTTACTTTTAAAGCCAAGTTTGAAATTGAACCACAAAACACCCTTCCCAAATTTAAAAAGAGTATGCTCCAAGTACAGAAAACCAAATATATACATGATGAACAAGATATTGATGATGCCATTTTACAATTGAGAAAATCACATGCACGAATTCAATCAATTGATGATGGTGCGATTGAAGGAGATTTCATCGTATGCACATTGCAAAAACTAGATGAGAGTGGTGTCCCAATTATCGGTAAAAAATACGAGAAACAATATTTGAAAGTTGGAGACGGTTCATTTACTGATAATCAAAAACAGAAGCTAATTGGCCTGAAAACAGACCAAAAAGCTAGGCTTACATTGCCAATAAATAAAGATGGAGATAATGCAGAGTACGAGTTGTTGGTAAATAATGTCGAACGTGAAATACTTCCTGATTTTGATGATGAATTTCTTAAACAAATTAATCCAGAATTAAAATCTTTAGATGCTTTGCGAGATGATGTTGAAAAAAAAATCCAAGCTAATTTTGAAGAACGGTCACAATCAACTTTTGAAAAGGATTTGATTGATAGTTTAATTAGTATTTCAAATCCTAATTTTTCAGCAAGTATGGCTGAAAATTATTTAAATAATCTCATCCAAGATTTAAAGAAACAAAACAATAGTGAGCACCTTGATGAAAACAAGGTTCGCGAGCAGTATAAACCTTTGGCAGAACGTAATCTGAAATGGTATTCTTTGCGAAAATTGTTGATTGAACAGGAAAATATAATTGCCACTAAAGAAGATATAGAGAATGAAATCAAAAACTTAATTGCACGCTCATCTAGTTCGGAAAAAGAGATAAAAAAATATTACAAGAAACCTAGTAATCGAGATAGACTAGGGGAAGATATTATTGAAAAGAAAATCTTGGAATACCTGAAGCAATTTGCTAAAGTCAAAGAGGTAGAAGTGAAAACAAAAGATATACGTGGACAAAAATATGAGCATTGATATTAAAACATTGAATCAGTTAGTTCCCATGGTAGTGGAGCAGTCTGGAAGGTCTGAACGTGCATTTGATATATACTCCCGGCTATTGAAGGAAAGAATTGTTTTCTTAGGAACGCCTATAGAAGACTCCATTGCATCCTTAGTTATTGCCCAGTTACTATTTTTAGAAGCAGAAGATGATAAGAAAGATATTTATCTCTATATTAATTCGCCAGGTGGAATTATTACTTCAGGTATGGGCATCTATGATACCATGCAGTATATTAAGCCAAATGTTGCTACTATCTGTCTTGGCCAAGCAGCTAGCATGGCAGCTTTTCTATTGGCTGGAGGCGCAAAAGGGAGAAGATCTGCATTGCCGAATTCCCGTATTATGATTCATCAGCCTTTAGGCGGTGCAGAGGGGCAGGCAACTGATATTAAAATTCAAGCAGATGAAATCTTAAGGATGAAAAAACAACTTAATATGATTCTTGCAAAAAATAGTGGTCAAACTCTTAAAAAAATTGAAACTGATACAGATCGAAATAATTTTATGAGTTCTACCGAAGCAAAAAAATATGGTATCATAGATATAATCCTCACCAAACGTAAATGAAACCTCCTGATACTGGTAAAGGGAAAAAACTGGGTATTAATCTGGATCCCGAGCTAAATAACAACCCTCATTCTGGTTTTAAGGTTACCTTACAAAAGCCGGCAAAAATTAAAACACATCTTGATACCCATGTTATAGGACAAGATAGCGTAAAAAAATCTATAGCTGTTGCTGTATATAATCACTATAAACGTATCTTACATCAGTCTTATTATTCCGATGTGGAGCTAGATAAAAGTAATATACTGTTAATTGGCTCTACTGGTACAGGAAAGACTTTGATAGCTCAAACTTTAGCTCGGTTTTTATCTGTTCCTTTCGCAATAGCAGATGCTACCACCCTAACAGAAGCAGGATATGTTGGAGAAGATGTGGAAAATATTCTAGTCAGGCTACTTCAGGTTTCAAACTATAATATTTCTGCTGCTGAAAAAGGGATAATTTATATTGATGAGATAGATAAAATTGGTCGTAAAATGGCAAGTGCTTCTATAACTCGTGATGTAAGCGGCGAAGGGGTTCAGCAGGCATTGTTAAAAATATTGGAAGGAACTATTGCAAATGTTCCTCCGAAAGGAGGGCGTAAGCATCCCGAGCAAAATTTAATTGCTTTGGATACTTCGAATATTCTCTTTATTTGTGGAGGTTCTTTTTTAGGTTTAGAAGAGATTATTTCAAATCGAATGGGAAAAGGCGAACTGGGATTTTCAACAGAAAGAAGATCTAAAATAAAAAGTAGTAGCTTCATTATTAATGATGTTCGGCAGGAAGATTTGATTGCTTATGGTATGATTCCAGAACTTGTTGGAAGACTTCCAGTACTAAGCATTCTGGATACACTCTCCAAAAGTGAATTGATGAGAGTCTTAACTGAACCAAGAAATGCACTGGTTAAACAATATAAAAAATTATTTATGTTGGAAGGAATTGAACTGGAGTTTCAGAAATCTGCTTTAAATGAAATTGTAGAGTTATCCCTTGGGCGTAATTCAGGTGCAAGAGCACTGCGATCAGTAATGGAAGAACATCTTTTGGAAATTATGTATCATATACCAGATATGAGCGGGGTTGAAAGAGTAGTAGTTACTAAAGAAACAATACAAAAAGGAAAAGAGCCTCTCTACCAGACAAGTCGGAAAAGAAAAACTGCATGAAAAGCTTTAGTATAATGTAGACTGATTTATTTTAATAGAGTCAATTTTCTTATTTCACGTTCATTCCCTACTGAGAATTCAGCAAAATATATCCCAGAACTTATGTTTGATGCATCCCACTCTAAATTATGCTTGCCGGAAGTAAATTTTTGGTTAGAAATAACTTCAATCATTTTCCCAGATAAATCATATATTGATATTCTAATTAAGTATTCAAGATCTCGAGGAACAGAAAATTCAAAATATGCTATTGGATTAAAAGGATTAGGATAAATCTTATTCAGTTTATACTTCTTTGGTTTAAATATAATATCTTTTGCAGATAGAGATTCAGTTATGCTGACAATACCATTTTCGACTTGGTAAGGGACACCTATATTCCCCCAGCCATCCATCAGTGCTTTTATATTTGTATTAATACTTATAGTCTGGTTTGATTCAATATTTGCACTTACGATATTATTTATTTCGAATAAAATTCTTGATCCTGGCTCCATTTGTTGTATCCAGTTTGCAATTGCAACAGTGATGGTTGAACTGTCGACTTCAGTACTAATCATCCATGTTTCCAGATCTGGATGCAAATCGATTAACGGAGTGTAAATTTCATTATTATCTAAATCAGTAAACTCTTCATTTTCATCCCATTCTCCATTATTATTAGCATCAATAAAAGGTTCCCCGCTTGGTATCAAACAATTATTTGTATTCAATATTTCAATAACAATCATTTTTAAAGGTATGGAACTCTCTAATTGAATACCATATCGTGCAGATCCCCCAGTAAAACCAAATCCATCAATTACTGAAAAATATTGTTCTTCCTCAATGATTTGATAATTGCATTCTCCTGTTACAATCATTGCAATTTCAATGCTATCAGTTGAAAATGCTGATATTTGGTTAATGCTAATGTCAACTATATCCGATACTCCGCTTCCATTGAATAATTGAATATCAAAAGCATGCTCTGATCCTATATCGATAATTGGGTTGATAAAAATTATTTTATTATCTACTATACTAATAGAATCAAAATAGGTTCTATCTCCTGGAATTATATCAGTAATTATAATTGGTGATGAGTTGTAAAAATCAAGTTGAAAAGATAAATGTTCAATAACGATATTATTATCAATATGAACAGGAATAGTACCAAAATCATTCACAATGCCAGATCCATCTAATATATTAATAGTTGCAGGAATTATTGGATTATATTCAATCTCAAATGACATTATTATTCCTGGTTCGGAGATATTTTGTATTTTAATCATAGATGGATTACCATAAAGACTGTTAGTATTTGGTATAGAATTGTTGGTAAAATTATAGTTATTTGTCGTGCCGGGGAAAACATCCCCTCCATTACTGGATCCACCATTTTCAAGAGAAAAAAGACCATCCGCTTGTTCTAACGCAATTCCATAATAGGGCTCATTATTATTTGGAGACCATCCATCAGCTATCGATTCTTTGATATGCCATATGGTCAATCCAGGCTGTGGCATTAGGATATCAAAACTTATTTTTTGCCTATTCTCAATAAACCAGAATTCATCATTTTCTACGGGGTGTTGTATCTTATAAATGATATCGCTGTCATAACTTTGTTCAACTTCCACATTATTTTGCGAATTTGATATTTCAATAATATTTACCCAGCCAAGCTCATTTTTGCACCATCCTATCATTGTTGATGGATACCAAGGGGTAGTGCCATTTGTACCCCATGACCCACTGCCCATTAATGCCAGTTTTCCTGCACCAGTTGATGAATAATCTGTATCATACAAATCGGGTAAACCTAGAGCATGTCCAAATTCATGGGCAAAAACTCCAATGCAAACGAAATTGCCCATTTGTGTTTCTGGATTAAAATTGTAACTATTAATTGTAACCCCGTCATAAGACACAGCCAAATTTCCAAGACTTGATTTATGAGACCAGATGTTTGTATCGTCACCCTCTTCTGCACCAGGTCCTGCATGCGCTAGATTTAGAGCATCCACATATCCGTCTCCGTCATTATCGTAGATAGACCAGTCAAACCCACTCGCTTCCAGTGAATCCACCATATCTCGTACCAATTGACGGACCCGATAATAGCCATTACTATGCCCATAGTAATCGTGAGCATTCTCAGCGACAAACCAGCCGTTAATATCAATTGAAGGGATAAATTGATTATAAGATATTTCCTTGTAAAAATCACGAAAGCTTCCTGAATTGTTATATTGTAGATGAGAATAACCCTCGTAATTCATTAAACTATCAAATTTTTCAGGGAGATAATGAGCAGGATAATCATAAAATTTGACCAGTATCATAGGAACTCTAAATGTATCGCTACGTATCATGTTTAAATCAGGGATAGGTGAATTATCATCAATAATTATTGGATCGGGAATTAATTTTTTGATAACCCCTGATAGATGAGGGTTAATGGGTGGCTCCAGATCAATCCCCGCTTTCTGATTACTTTCTAGAAGTTGATGATTAGATTTTCCACGTGCATAAACCCACCAGCCTTCCGTATTTTTTAAAATGGTCCAACCATTGTATTCATACCAGTTTCTCAGATGATTTCCACGGATAAAAATTTCTAATTCGATTCCATTAGGTTGAATTATATTAAAAGGAACTGGACTTGCTATATCGGCATAAACAATATTAAGTAAAAATAGAAGTAAAAATAACGGACATATAATGTTTTTCATATTATCAAAACTATTGCAATTTAAAGATTCACAAAACAAAACTATTCTCTAAAATCATAACAATTAATATGATTTATGCGTACAGTTTTTGTATTTTGCTTAAATTGGAAATTTTTATACAAATAAGATAATGACAAAGAAAAAATTATCCATTATTATATTTGGTGTTTATTATTTTTTCTACTTGGGATGTGAAGATCCTGAAGTGGAAAATTTAGCAATAAATTCTCCATTATTAAATACTCTGAGTCAACCTTCAGTCGGCAATGGGCAGACAGGTCAGGTTTCTGATTATTTTTACAATTTTGAAAATGATATTAATGCCAATTTTTATCGTTTTCACCCATCAATCCTAGGGTATGATTATGGAGAATATTATGGCTTGTTCCGTAAAGAACCTCCTTCTATGGTATATAAAACATTTCCTGATTATTTGGTGACATTGCGTCCAGATGATGCATTAACCTATACAAGAAGAGACTACATTGATTCTCTTTCTGTGGAGGATTCAACTATCTATGATTCTGTGTTAATCAGTTCTACCCAATTTAAAAACCTTGAATCGCTTGAATGGGACTTAGATGCGGAACCATCGCAACAGAGATATCAATTAAGAAATTCAAACTGGATTCAGAGTGATACCATGGTATATTTTAATGATATTTTTGACGTCAATACCTACCGTGCTGTGGTTGATACCCCGTTTATTGAATCAGGTATCCTTTTTGTAGATTCATCGGAATGGAAAGATACTAATTATGTTTTTATTTCAGATGAACCGATTCGGTTTACAGCTTCATTTGCTTTTACCCGCCAGCAGCTAAGTGAAGATTCACTTGTATTTAGAAAAAATACTGATTGTAATGATAATGGGCAGTGGGATCAGCATGAGAATCATATCGCAGATTATAATAGTGATGGTAAATATCAGATTCTTTACGAATATGATGATCAGAATAACAACGGAACCTATGATGAAGGAACCGATGTCATTATCTCAGATTATAATTCAGATGGTATCTATAGCATAGTATATGAATTTGAAGATAGAGGCAACAACCTTTGGGATCCTGCTGAAATATGGTATGATATTGATGGAGATGATCAATACGACCTCAATGAGCCTTATGAAGATAGAAACTGCAATGAAAAATGGGATGATGCTGAAACATTTTCTGATGCTAATACAAACAGCACCTATGATATTGGCGAAGAGTTTGTTGACGTCGGTAATAATTTGTATGACGATACTGAGGAATTCACATTAAAAGATGTCGATGGTGATGGTATCTTAGATAAGCAATTATACAGAATTCAAGATAAGCCAGCCAATTTGCTGACGGACTGGACCGATCCGATTAACCCAGTTCCACTGCTGGAAATTTCATTAATGGATGATTTAACAGATAGGTGGGGAAATGTGTATACTGATATTATTGAAGAAGTTGCATTTTTTGATTATCAGCAGGAATATGTGAACGATATAGATTCAATTGTAACATTATATACCCGTGAAAGAATTGGACACATCAATGATAATACCTATTCTCCGGAAGATTATTATATTACAAAATCAGAATGGACCACTTCCATAGATGGTTTAGATGAAAGGAATTATAATTACCAGATTTTTTATGAGAATAATCATGTAAATCAAGTGATTTACCCATCTTATTTTTTACCTCCTCCAAGAGGATTTTATTTTAGCCCACGTGAGATACAGGATGGATTCTGGCATGAAAAGCAGCTGGAAAGCGAAGTTTTATATTACACTTCCAATGGAGTAATTCGTGATGGAGAGCAGGTAGATACTGCTTATTATGATACTACTTCTATTGCAATCTATTACATACAAAAATCATATAATGTCCAACGTTCCCAGACAACTGTTCCTGCAGCTAAAAAGCGGTACGATGGAGATGGATATGGAGGCTATAGATGTCTATTAGATAATAGAATAGTAACAGATCCTGCAGAATGCCCCGCAGTAGATACTACTTTTACCGACTGTTTTAAAATTACACGTCTTTTGACTATGACTATGCTTGGCTCAGGTGTGGAGTTTGGTCAGCGAACTGAATCTTGGCTGGCAAAAGGTTACGGAGTTGTTAAAAGTGAAGTTCATGTTCGATGGACTGAACATCCATATATGAGTGAAGCAACATACAATGGTGTGCCAGATAGTTTAAATCAGGCCTGGATAGGACTGAATCGTCTGGAGTTGTCTTCTATTCAGGTAAGAAGACAGGATGCTCTATTTAAAAGTCTGACTGACCCGGCAAAGGTAATCCAGCTTGATGATTTATTGGATAATCCTGACTTTGATAATGACCCATTTCGTATTAGTACCCAGGAAGGTATTCATACCATTAATTTGCAAGAACTTGAAAAATAATGAAAAATAAGTTATTTCTCATATTATTTATATTTTATTCATTTCTAAATGGAGGTACGGACGGGACAATAAGAGGAAAAGTTACTGATAAG
>TARA_B100000686_G_scaffold351704_1_pt1 | contig 11134 bp, 5 predicted proteins | sample TARA_B100000686 | Tara Oceans TARA_B100000686 (sample SAMEA2622733) | marine metagenome | biome: marine biome (ENVO:00000447); feature: marine epipelagic mixed layer (ENVO:xxxxxxxxx); material: "saline water (ENVO:00002010), including plankton (ENVO:xxxxxxxx)" | depth 150 m
GATCCGGCTATAACCTCCAATGTCATAGACACCGCGGAAATGGAACGAGGGGACCAAGCCGCAAATCAGCGACTCGTAGCAATCCTTGCAGATTTTAAGGAAAAAGCCGCTGGCGGTGCTGACTGGCTACCCTCACCAAATGAGGTTCAGGGAGCTATCGCCTTTTCAAGAGAAATTCAGCGCAAATGGCCACACGTTCCCGATCCGGCTTGCGACATTAACAATGACCCAGCAGCATCTCGTTTTAGTCGTAGTGCCCTGCCAGGGCGTTGTAATGAAACAAAAGTTAACGGGCAACTGGAAACAAATAAGGAACCAGAGGAAATCCGTCGCCTTTCTTACGGGGAATTGGTTGGTCATTGGGGTGGGCTAACAGCTTTATTGCATGCAGTCCGACAGGGACACAAAGAAGTCGTGAGTATTTTGCTTAATGAAGGCGCTAATATTAATCAACCATCTGACAGCGACAATACGTCACCACTTCTTATGTCCGCAATTAATGGCCAGTGGGATATCACTTTAATTTTGTTGGAACGTGGAGCAGATCCCAATTTCTTAAGCGATGCGGGCACAAGCCCACTTTTTGCTGTCATAGAGCGTCAGTGGGCACCTTGGTCACATTATGCGAAACCCGTTGATTACCGAAACCAAAATACAACACATCTTGAGGTAATGAGCGCCTTGCTGGCAGCTGGTGCTAATCCGAATGTTCGTCTTAAAAAACACCTTTGGTATGCGGAGTTTACCTCTGCTGTACTCCCTGCGGCGGGACTTTATTATGATGGGGCCACACCATTTTGGCGGGCAGCACAAGCACTCGATGTCGATGCAATGCGTCTGCTAATACAGTATGGAGCCGATACACATATAGCCACCAAAAAGATTCCTGAACGTAAACGACGTAGAGCTAACCCCGAGGACGGAAAAGTACAACAATATAATGTCCCTCAAATTCCTGTTGGTGGTCCGTATATCTATCCGATTCATGCCGCAGCTGGTGCTGGATATGGGCAATATTTTATGGCACATGCGCATAGACATGTTCCTAATAATTGGTTACCCGCGGTCAAGTTTCTCGTGGAGGAATGTGGCTTTGATGTTAACCTGCGTGATGCAAACGGTTACACACCACTGCATCATGCGGCAGCGCGAGGTGACAATAGATTGATCCATTACCTCATTGAACAAGGCGCAGACGTCGAAGTAATTAGTCATAAAGGACAAACAACAGTTGATATGGCTAATGGTCCCACCCAGCGGGTTTCACCATTTCCAGAGACCATTGCGTTACTAGAGAATATGGGTGCAACAAACAATCACAACTGCGTATCATGCTGATGCGAAAAATTAGAAGTCGGGGGTAATAATTTCATGTCTATTCAATTTAATCGGCGTGATGTCGTACGCGGTATGGTCAACGGCGCTGTCGGATTGGCGCTTACGCCAACGGTATTCTCCCAAATTGGAGCACCAGCCGGAAAGATAGCACTCCGATATAACGAAAACCCCTATGGGCCAAGTACCAAAGCGATCCAAGCCGCATACGAAGCCGTGAATGAAAGCGCTTATTACGCGCCCATCCCACTTCAAAACAGTCTGTTAACGATGATTGCTAACAAAAATAAGCTTTCTCGAGAAAATCTTGTTTTGTCATCCGGTTCCGTCGAAGCACTCGGCGCGGCATTCGTTGCATGGGGGAAAAAAGGGCAGATACTCATTCCAGGATTAACTTTTTCGGATCACTTCAACTATTCACGGAAAATGGGAATAAAAATGAAATCCGTTCCTTTGAAGAAGGATCTATCGATAGATTTGGAGCGAATGGAGGCAGCCGTCGATGACAATGTAAGCCTTATTTATATCTGCAATCCTAATAATCCCACCGGTTTAACTTTGGATGGCGACGAACTAAGAGACTTCTGCCGTTCGGTTGGGGGGAAAGCCACTGTTTTAGTTGATGAAGCCTACAACGAGCTAACAGACAACCCCACCTACACAGCAATGACGGATCTTGTTCGGGATGGGGAAAATGTCATCGTTATCCGCACATTCTCTAAAATATTCGGCATGGCTGGTATGCGGATTGGCTACGGCATGGCACGCCCAGATCACGCAAAAACAATCATTGGGCATCTCGTAAACTATCCAAATGTGCCTGGGTTAGCCGCCGCTAAGGCCATTTATGATGATCAAGAATTCATTACATTCTCGCGTAATAAAGTCCTCAAGGGCCGCAACATGGTTATCGATACTTTGCGTACAAATGGCTTAGAACCACTAACATCGCAAACAAATTTCGTCTATGTAGACTTAGGACGCGATGCTTCCGAATTCCAGAGACTCATGGCTGAACGTAACATCCTTATTCGCGGTGCATATGATGGTTATCCAACATATTCACGAATCAGTATGGGCAGGATAGAGGAACTTGAAATCTTTCAGCGAGTGTTCACCGAGGTGTTTAACAGTTAAAGCGCTTCGTCATACAACATTAATACCTAGGGTAAGGGCGTTATGGAATTTATTTACACCTTTGACTCAACAATAAGATAAAAGTGCTCCGCCTTCAGGCCAGCTTATTTAAAAGCAGCTTCCGATCAACATTATAAATAGCAATCGCTTGTTCTATATCAAGCAGCTCACTTTTTATATCTGTAACAATCCTCCCCAGGTCGCGATCTGCAGGATTACCCCAACCTCCACCGTTGGGCGTGCGTACACTCAAAGTATCGCCTTTCATTAAAGGCCCAAAATCTGTGACTCGATCGTCAAGCACCATCTCCCGATCTGTCCCCTCGTTCAAAATTGTTCTGGCGACACCGGCATCACCACCGCCAGCTAGGCCCCACAGAGGATTACGGTTGTTTTCTGTCGATGTCTGCAGAGTAATATTATCCTCAACCATCTCATAATCGCGTATTACTCCGTATCCACCCCGATATTTACCATAGCCGCGATTTTCCGGATTGAGTGCATATCGGGTAACACGCACCGGATACCTTGACTCAATAATTTCAGCCGGTGTGTTCGGGGCGTCTCCATTACCAACAAACATGATACCGCTCGGACCGTCATCATGCGGAAAGGCACCTCCACCACCATCTACTGGCTCTCCATAGATAAAGGTTTTACCGTGGCGGGGATCGGTTCTTAATAAATAGAAAGCATACATTTGATAGGTCGCAGCCGGACAGCGATCAGGAATTGCTTCAGATAGGGCACGAGTGACTAAATGAATAACAACTTCGGCCGCATAGCCATAGGAATCACAGGGTGCCGGATACTCAGCGCTAACAACCGTATTTTTTGGGGCTTTGACCACTAACGGTCGCAGGTGTCCATCATTAGTGGCATCAAACGGCATTGTCAGGTACTTCATAATGGTACCGCACATAGCTACCGTTCCCGCTAATGGGTGATTAACGGGCCCAATGGCGGCCGGATCAGACCCATCAAAATTTATTTCCAGAGAATCATCTTTCACCGTCACAGTGACTGAGATCTTAAGCCTCTGGTCTGTTCTAATCCCGTCGTTATCCATAAAGCCTTCAGCTCGATAGATACCATTAGGAAAACAGCTGATTTCATCGCGCATGCGTTTTTCCGATTGATTGAGTACTTCCGTCAAGGATGTCTCCACGCACTCTGCTCCATAGCGATGGCACAGTTCCTGATAACGACGAACTCCCGTATGGCATGCAGCTATCTTTGCGTTCAAATCACCCTCGACCGATCGTGGCTCACGCACATTGTTCAAAATAAATCTATGAAAAACCTTATTCAGCTTCCCTCCGTCATAGAGCTTGTCATGCGAAAAAATAAGGCCCTCCTGGTGCACATCAGTCGAATTCGGGCACCAACCTCCAGGCGCCATACCACCAATGTCAGCCCAATGTGCCATTACAGAGGTAAATCCAACGAGTTTTTCCTCGAAAAAAATTGGCACGTAGAGGGCAACATCACTGGCATGGGTCCCAGTATCGTACGGTTCGTTGGCAAGGATCACATCGCCTTCCTTAAAACCATCTTCGCCGAAGATATGCAGGCCACTTTGAATCGTTGGTGGAAGGCAACCAAGGAATCCAGCTAATGCCGCACCTTCCGAAATTAATTGCCCAAACCGGTTAGTCATAACAACACCAAAATCCTGTACTTCATAGATCAATGGGCTATGGGCCGTCTTTATTAAGGTAGTTTGCATTTCCAATGCTGCTGCACGTGCCGCATTACGGATAACCTGCCGAGTAATAGGATCCGTATTTTTCATTCCACGTTCCTAATAATTAGACTCCCATACTCGTCGTTTCGCAATTTCTGATCTGCTAGCACCAGTACTGTCGTCGACCATTCTTCTACAATAGCCGGCCCAGCAATGTCAGTCTTCGGCAACAAATAATCACGATTATAAACAGGACAGGCGATAAACGAATTCTGATCTGCCTCATACACGAGCCGGTCGCTTGGGTCCGCGAATTCACTCTGGATACTGCCTTTATCTACGGGGCTCAATCGTGGTTTGTCCAGTACGCCTACCGCAACGAGGCGCAATATGACAAATTCCAGCGCATGGTCGGGTAACGCATGTGCATAAGCTTTTTCATAATACTTATCGAATCGGTTACGCAGCGTCACCATTTTCAAACTCGAATAATCTGCATCCTTAACAGGAATTTTAACAGTATGTTCCTGCCCCAAATAACGCATTTCTGCATAGCATTCGAAATCAAGGCCCTCATCACAACTTGTATGCATGCCTAACCGCTTTCGCGCTTCTTCTTCCATGGTCCTAAAGATCGACCGAAGGTCCTCCCCAGTCACATCATTCATCGGCTTAATAAATGAGAAGCTTACATCTTCCCGATAGTCTGCATTTAGCAGCCCCCAAGCAGAAAAAACCGCAGGGTGCTGTGGAACTATTGCCTGTCTCATTTCCAGTTCTTTAATAAGCGCGCCTGCGAACAACCCGCCTCCGCCACCTATACAAACTAACGAAAACTCACGGGGGTCATGCCCCCGTTCCACTGTAATTTGCCGAACTGAGTAGGCCATATTCATTGAAGTTATATGCACAATGCCAGCTGCTGCTTTTTGAAGTGAGAGACCCAGAGGCTCAGCAACATTCTTAGCGATGGCACATTGTGCAGCATCAACATCGAGTTCAATACGCTTACCTAAATAGGTTTCAGGATCGAGATAACCCAAAACAAGTTGAGCATCAGTAACCGTTGGCTCCGTACCACCAAGACCAAAACAGGCAGGACCGGGATCAGCCTGTGCGCTCTCGGGTCCAACCTGGAGCCCACCCTCTTTATCCAGCCACGCGATGCTCCCGCCCCCGGCGCCAACCGAAACAATATCTATCGTAGGCTGCAGCACCGGCCTACGATTGAATTTAGCCGAACTACTTTCCACATAGTGGCCATCGGTAATCAGTGAAACATCGAATGTTGTACCTCCAACATCCGCTACTACCATATTTTTAAGGTCAAGTTCCTGACTTAAACGACAGGCACCTATAACGCCCCCGGCTGGTCCGGATTGTATAGTTCTAACCGGAACCCGACGTGCAATTTCAGTAGATGTTATACCGCCACTGGATTGCATTACGGTGAAATCGCCCTTGTATTGTCGTTTTTTCAATTCTGATTCCAGGCCTGATAGATAATGCTCCATTTTCGGTCTGGTATAACTATTTAACACGGTAGTGTTTGTACGCTCGAATTCCCTCCATTCCCGCACAACATCTGAAGAAATTGATACCGCAGCGTCGGGGAAGGCCTCCCGTGCTATTTCTGTAACACGTTTTTCATGCACGGGATTCACATAGGAATGCAAAAAACACACTGCAATGCTATCGACCTCTGCGTCCTTTAAGGCTTGCAACGCGTCCAAAGTTGCGGACTCGTCGAGCGCTTTTACTATGCTGCCCTTACTATCCAGTCTTTCAGGGACTTCAAACCGCAGGCTACGAGGGACTAATGGTGGCGGTGGTTTGTAAAAAAGGTCATAAATATCTTCACGGCTGCCCCGGCCAAGTTCCAACACATCCCGAAACCCTTCTGTCGTTATCAATCCGACACGAGCACCATTCTCTTGCACAATGGTATTAATAACCATCGTTGATCCGTGCGCAATCATTCCCAATTCTGCCGTTTCAACTCCTAACTTGTTGGTTCCTTCGAAAAACTGCTCAGATAGTTCTCCTGCGGACCTCACTTTTTCAATGGAGACCTCTCCAGACATCGGATCGAACATCACAAAATCAATAAAGGTTCCGCCGACATCAACTGCCAAACGTTTCAGGTAAGTCATTAAGTTCCAACTAGTCAGGAAAGAAAAATATTTTAGAGTCCCATATCATACTAATTATCTATCCCAAGCAACTGATACAGTAAAATAACTACCTGTCTATAGAAAAAAAATAACCAAATTGATGGAAACAAATAGCCATGACGGAATGTCCGGATCAGATTACACACGCTGTCCGGTTCCAGACACCCAGACAGTAAACTGGTTTGGGATCGCCATTGTCGTTTTTGGCATTGGCATTACCCTGCCGGTATTTTATATCGGGTCAGAATTAACGATGGCTCTGGGTTTCAAAAAGGCTGCACTTGTCTTTATGGTCAGCTGCGGCATTGTAGGAATCATGATGGCGGTAACTTCGATAGTGGCTGCGCGTACACGATTATCAACCTACATGATCCTGCATTTCACATTCGGTGAAACCGGAGTGAAACCCATAAACATATTGCTTGCCATTACCTACATCGGTTATTTCGCAGCGACTGGTGATATTTTCGGACGAGCTGTACATGAATCCATGCTGGAATTTTATGGTTGGAACCTTCCAGTACCGGTTTGTGCAGCGCTTGGCTCAACCATTATGGCACTGACGGCCATTTTCGGATTCAGGATGGTTGAACGTTTTTCGACAATGGCCGTACCAGTGCTAGCTATTTTTATGATCTATGTCGTTTATCTAGCGACCAAGCAGACAGACTGGAGTAACCTTCTGGCCATTCCCGGTCTTGGGGGTATAGATTTTGGTCATGCTATTTCAACAGTAATAGGCGCCAATATTCTAATGGCAGTTGCAGCTCCGGATTTCACCCGTTATGCAAAAACAGATAAGGATGCAATTAAAACTGTTTCCGGGCTCGTCCTCGGGTATCCGCTGCTAATGCTGTCCTCAGGAATACCAACCCTCATTACAGGCGAAACTGACATTATGAGAATAATGATAAGCCTGCATGTAGCTTTGCCCGCACTTATCATCCTTGTTTTTGCTACATGGACAACAAATACAGTAAATCTTTATTCTGGCATTCTCACCTTGTCGACAGTTTTTAGAGCAACGCCCCACTGGAAAATAGCTGCGGGCACCAGCGCAATCGGTATCTTAGGGGCCGCACTAGGCGTGATGGATTATTTTGTGCCTTTCGTATTTTTTCTTGGTATCGCAACAGCTCCTGTCGCCGGTATTTACCTAGCTGATTTCTTTGTTCTTAACAAAGGTAAAAGGCAGTTTCGGGACCTCAAATTTATACCTAATATAGGCATACCAGCTTATATAGCTTGGCTTGCTGGATCCGGTACTGCATATTTGACCACTTACACCGCAACTCAGATGTCAACGATTCCTGCAGCGGACGGCCTGCTAATCGCCTTCGTGTCATTTATTGTGTGTGGCAAGTTAGCCAAAAACTCGCCAAATCATTCGAACAGCAACGACTAATAAGAATAGACCAAATAGCACACTAAGGCGGCGTCTGGATATCGAGTGAGCAAGTCTTGCGCCGATAGCAGCAAAAGCAACCGATGCCGGTATGATCAGCGCAACTCCAATCAGGTTAACGTATCCAAGACTACCGTAGGGCAGCACGGTATTACCCCAGCCAGTGTAAACAAATCCAAGCATCCCTGGTAAAGCGATAAATGTCCCGCAAAGTGCCGACGTGCCAACTGCTTGATGCATAGGTTTGCCACATGAGGTCAGCACCGGTACGCTCATAGAGCCACCACCAATACCTGTCATGGCAGAAATCAAACCAATCCCGGTCGGTAAGAGTGGGCCTGTAATCCCCTTTGGAACTTCGGTAGCAATTGCTTTTTCATCAAGGGGCAAAATCATTTTGACTGCTACCGCTAAAGCCAATAACCCGAATACCATATACAAAGTCTCCGCCGCCACACTGCCAGCTATCAGCGCACCCAGTGCTGTACCAATCACTATATAAGGGCCCCAGTAACGAATAACATCTGTCAGTACTGCTTTTTCCTTGTGATGTGTTCTGGCTGAGGAGAGCGAAGTCGGCAAAATTATTGCCAGTGACGTACCTACCGCAATATGCATACGGATGGATGGATCTACTCCAATAGAACCCAGGAGTACTTCAAGTACCGGCACCACAACGATGCCACCGCCAACTCCGAGCAAACCAGCGATGATTCCTCCGACCATACCAGTCAGTAACATCGCAATAATCACCGCAATAATATCCACCACTATCAAGCCTTGAAGTAAATAACCGTTTTAACGAATTCGTTCACCGAATCCATCCCAGACTTCCACAGGGCCATACCCCAGTGATCGAACCTTGTCTTCAATCTCATCGAGATCGCCAACAACAATCCAAGTAAGGCTACCCGGCTTGATTATTTGCCGCGCTCGATCATTTACATCTTGAAGTGAGACTGCATTGACCCTCTGGGCAGTATTTTCTGCATAGTCAAATGACAACCCAAAAGAATCAGATGAAATTATGCTATTAAGAAACCCTCGCTTGGATGCGAATCTACCCGGCAAAGAACGAACCCTATTAAGCTTTACACGTTGCAATTCTGCATCCACCGCCGGCCGCGTCGTAACATATTCTTTGAATTCCCGCATAAGTTCTTGCAGGCTCTCCATTGTCTTATCTGTCTGAACACTGCCAGCAACCATAAGATACTGGTCGCCGCTCGCATTCTTAGATATCCGCGATCCGATACCATAAGACCATGCCTTATCCTCTCGTAAGTTCATATTGATACGCGATTCAAAATCTGCCCCAAAAACGCCGTTAACAATACTCAGCTCCGTATCATCATCAGCATCAAAAGGTTCAAGCACATGTCCAACTCGAATAGTACTTTGAGGTGCATCTGGCTGGTTCACCAGCACAACACGTGGACCTTTACTTAACGCAGACCCGATCGGCCTTATCTTTGACTGATTGCCGCCTTTCCAATCGGAGAAGGTGTTTTCAAGCGCTACCTTTGCGATGTCAACATCAATATCACCAATCATGTAAACAGTTATGTTGTCCGGGGCAATTTCTGCCGCATGGAAGTCCTGAATACGTTTACGATTGAGATTATTGACAAGCTCTGGATTCCAAAGGCCTCCGAGTGGATGGTTCGGACCATAAATTGCACGCTGGAAAAAATCAGTCGCATTCATGGAGGGATTGGTTTCTATATTAGAAAGATATGCTAGAACCTGCTGTTGGAACTTGGTTAATTCATCATCTGGGTAAGTAGGGTTCCTTAACACCTCCGAAGCAATCTCCAGCGATTCTTCCAAATAATTTGTCAGGATTCGATAACCATAGGAGCTATTTTCAACATTCGCCGCCATGCGTGCCTCCATGCCTATCCTACCCTTAGCTGCAGCCAGTTCATTGGCGTTATACTTTTTCGTGCCCTTTTGCATCAGTGCAAATACTGCGTCCGATATTCCGGGCGCATCAGGCGCATCTGCCATATTTCCAGTTCTTATTCGAAACTGAATATCAATGAGGGGGATATCCCCGCTTTGAGCCACAACAACCTTCATGCCATTTTCGAGTGTGGCTGTACGAATTGCAGGAAATGTTATCTCCGAAACCGTGTCAACAGCTGGTATTTCCGAACGATAAACTTCATCTCTGGTAGATGCATAGTCAGGAAATGGCAGCACTGTAATCTCAAAATAGCCCCTGTTCAGCCACCGCTTTGCCGTCGCAAGCAAATCCTCAGTCGTCGCCTCATTAAGAATACTGATTTCATTCTTTACCTGCAGTGGATCACCCGCATAAAGCTGGCCCTCCGCCAGCATACGGCCGATAGTCGATTTGCTCTCCATCGAGCCAAGCATGTACATATTCACGCCTAACTTAGCATTCTGGAGGATGTCCGGATCCGGCCCATTTTCAAGGTACTCTGACAAGACGTCGTCAACAATCTGATTCACCTGTTCAGGGTCCACACCTGGCTTTAAGTTTATAGTTAGGTTGTACTCCCCGCTAACGATTCTTCCATACGCGCCACCGTTCACATCAGTGGCCAGTTGTAAATCATCCACTAGACGTTTTTGCAATGGCGCATTCTTATTGCTCACTAGGGTTTCATTCACCAGGTACATCATCGTGGTGTCTCTATCAAGCTGATTGGGAAGGGGCCAGGTTCGTGAAATTCGAACCTGGCCAACCCGGTCATACATAATTTCTTTGCGATTTTCCCGGATCTCGGGAATCCATTGCTTCGACTTTACTAGGGGAATTCCTGCCTGTGCTCCACTAAAATAATGAGTCACTTTTTCTTTTGCAGACTCAATATCTATATCACCGGACAAGACAAGTACCGCATTACTGGCACCATAAAAAGTTTTGAACCATTCATGCACATCATCTATTGAGGCTGCATCAAGGTCCTCCATTGATCCTATGACAGAATGACGGTATGGATGACCGACTGGATAAATTCCAGCACGCACTCGATCATAAACACTTGCGTATGGCCGATTTCCCCGTTGCCGTTTCTCGTTTTGAACCACACCTCGCTGCTCATCCAAGGCGGCCTGCGTCACAGCACCGAGAAGATTTATCATGCGATCACTTTCCATCCAAAGCGCCATGTCAATGGCGCCGCTCGGAACAGTCGCATAATAGTTAGTTCTATCCTCCGATGTGGTTCCGTTCATACCTGTCGCGCCTGCTTTCGTGAACGGTGCGAAGTATTCACCGTCCCTATTTTCAGTACCCTGAAACATTAGATGTTCAAACAAGTGTGCAAAACCAGTCTTCCCATCAGGCTCATCTTTCGATCCTACGCCGTACCACATTCCAACAAAAATCGTAGGTGTAGAATGATCACTGTGAACTATAGTGGT
>TARA_B100000686_G_scaffold352622_1_pt1 | contig 11107 bp, 11 predicted proteins | sample TARA_B100000686 | Tara Oceans TARA_B100000686 (sample SAMEA2622733) | marine metagenome | biome: marine biome (ENVO:00000447); feature: marine epipelagic mixed layer (ENVO:xxxxxxxxx); material: "saline water (ENVO:00002010), including plankton (ENVO:xxxxxxxx)" | depth 150 m
CACCCTTTCACGGTGGGTACAGGGGTTCGAATCCCCTTGGGGACGCCATTAAAATGAGGAATTTTACGCTATAAGGACTATGCAGATAGGTATAAACCTCAAGATTGATCCCACAACTATTTCCTAATTTAGTTAATGCATATAAATTAAACAGATTTCATAAATGAAAACTATAGTGGCCATTTTACTATGCTAGAAAGGTGCCCAATCTTTCCACCGACCTTCATTATCATTCACAGAAATACCTTGAGACTCCTGATTCTTGGAGAAACTTTTCAGTTGTACACGTTTGGCATCTTTGTATAAATCATTCATTCCTAGCTTGTCATAAGCATCTACCATAATCTCTAATGCAAATCTAATCGCCGGGGTCTGAGGATACTTATTAAGTATATATTGTGCCCTATTAAGCGCAGCTATATAGGCACCACGTTTCATATAATAACGTGCAACATAGACCTCACCCATAGCCACTGAGTTAAAAAGATAATTCATACGCTTTATAGCATCAGATCTATATTTACTCTCTGGGAAACGTGTAACTAGCTCCTTAAAACTTTCAAATGATTCACGAGATGCTTTAGGGTCACGCTCACTCATTTGTTGATCCAGCCAATTCTTCATTATATAACCCGCTATTCCTTTTTCATCATTAAAGCTTGCCAGCCCCTTAATATAATATGCATAATCAACACTAGGGTGATTTGGATGTAATTTAATAAACCTCTTAGCGGCTATAATTGCTGCAGGCTGGTCATCTTCTTTATAATGTGCATAAGCTACATATAATTGAGCTTGCTGAGCATAACGACCATATGGATAACGTGCTTCCAAAGCAATAAAGAAAGCGATAGCACTTTTCCAGTCGCCATCCTCCATATCCTGTAACCCCGCCTCATAAAACTGGGTTACAGTCCAATCTTCAGTATTTTCTCCTTTTTTAGTGGTTTTTAGCCACCCAAAAGCACAGCCTGATAACTGCAATACCAAAAATAAGGTTAAACTACGAGAAAGGATGGACATAATAATCTCAATGACAACTAAAAACGAATCTACATATTATAACGCTAATTCCCAACAATCTAGATCAACAGAAGATATTCTTGAATTAAAAATCCCTCAAAAATATGCTGGGTTCCGCCTTGATAAAGCTCTTTCACAGATACTCCCAGAAAATTCTCGAAGTCGAATACAAACGTGGATTCTTGAAAAGCGAGTCACTGTAGATAATCTAGAAGCTAACTCAAAAAATAAGATTTGGGGTGGTGAGAGCATTAAAATAAGGCGCACATTAAATCATAATAAAACAAAAAATATAGCTGAGCCACTCCAGCTTAATATTATTTATGAAGACCAATCCATCCTCGTGATTAATAAACCCGCAGGTATGGTAGTACATCCAGGAAATGGTAATTGGCAAGGTACCATGTTAAATGGGCTATTACACTATTCTTCAGAACTAAAAGAAATACCACGGGCTGGAATTGTCCATCGTCTTGATAAAAATACTAGTGGGCTGTTAGTGGTAGCTAGATCGATTGAAGCACAAACTAATTTAGTTAGGCAACTACAAAGCCGTACAATGAAAAGAGATTATTTTGCTTTGGTACATGGAAATATAGAGGCTAGTGGCCATGTAAATGCGCCAATTGGAAGGCATCCAATTCAACGAATAAGAATGGCAGTAAATAAGAATGGTAAAAATGCACACACTAGCTACTTAATTAAAGAGCAAATTAATGGCTATACCATACTTCAATGTAGTCTAGATACAGGCCGCACTCATCAAATTCGTGTACATATGCTATCTATTGGTCACTCAATTGTAGGTGATCCTATCTATGGTACCAAGCCTCAGAAAGCCTCACCTGAAATTAGAAAATTAATTTCTAATTTCCCAAGACAAGCCCTACATGCAGAATATTTAGAACTTATTCACCCAGATACTAATCGGAAAATAATGTGGAAATCTGAGCTACCAGAAGATATTAGTGAACTTTTACTCAAACTTCGTGCAGCATCATAAAAATGATTATCGATTATGAATAACTGGATAACTCCAAACTGGCCTGCGCCAGCAAATATACAAGCACTATTCACTACACGTATAGGTGGAATAAGTCAGGGGCCATATGAAAGTTTTAATTTAGGTGCCCATGTAGGGGATAAAATATCTGCAGTTAATCATAATCGATCAAAATTATTTGAATCGCTACCGAGCGAACCAAAATGGCTAAATCAGATACATGGTTCAAAGCCAATATGGGTAGATAAACACACGAATTCTTTTAAAGGTGACGCAGCATTAAGTAAAACAAAAAATATAGTTTGTGCAGTATTAACTGCTGATTGCTTACCTATATTTTTATGTGATGAAACTGGAACAGTAGTAGGGATTGCTCATGCTGGATGGCGGGGCTTAATATCAGGTGTAATAGAAAAAACAATAGCAGAAATGAGAAAAGAATGCAGTTATATTATAGCTTATCTAGGACCAGCTATTGGCCCTAATTATTTTGAAATTGGAGAAGAGGTACGAAATTCTTTCATTAAACAAGATAAAATATCTACATCAGCTTTTATTCCACGTAGTGGATCAAATAAAAGGAAATGGCTTGCAAATATATTTTTATTAGCGCATCAGAGATTAATAAAGGCAGGTGTAACTAAGATTTATAGCCATGAAGAATGCACTTATAGTAACTCAGATAAATTTTTTTCCTACCGACGAGATGGCAATACAGGAAGAATGGCAGGATTAATTTGGCTTACAAAATAATGCAGTGAAGCCTTCACACTAATATACGAAACTCACAACAAAACTACTTTCTTATATTTTAAAATATAAAGCTCTTAACAGCGTATAATCGCGAATTCTTTTATAAATTATTGCTATGACTACTTTTTCCTGGATTATTGCTGCTAGCCTTTTAGGTGGATCATTAAGTGTGGCATTTGCTGCAATGCTGACACTAAATACACGCGCCTCTTGGGTTCAGATGCTCATTTCCTATGCAATTGGAGCACTGCTCGGTGCTGCATTCCTTAATGCACTACCAGAAGCACTTGAATTGTCTAATGACCCAGCAAGAATGTCCGCTATTGTATTATCTGGAATACTTATTTTCTTTATTCTAGAGAAACTGGTGATTTGGCGACATTGCCATTTTGTAGAATGCGAGGTGCATGACCCAGTACATAGCATTAATAATGCCATAGATACTCATGATAGTGGTCGTAGTGGCATGATGATTATGCTAGGTGATACATTTCATAATTTTGTTGATGGGATACTTATTGCAGCTGCTTTTATGGTAGATGTGCAGCTTGGTATCGTCACGTCCATAGCTATTATTGCCCATGAGATTCCTCAAGAAGCAGGCAATTTTTTAATTTTACTAAACTCTGGATATACCCGGCAGAAAGCGCTGCTATTTAATTTATTATCCAGTGTTGCCACATTAATTGGCGGTATATTGGCTTATTTCATGCTAAAAGATATGAACCACCTTATCCCTTCACTTCTGGGATTAGCAACAGCTAGTATGATCTATGTAGCCATGTCAGATTTAATACCAGGCTTACATAAACGCCCAGAAATTGGTGCCACTATTCAGCAAGTTTTGCTAATAATCCTTGGGATAGGCTCTATTTGGTTAGCTGGTAGTTTCTTCAATCATTAAACAGTTTTTGATTTTTTAGAAAGGCTGCCCTTATAATCTCGCACTGTAATCTCATTATTAAGTGCGGCAAGGAGGTCCTTATTTTTCCTTGATCGTTTTTCACCTACATACCATGAGAAACTAATTATAATCCCCAAGACAGTCAGAAATACGCCTAATAGACTGGCCCCACTAACATAAATATCAGTTATACCTTGAATAAAAGCAAAAACACCTATCATAACAATTATGATCCAGACTCGATTCCCCCATTTTGATCCCTGATGTTCAACACACCATTTATCAAGACTATCACGAAGTGAAATAAGCTCCGCATACTTCATCCCAGTTAGCCTATCTGATAATGATTGGTTTGCTAATTGTGCTGAAATGAGATCTGCGTCTTTCTGAGCTTTTAAATCCATAAAGGTTGATATCCTATCTAATATGAGTTGAGTATAACTTTACTTGACAGTCTAATATGGGTCAATATCAAATCTTAAAGCCACTCTTAAATAAATAATTATTTATATCACAGCAATTTATATATATTTTCAGGTGGGCGACATATTACAGATTTATTACCACGTACAGCAATTGGTCTCTGAATAAGATCTGGATTCTTCACCATTATCTCAATTAATTCTTCATCTGAGAGGTTCTGGGACGCTAAATTCATGCTCTTTGCTAATGGCTCGCTACTTCGTAACATTTGTTGTACTGATAACCCTTTATCACATAATGCATGCAGCTGATTACTAGTTAAAGGCACTTCATAATAATTAATAATTTCGAATTCCTCATTACTATCTTTCAGAATATTAAGTGTAGCACGACACTTACTACAAGTTGACTTCTGATAAATAATGATTTTTTCATTCATAAAAACCCCTCCTTTTACTGCCATCTATAAATGACATATCAGCAATTAATATTTTATTAATTTAGGTCATTATAATTAATTTCTAATGTGATTAATTGTAAATTTAACCTTGTATTCCAATATCCAAATCATGCAGGCGTAAATTATTAAGTTGTCCAAGCCCATAATGCACAAAGGCAAGTCCAGCTAAGACGGGAGCAAAGAAATTTAAGACTGGAATAAATTGTGCAAACCCAGTTAATAAGCCTAATACCCATAAAGATATGCGGTTTGCAGAAAAAAATGTACTCATCTCTTCACGGCTAGCGTGTTCAGCTAATGCATCATAACGAAATAAGCGCTGATTAAGATACGCTGAAGCAATGAATGGAATTATTACCCCTATACCAATTAGCCATAATGGTATCGTCAGCACCCATATTAGTATAAATATACAAATAGCAGAAATGCCATTATATAAATTACCACCTATGCTACCGCCATTTTTACGTTCAAGATTAGGATAATCGCGTAAAGACACCATATTAATTAATATAGGCATTGCAAATAGTGCCGTAATTACTAATGCTGTAGTAAAAACTAATGGGAAAAATAAAAAGAAGTGCATTAGAGTCTGAATTAGATCTCCTATCCATTCTGGCTCAATACCTTCAAACCAAGTATTTATTTCTAGAGCTGAGAGACCGATGTCAATCCAAGCAGAAAAAGTATCCCAAAAAATTATACCTAAAGTGAGCCATAGCAAAATTGCAGATAGGGTTGGCCATAAGGCAACCATTAATATCCGGAATTGAAATAAATCATGAATTGATCTTGATAGTGCCTCAATTATTTGCTTCATATATTTTCCATTATAAGATATTGATTATAAACAATTAAATAAGAATTCAATGCCTCGAAAAAAATATTACTATAATCGATTAAATTTAGAGTGCATTCAGATAAACCTAACATCTAAAATAATATAATAGACACTAAATATGCTAACGCAATATACTGATATATATGAAATATAATATTCTTGCCCGCCATCCAAACGATCTAACGCTTAGCTGGGCTCAACGAGTTGTTAATTTACATTATCCCAATATAAAAGTTTCTTCTATCTCTATAGTTTCTATTGATATAGGAACTACAACTAGAGTTCGTGCTCAAGTAGAGCATGATAACCCAGACATCCTACCCAAAAAGTGGTTTATAAAACTACCATCATTAAACTGGAAAGCCAGATTAATTACAGCCTTACCTAGACTTCTTCATACTGAGATTCGTTTCTATAATGAATTGGCTTCAACTGTTCCAATAAGCACACCTGATTTTATACTGGCACAAAGCAAGATTGGATCTAGCTCAACATTGGTTCTTTATGATGTAACGGAGTCTGGTGCATCACCTGGCATGCCAGGTGATACATTAACAATAGTCGAAGCAACTGCAGTAATTAAACAGCTTGCTAAATTTCATGCTCAATACTGGAATAACGTACATAATAACCATTCTTATCACTGGCTAGCAAGCCCAGTACGCCGTCTAGAAGACCATTTAGGAACAGTATTGTCAGTCCCATTAATGAAAAGAGGGATAAGATTAGCTGGTGAGATCATTTCCCCTGTACTCAATGTTTCAGCTATCCGTTATGCTCATAATCGTCGCAAAATTATGCGCTTTCTTTCTGGTTCGCCAAAAACATTAATTCATCATGACTGCCATCCTGGGAATCTTTTCTGGAAACAAGAACAACCCGGATTCCTTGACTGGCAACTTGTCCGACTTGGAGAAGGAATTAGTGATATTTCTTATTTCTTATCTATGGCAATTAAATCTGAAGATAGAAAAATATATGAAGAAAGACTTTTAATTATATACAAGCAGGAGCTTATAAATAACGGGGTCCCCCCTACTGACTTGGAAAATATTCAACAGCGCTACTATGCTCACCTTATTTACCCTTTTGAGGCAATGATCGTAACTTTAGCCATCGGTGGAATGATGAATCTAGAGGACAATCTTAAAATGCTTAGCCGTACCATATCGGCCATAGAAGACCATAATGTTTTCTCTGCTCTTCCAATGTAAGATATAAGTGCTAAACACTATCAAATAAATTTACTATACTATAAGTTATGGACATTAAAATACTTAATACTAAGCTTGAAGCTATTAATGATAAATATGAAAATGAACTCAGGCTAAAAATTCGTAAAATTTATACTGAGCCATATACTGATAGACAAGAACCTTATTTCCCTACGCCTCAAGCCAATGAATCACTATGGTCTGATCTCATTATCAGAAAAGAACATAAATTTATTCGAGAAATAAAATTAACTTTAAATAAATCTGATATCTCTTTAAGTAGAGAGGATGTTTTTAGTATAAAACAAAAAATTAATAATATTTTTGATGACGAAACATATCTATCAAAATTAAGGGAGTTTTATAAAGAAATCAGCACGGCGTCCATATCAAATGAGATAATTCTATTTAGTCCAGCAGATCAAAAAAATATTTCCAGAACACTAAAAAGAGCCAGGAAACATATTTTGACTACTATAAAGCTTTACAATCAAAACGAACCAAATGACTTAAGCATGATTGAATTATGGAATAAATATTCAACTATAAATCCACTAATGGCAATAGGAACTATTCTTTTATTGTATGGCACCACATTACTCATAGCTTGGATTATAAAGCTAGATATTTTTCAACAGTATCTACAAGAAATTAGTTGGTCAATTGGAGCCGGATAAGAAATACAGATTAACGGAAAACTATAGATCCATGACGCAACATAAATATTCTATGCATTCAACCACCCATCTATTTTTTGATATAGCGCATCAAGAGAAATATACCCGCTACTAAGAATACTATAACCTGTCCCCACATCCTGAGATACTAGGGTAGGAAAACTGTATATACCCCATTGACGGACCTTCTTAAAATGAGTAGAAATCTTATCTTTTGCTTCATCAGATTCAAATACTTCCAAGTATGACTCCGCATCTATACCTTGTTTATAAGCTAAAGAAGCTAAAATATTAGGATCAGTGATATCTTCCTGCTCTACATAAAAAGCAAATTGAATTGATTCTAGAAATGCGAATACTAACTCCGGATTAATTAAGGCCATAGCCACCACTCCTCTACAAGATGGCTCAGTATCATATATAAATCCTTCCGGCATCGCCCCCTCAAAAGAGAATGGTTGATGAGTCCTTTCATTTACAGCTTGCCAATGATTCAAGATCTCTGACCGTTGCTCAGATACCATTGCTAATTTGCCAGATCGCAATCCACCCATAACTAGCTTAATTTCTAATTTTTCACTGTAATTAAGTTTAATTTCTTTAATTATAGGCGCAAATCCCCAGCACCAAGAACACATAGGATCAGCAATATACCAAAGTATCTTTTCGTTCATTAGATGAGTTTATTATCTTTTCTAATTAATTTAGATAATAGTTGGTTAATTTACAAAACCAATAAATTTTGACAGATCAGAATTATACTGCTGAAAATAAAATACAAATAATAGAATGCAATATATCTATATTACGAGGCACGAGATGCTCTCTTCCGATCATGCTCTGATAAAAGACTCTTCCTTATTCGGATAGTCTTGGGGGTTATTTCAACGAGCTCCTCGTCAGAAATAAATTCAATTGCAGATTCTAATGTTAGTTGTATTGGCGGGGTCAAAGTAACAGCTTCATCAGTTCCGGAGGCACGTATGTTGGTTAGTTGCTTTCCCTTAATAGGATTTACTACCAGATCATTATCACGACTATGAACACCTATCACCATACCTTTATACAGGGCATCACCAGGAGTAACAAACATACGCCCCCTATCCTGTAATTTCCAAAGTGCAAAAGCCACTGCATCTCCTTGCTCACCAGAAATTAGTACGCCATTTCTACGTGCGGGAATATCTGGTCGCGCTGGAGCATATTCATCAAATACATGGCTCATAATGCCTGTACCCCGCGTCATAGTCATAAAATCAGACTGAAAACCAATTAAACCACGTGCTGGTATGCGGTAATCAAGCCTTACACGCCCACGTCCATCTGGAGCCATATCAAGTAGATCTCCACGACGCACACCAAGCGCCTCCATAGCCACACCTTGATTAGCTTCATCTACATCTATCGTAAGCATCTCAAATGGCTCACACTTAACTCCATTAATTTCACGAAAAACAACGTGTGGGCGAGATACTGCAAGCTCATATCCTTCACGTCGCATACTTTCAAGCAATATTGTAAGATGTAATTCTCCGCGACCAGAAACTAAAAAAACATCCGTTTCATCTGTATCTTCAAACTTCATGGCTACATTAGTAAGCAGTTCTTTTTCTAGCCTCTCTCGTATCTGTCTGCTAGTAACAAACTTACCCTCTTTCCCAGCAAAAGGTGATGTATTTACCTGAAAATTCATAGTTAATGTGGGCTCATCAACCGTTCGCATCGGCATTGCTTCAGGCTGATTAATATCAGCCAAAGTAGCACCAATACAGAGATCTTCAATGCCATTAACTAATACTATATCCCCTGCTGTAGCCTCATCTAATTGCACCCTCTCTATACCATGAAACCCTAGTACCTGATTTACTCTAGCCTTCTTTGGAGTACTGTCTCCTGCCAGTATCATTACTTCCTGCTTTGGTTTTAGAGCACCTCGGCTAACACGGCCTATTCCAATACGACCAACAAAACTTGAATAATCTAACGCGCTAATTTGTAACTGGAGAGGCTCATCAGCATTACCGACAGGAGCAGGAACATGCTTAAGTACGATATCAAATAATGCGCGCATATCAGCTTCTGGTTGATCCAATTCTAACGTGGCATGACCATCTAATGCCGAGGCATATATTACGGGGAAATCAAGCTGATCTTCAGTGGCGCCTAGCTTATCAAACAAATCAAATGTAAAGTTCACCACCTTATCTGGACGAGCACCATCTCGATCAATCTTATTGATTACAACAATTGGGCGTAAACCTAACTCTAGAGCTTTCTTTGTAACAAAACGAGTTTGTGGCATTGGTCCTTCAACCGCATCAACCAACAACAATACACCATCAACCATTGACAGTACACGCTCTACCTCACCACCAAAATCCGCATGCCCCGGTGTGTCCACAATATTAATATGAACTCCTTTGTAATCCACCGCACAGTTTTTTGACAGAATAGTAATTCCTCTCTCTCTCTCTATTTCATTCGAGTCCATTACCCGTTCTTCAATATTCTGATGGGCAGCAAAAGACCCTGCTTGATGCAACAGCTTATCTACCAATGTAGTTTTTCCATGATCTACATGGGCAATAATAGCTATATTACGAATTGATCGAACCATATTATTTATGATCTCTACTTACAAATAGTAAAATCGCGGAATTATAGCAGTCCTCTATAGAGATGGCTAACCTAAATAGTCACCTCAAATTAAACACAATAGTTATCTTGGTTCATGTATAATCCGCCCATCGACAAAATTGAATATTAATTTTTCTCGTAGTCATCGTTCCTTACCTCTCTTCGATTTTCAAGATTTCCTCGGAAATTTTCATTTCATACTATGGTTAGCTACGATGTTATATATGCTTGTAGTATGTTTACATGAAAATTTATAGTAAACGCTATTTAGTCGTACATTAATTCTTATTTTAGGAACCCAACGTGCCATTCGAAGATCTCAATCTACATCCTAATATTCTCAAAGCTATTAAGGATTCAGGATATACCACACCAACACCAATTCAAAAAAAAGCTATCCCAGAATTACTAGCTGGCCACGATATAATGGCATCAGCTCAAACTGGCACAGGAAAAACTGCTGCATTTATGTTGCCAGCACTACATCACCTAGCTATTCCATCTAAAATCAATTCTCGTGGACCTCGCATACTAGTATTAACACCAACACGTGAATTAGCGCTCCAGGTTTCTGAAGCTGCCAATAAATATGGGAAATACCTACGTCAGATTAAAGTAGTAAGTATACTTGGTGGAGTGCCATATCCACTACAAAATAAATTATTGTCTAATCCAATAGATATTCTTGTAGCCACACCTGGACGTTTAATAGACCATATTCAAAGAGGAAAGGTAAATTTTTCACAGTTAGAAATGCTAGTTTTAGATGAAGCAGATAGAATGCTTGATATGGGCTTTATTGATGATGTCAAAAGAATTGCCTCCTATATAAAAAATGACCACCAGACGTTGCTGTTCTCGGCTACTCTAGATAACACAATAACAAAAATTGCAAATCAATTATTAAAATCTCCAAAGCGTATCCAGATTGCTAAACAACAAGCAAAATTAGATAATATTGAACAGCGGCTTCATCATGTAGATGATATATCTCATAAAAATAGACTTTTAGGTCATTTGTTATGTGATATAGATTTAAAACAAGCCATAGTTTTTACTGCAACCAAGAGAGATGCCGATACATTAGCAGATAACCTTTCATCCCAAGGACATATTGTATCTGCTTTACATGGTGACAAGAGCCAACGAGAACGAAATCGTACTATTACTAG
>TARA_B100000686_G_C16804740_1_pt1 | contig 11106 bp, 5 predicted proteins | sample TARA_B100000686 | Tara Oceans TARA_B100000686 (sample SAMEA2622733) | marine metagenome | biome: marine biome (ENVO:00000447); feature: marine epipelagic mixed layer (ENVO:xxxxxxxxx); material: "saline water (ENVO:00002010), including plankton (ENVO:xxxxxxxx)" | depth 150 m
AAAGTTGTTCAAACAATGCTAATGTTATGTGAATATCATTCTAAAAAAAGGGATTGGAAAAAATTGGATTCAAGTTTTCAAAAATTATATATGAGTTACAATTCTTTTGCAAATAGATTAATTTCAATTAGTGAAGAGGCTGATTTATTTATAGATCAAGACTAAAGTCTTTGTTTTGATATAAACAAATGAATTAATTTTTCATGTAATTACCTCAATTACATTATTTTACATCAAAAAAAATCACTATATTAATATTATAAATTTAAGTTATGCCAATTAAAAGTTTCCAAGGCGCAAGAGTTACTCCAAAGAGGAGTTTGGCTAAGAATTTAGTTGTAAAGGATATTATGACCAAGAATTTAATAACTTTTACCTCTGATCAAACAATACACGAGGTGATGAAGAGTTTTATTAAGTTTAAAGTTTCTGGAGGCCCCGTTGTAGATAAATATGGAAATTTAATTGGAGTTGTATCAGAAGCAGATTGTATGAAAGAAATTTCAGAAAGTAGATACTTTAATTTACCTATTCTCGATAAATCAGTAACTGAATTTATGACAAAAAAAGTCGATACAATTCAAGCTTCAACTAGTATTTTTGATGCTGCATCATTTTTTTCAAAAACTGGTAGAAGAAGATTTCCTGTTATTGATAAAAAAAGATTAGTTGGACAAGTTAGCAGAAAAGATATCGTAATTGCTGCATTGAATTTAAAGAGTCAAACCTGGCGATAATTAATGGATTTTTAAACCATTTAAAATTTCAGGATCATCAGGGCCTATTAAAATATTTTTTCCAACTTTGTCTTTACCAGTTAGAATTATTCCATCACTCTGAACTCCTTTAATTTTTCTTTTCTCCAAATTTGTTAATATAACAACTTTTTTTCCAATAATTTTTTTTGCATCATAAGACTTAGCAATTGCTGAAACAATTATTAATTTTTTATTACCGATATTAATATTAAGTTTTAAAAGGTTTTTTGTTTTTGGAATTTTTTCAGCTTCAATAATTTCTCCTGTTTTTAGATTAAGAGCAGTAAATTTTTCATATTCTATATTAGACTTAATAGGTAAAATTTTATTCACTGAAACATTCTTGTTATATGTTTTATTTTGAAGTTTTTTAAGTTGATTTTGTATCTGAAAATCCTCAATCTTAGAGAACAAAAGTTTTGAGCTATTTATTGAATGTCCTGCTGGAATTATTTTTTTCTTAAAATCTATATTCCAATTAAACGAATTTATATTTAGTATTTTTTGAATTTTTTTTGATGTAAAAGGTAAGAATGGCTCACTCAATATTGATATATAACCTACAAGTTGAAGACTTACATAAATTATATTAGACACTCTGTTTGGCGATGTTTTGATAATTTTCCATGGTTCTTGATCAGCTAAATACTTGTTTCCAAGTCTAGCTAGGTTAATTAATTCTTGTAAAGCTTCTCTAAACCTGAAATTCTCAATACTCTTTTCAATACTAAAATGAAATTCTGATATGAAATTCAATGTACTTAAATCTTCTTTTGAAAATTTATATGGCTTAGGCGTTATGCCATTAAAATATTTGTGAGTCAAAACTATTACTCTATTAATAAAATTCCCATATATTGCTACTAATTCATTGTTGTTTCTTGATTGGAATTCTTTCCATGTAAAATCACTATCCTTTGTTTCTGGAGCAATAGCTGTAAGAACATATCTTAAAACATCTTGTTGATTTGGAAATTCTTTTAGGTATTCATGTAGCCAAACTGCCCAGTTTTTTGAAGTAGAGATTTTTTTCCCCTCTAGATTTAAAAATTCATTAGCTGGAACATTCTCTGGCAATATATATTTTTTAGAAGCTTTAAGCATTGAGGGGAAGATAATACAATGAAAAACTATATTATCTTTTCCTATAAAATGAATTAATTTTGTTTCGCTGTCTTTCCAATAAGGTTGCCAATCAACACCTTTTCTTTTAGCCCATTCTTTTGTTGAAGAAATATAACCTATTGGAGCATCAAACCAAACATATAAAACTTTTCCATAATTATTTTCAATTGGAACAGGGATTCCCCAATCTAGATCTCTTGTTACTGCTCTAGGTTGAAGACCATTTTCTATCCATGATTTTACTTGTCCGTAAACATTTGGTTTCCAATCTTTTTTGTGGTCTTTTAGAATCCATTTTTTTATAAAATTTTCGAAAATATTCAATGGTAAAAACCAATGTTTTGTCTTTTTTAATATTGGCTTAGCTCCAGATAGTGTAGATTGTGGATTTTTTAGTTCAGAAGAATTCAAACTACTACCACAATTTTCACATTGATCTCCATATGCTTCTGAATTATTACAAATTGGACAAGTTCCTAATACAAATCTGTCAGCCAAAAATTGTTTAACCTTAGGGTCAAATAACTGTTCAGTTGTTTTATTTATCAAAACGCCTTTGCTATTTAAATCATTAAAAAAATCTTGAGCTGTGTCATAATGAATTTTAGATGAAGTTCTAGAATAATTATCAAAAGAAATTCCAAAGTCATCAAATGACTTACGAATTATATTATCATAAGTATCAATTATTTTCTTTGGGGAAACTCCTTCTTTTTTTGCAGCAATAGAAATTGCAACTCCATGCTCGTCACTTCCACAAATAAAAATTACATCAGATTTTTTTTTACGAAGAAATCTTGAATAAATATCAGCGGGAATATATACTCCAGCTAGATGACCAATATGAATTGGACCATTAGCGTATGGTAAAGCAGCAGTTATAGTATAACGTCTAGGATTTGCCATTATGCAATTTTATCCAAAAATACAATGAAAAATCTGTTAATGTTGATTTTCGATGAATTAAGAGCTTGAAAAATCTTTGATCAATAATTTTATCTTATTATAAAGGTTTGAAATACTATTAACATCTTCAATAATTAAAACTAATTTTATACCTTTTCTTGATTTCTTTTCTTTGATATACGCTCCAATATTTTCCTTTTGAACATTAATTAAAAAAAGACTAAAAAGATCAGATTTAAAAATTTTGTCATTTTGATTTTCAATAAAATACCCAATGCAACCCCCTTTTTTTATAACTAAACGCTTTATTCCAATTGATCCAGCAAGCCACTTTACCCTTAATGTAATTAATAATTCCTTTACTTGTTTTGGGAGCGGACCAAATCTATCGATTAAATTATCCTTAAATGTTTTTAAACTCTTTTCATTGCTTATTTTGCTTAATTGTTTATACAAAGACAACCGCTCACTTATAACATTAATGAATGTGTTTGGAAATAAAACTTCAAGATCTGTATCAATTTGAACTTCATTAGAAAAATTATTATTCAGACTTTTAGATTCATTATTATATAGTTTTTTAAATTCATTTTCTTTAAGTTCTTGAACTGCTTCTTCTAAGATTTTTTGATATGTTTCAAATCCAATTTGATTTATAAATCCACTTTGTTCAGGACCTAATAAATCTCCAGCTCCCCTTATTTCTAAATCTTTCATAGCTATTTGTAGACCTGATCCAAGCTCTGAGTATTGCTGTACAGCTGAGATTCTTTTTTTTGCTTCAGAATTCATCGATGAAGTTGGAGGGGTTATAAAATAACAAAATGCTTTTTTGTTACTTCTTCCAACTCTTCCTCTCATTTGGTGTAAATCACTCAAGCCAAAATTATTTGCATTGTTAACAAAAATCGTATTTGCATTTGGTACATCTAGACCGTTTTCAATAATCGTGGTTGCAAGTAATAAATCAAATTTTCCTTCCATAAAGCCAATTAAAGTTTGCTCCAGTTTTTTTCCATCCATCTTTCCATGGCCAATTACTATTTTAGCATCGGGGACAAGTCTTTGAAGCATAATATAAACCTCATTAATATTTTCTATTCTATTATGAATAAAGAACACCTGCCCTGATCTTTGAAGTTCATATATTATGGCATCTCTAATTATAGTTTCACTAAACCTTATAACTTCTGTTTCTATTGGATATCTATTAGGTGGGGGTGTTGCAATAATTGATAGATCTCTAGCAGACATTAAACTAAATTGAAGTGTTCTTGGTATTGGAGTTGCGGTTAGACTTAATACATCAATATTTTCCTTTAATGATCTTATTTTTTCTTTGACAGAAACACCGAACTTTTGTTCTTCATCAACAATTAATAATCCTAAATCTTTAAAAATTACATTTTTGTTAGCTAACTGATGAGTGCCAATTAGAATATCAATTTTTCCAGTGGATAATTCATCAAGTATCCTTTCTTTTTCTCTTTTACTTCTAAATCTATTTAAATAATCAACCTTAACAGGCAACTCCTCTAGGCGTTTTGAAAATGTTTTGTAATGTTGAAAAGTTAAAATAGTTGTTGGCACTAATACAGCTACTTGCTTATAATTATCTACAGCTTTGAATGCAGATCTAATTGCTATTTCAGTCTTGCCAAAACCTACATCACCACAAATTAATCTATCCATGGTTATAGTGCTTTCCATATCGGTTTTTATTTCAGTAGTAGCTTTACTTTGATCTGGAGTATCTTCAAATAAAAATGAAGCTTCAAGTTCCCACTGTAAATAACTATCAGGAGCACATGAAAAACCAATTTTCTCTTTTCTTTTAGCATATAACTTAATTAAATCAAAAGCTAAAGATTTTACTTTTGTTTTTGTTTTTTGCTTTAATGTTTCCCAAGCTTTGGATCCTAACTTGTATACTTTCGGTACAAATCCATCTTTACCGTTAAACTTGGAAACTTTATGTAATGAGTGAATACTTGTATATAGAATATCTCCGTCAGCATATAGTATTTTTATAGCTTCTTGATTAACCCCTTCAATTTTAATAGTCTGCAGTCCTCCGAAGCGACCAACACCATAATCAATATGAGCTACAAAATCACCTACTTTAAGACTTATTAATTCCTTTAATTTTAAAGTATTATTTCTTGTGAAATCAGATTTTAGGTTATATTTATGATATCTTCCAAAGATTTGGTGATCGGTATAACATGCAATTTTTGAACCCTTATCTTTAAACCCTTCGTGAATAGGAAATTCTAAAATTTTATAATGGACCGTGGTTTCCATTTCCTGAAAAATGTCGTTTAAACGCTTTACTTGCTGTGAATTAGTACATAAAATGAAATTTGTGAACCCCATTTTATGATTTCTATTTAAATCTTCCACTAGAAGATTAAATTGTTTATTAAATGTGGGTTGAGGAGTTTGATTGAATTTGATCAAAACATTAGTATCAATTAAATCACTTTTATTTAATATTATGTTACATCTAGTTAAACTAGAATTCAACCAATGATTCCCATCAATAAATAAATTATTAGGTGAATTATTTTTTAATTTTTCTTCATTATCTCTAACCTCATTAACTGTTTTAAACAATTTATTTAATTTATCAATTGTAGCATCTATGTCACTGTTAATTATAACACTTTCTTTAGGCAAAAGGTCTATTAATGTTTTTCTTGACTTATTAAAAAAAACTTTGGAAGTATTAGGTAATAAATCAATTGTTTTGAGATTTGAAATAGAAAGCTGACTAGTTATGTTAAAAGTTCTTAAACTATTTATTTCATCACCAAAAAATTCAATTCTATATGGATGTTGGTTTGAAAAAGAAAACACATCAATAATTCCTCCTCTTAAAGAGAACTCTCCTGGTGAACTTACAAAATCAACCCTTTCAAAGCCAGATTTAAATAAAGATTCATTTACATAATTTAGGGAAATATTCATGCCTTTTTTTAGAGTTAATGTTTTACTTTTTAAAGTATTTATAGAAATGATTTTTTCAAAAATCGCTTCTGGATATGTTACTATTATTTTAGGCTTTTTTTTCAAAAGACATTTTAACACATGTGATCTCACTAGCACATTAGAACTATCTATGTCTTCGGAATTATATTTATTTCTGTAACTAGCTGGAAAAAATAAAGCATTTTTATCACCAACTAAACATTCTAAATCATTTAATGAATATGCAGCTTCTTCCGAATTTGAAAGAATAAATAAAAAAGTTTTTGATGAATTAATAAATTCATTAGCCATTCTAAAATTAATTCCAGAACCAACTAATCCTTCTACTAATAAAGACTGATTTTTATCAATTAAGCTAGAAAGTTTAGTTTGTTGATTATCCTTAAATGAAAGTTTAAACAAAGTATTAATTTTTTCCAAATATAGTTTCTTATTAGGTATTTTTAGAGTTCAAAAGTTTTGTGCTTTATTTTTTGAAGATTAGTTAATAAATCGTGAAAGTAAATTATCTTTTCTGATTTATAATAAATTAATTTTAAGTAATTAAATTGAATTATGTTTTTGATTTTTGACACTGAAACAACAGGATTGCCTAAACGATGGGATGCTCCAATTTCTGATTCTGATAATTGGCCAAGATGCGTGCAAATTGCTTGGCAATTACATGATAAAAATGGTGACTGTATTGAAAATGAAAATTTCTTAATTAAACCTGAGGGATTTAATATACCATATGATTCCGAAAAAATTCATGGTATTTCTAGTTCTCTAGCAAAGAGTAAAGGTATTTCTTTGAAAAGTGGTTTGAAAAAATTTAAAACTTCCCTAAAAAAAGCAAAATTTATTGGTGGCCATAATGTTGGATTTGATATAAATATTATTGGCGCAGAATTTTATAGATGTGGGCATGAAAATTTTCTTGAACATTTCCCAGTAATTGATACTTGTACCGAAGAAACCGCCAAGATATGCAAGCTGCCTGGAGGAAGAGGAGGAAAATTTAAATTACCAACATTAATAGAATTAAATGAATTTTTGTTTAATGAAAAATTTGCTGAAGCTCATAATGCTTCAGCCGATGTTGAAGCAACTGCAAGATGTTTTTTTGAATTACTTAGAACCGAATCAATTCAACCTAAAGTATTTGAGAACGATAGGTCTTTTATTGATGAAATAAAAACCAAATATGATTCCCCTGTTAAGTCAATAGGTTTAAAACATGTTAATTTAAAAAAAGCTTCAGAGGAATTAGCTTATAAAGAAATGACCCTAAATAAAAAAGGAGTGATTTCAAATGATGATTTACAAAAATTATCAAATAGTGTTTTTGTTCATTTACATGTTCACTCACAGTTTTCAGTACTTCAATCAACATCGGAGATTCCAGGATTAATTAAAGCAGTGTCTGATTTTAAAATGCCAGCAATAGCTCTAACAGACAAAGCTAATTTAATGGGGGTTTTTCATTTTATAAAGGAGATAAAAAACTACAATAATTCGTTGGAAATTGATGATCAAAAAATAAAACCTATTGTTGGTTGTGAGTTTTTTATTTGTGATGATCATAAAGACAAAACAAGAAGAGATGATGGATATCAGGTAGTTTTTCTAGCAAAAAATAAAAATGGATATCATAATTTATCTAAGATGAGTTCACTAGCTCATACATCTGGTTTTTATTATGTGCCAAGAATTGATAAAGAAATTGTATCTGAATATAAAAAGGATTTAATAGTTCTAACTGGAGGTTTATATGGGGAGGTCTCTTCAAAAATTTTAAATATTGGAGAGCGTCAAGCTGAAGAGGCATTAATTTGGTGGCATAAAGAATTCAAAAATGATTTATATATAGAAATCATGCGCCATAATCAAGAAGATGAAAATAGAGTAAATCAGGTTTTAGTGAGTTTTTCTAATAAGCATAACATAGAAATTGTAGCATCTAATAATACATTTTATACAAAAAAAGAAGATGCAAATGCACATGATATTTTGTTGTGTCTAAAAGATGGGGAAAAACAAACTACACCAATAGGTAAGGGAAGAGGATATCGGTATGGTCTTCCCAATCAAGAATATTTTTTAAAATCACAGGAGGAAATGAAAAATCTTTTTAGAGATTTACCCGATGCAATAATTAATTGTTCTGAGATTGTTTCAAAAATTTCAACATTTGATTTAGAAAATGAAGTATTGCTTCCGAAATTTGAAATTCCAACTGAATTTAAAGCTAAAAATAAAAGTGGTTTAGAAGGAGAAAACGCATACTTAAAACACTTAGCTTATAAAGGAGCTCAAACAAGATATTCTCCAATTAGTAAGGAAATAAAAGAACGTTTAGATTTTGAATTAGAGGTAATTTCTAATACTGGATACCCGGGATATTTTTTGATTGTACAAGATTTTATATCAGCAGCTAAATCTATGGATGTTTCCGTTGGCCCAGGAAGAGGATCAGCTGCTGGTTCAGTTGTGGCATACTGTTTAGGAATCACAAATTTAGATCCAATTAAATACAATTTGCTTTTCGAGAGATTTTTAAATCCTGACAGAGTTAGTTTGCCCGATATTGACATTGACTTTGATGATGAAGGTAGATCAAAAGTAATAGATTATGTAATAAAGAAGTATGGTTCAAAACAAGTTGCACAGATTATAACTTACGGTAAAATGGCAGCCAAATCATCTATTAGAGACACTGCTAGAGTCCTTGATCTTCCCCTTGCAGAAGCTGATCGAATTTCAAAATTAGTTCCAAGTTTGAAACTAAATCAAATTTTTGGAGCACCTGACAATTTTATAAAACAAAATATAAGGGGTGCTGATGAATATGCAAAAGTAAAAGAATTGCAATCTTTATTTAAAGGAGAGGATTTGTCAGCTAAAACTCTTCAGCAAGCAAGAGTTCTTGAAGGCTCTTTGAGAAACACTGGCGTTCATGCTTGTGGTGTAATTATTACTCCAGATGAGATAACTCAATTTGTGCCTATAGCTATAGCAAAAGACTCTGAATTAGTAGTTACACAATTTGATAATTCTGTAGTTGAACAGGCAGGATTATTAAAAATGGATTTTCTTGGATTAAAAACGCTTACCTTAATTAAGGACACCATTAAATTGATTAAATATAAACACGATATTGATTTGGATCCCGATAAGTTTCCACTTGATGATAAAAAAACATATTCTCTATTTCAAAAAGGCGAAACAGTTGGAATTTTTCAATATGAATCTTTGGGAATGCAAAAATATTTGAGGGATTTAAAACCAACAGTTTTTGCAGATTTAATAGCGATGAATGCTCTTTATAGACCTGGCCCACTTGAGTATATTCCTAGTTTTGTTGCAAGAAAAAATGGAACTGAGCAAATAAGTTTTGATCTTCCTGAAATGGCTGAATTTTTAGAAGAAACATATGGAATAACTGTTTATCAAGAACAAGTAATGCTTTTATCACAAAAACTTGCAGGTTTTTCTAAAGGTGACGCTGATCTTCTTAGAAAAGCTATGGGAAAAAAAATCTTTTCTCTTTTGGAAAAACTAAAACCAAAATTTATCAAGGGAGGTGTAGATAGGGGTCATCCTGAAAGTATTTTAGAGAAAATATGGAAAGATTGGGAAGCATTTGCTTCATATGCTTTTAACAAATCACACTCAACATGCTATGCTTGGATAGGATATCAAACAGCATATTTGAAAGCAAACTATCCAGCAGAGTATATGGCAGCTGTTTTATCAAATAACATGAATGATATAAAGCAGGTTTCTTTTTTTATGGAAGAGTGTAAACACATGACTCTAAAGGTTTTAGGACCAGATGTTAATGAATCATATTATAAGTTTACGGTAAATGATGATAAAGCTATTCGCTTTGGAATGGGAGCTATAAAAGGGATTGGAAAGTCTGCTGTGGATACTATCATTGAAAACCGTAAGGATGGTAATTACAAATCAATTTTTGACATGGCTAAAAGAATAGATTTGAGATCAGCCAATAAAAAGACTTTTGAAAGTTTAGCTTTAGCTGGAGGATTTGATAGTTTTTCTGCACATAGAGCTCAGTATTTTAATCCTGATGGTGATGGGATAATGTTTTTTGAAAAAGCAATGAGGTTTGGCTCTAAGTACCAGGACAATTTAAAATCTATGCAAATAAATTTATTTGAAGAAGAAGTAAGCTCAACCTTTGAGGATTTTAATATTCCAGAGTGTGAAACCTGGTCTAATTTGGAATTACTAAAAAAAGAGAAAGAGGTAGTAGGTATATATATATCTTCTCATCCACTTGATAACTATAAAAAAGAAATTGAGAACTTTTCTACAACTCCATTAACTATTCTTAACAATTTGGAAAAAATAATTAATAAAGATTTTTATTTCAGTGGAATAATAAATGAGGTTGAACACCTTATTTCAAGAAATGGATATAATTTTGGAAGGTTTATTTTGGAGGATTTTTTCGATCAATATGAATTTAGAATTTTTGGAGAAGAGTATTTAAAATTTAAACACTTCATTGAAGCCTATCAATTTATTAGAATAAAAGTTTCAATTAGAGAAGGATGGAAAAATAGAGAAACAGGAAAAATTGGACCTCCAAGAATTAAGTTTAATCATTTTGAATTACTAAGAGATACTATAAAAATTAACTCAAAAAAACTTATTCTAAGTTCAGATTTAAACTTTTTAGATGAGGATCAAATAAGTAAAATACAAAAAATTCTTAACCGTTATAAGGGAAATAAACCTATAAGTTTTGATGTATATCATCCTAAAGATAAAATGAGGATTATATTAAATAGCAGAAAACAAAAAGTCGATGTCTGTCCAGAACTTTTAGATGAATTAGATACAGCATCAATAAAATATCAAATAAAATAATTTTGGTTATTTTTGCTTCAAATTAATTTTATGGCTTTAGAAATTACAGATTCGACTTTTGAAGAATTAGTTTTAAAATCGGACAAACCAGTTATGGTTGACTTTTGGGCGGAATGGTGCGGCCCATGTAGAATGGTAGGACCAATTATTGATGAAATAAGTAATGATTTCGAAGGCAAAGCAGTTGTAGGGAAATTAGATGTTGATTCAAATCAAGAATTTGCATCTAAATATGGTGTTAGAAATATTCCTACAGTTTTAATATTTGATAAAGGTGAACTTGTAGGAAGACAGGTTGGAGTAGCTCCCAAGAATTCATATGTTGAACAACTAAATGCTCTTTTATAAATAATTAAATATAGCATTTTATAATTCTATATATTTGCAATCGTTAATAAAGGTCTGGTAGTTCAGTTGGTTAGAATACATGCCTGTCACGCATGGG
>TARA_B100000686_G_scaffold30613_1_pt1 | contig 11094 bp, 11 predicted proteins | sample TARA_B100000686 | Tara Oceans TARA_B100000686 (sample SAMEA2622733) | marine metagenome | biome: marine biome (ENVO:00000447); feature: marine epipelagic mixed layer (ENVO:xxxxxxxxx); material: "saline water (ENVO:00002010), including plankton (ENVO:xxxxxxxx)" | depth 150 m
ACGCACCTGGCTCCGGAGGCCAGTGCTCTATCCACTGAGCTACGGGGGCATAATTCACAAAAATGAACAAAATTTGCCAGAAATTCACTAATTTAGCTCTTTTCTGTTGCAAATCACCTATAATTGTCCTTACTTTATAAATTAAATTGTGCTAAATTATACTCTAAATACGGGCGGTTTGTTGTCGAGTTGATGGTATCGAAACGATTCCAGAAATATTAATTTTATATGTCCTAATATCTTGACAATCACCGTTCGGAATGAATATTATTGCTGGTGTGTGAACAAAACTGAGTTTTCAGTAAGCTCAAGCTTATTGAATCTCGTGTTTGTGCATCGAAGTTCTCGGATTGAATTATCAGAGAGGGGATCAGATGAGAAAGATTAATATCAAAAGCGCGGTTCTTGCCATAATCGTTTCCGTGATGTCCGTGGCGTTGTTCGTCGGATGTGAGGGATCTGCTGGGCCTCAGGGTACAGCCGGTTTACAGGGACCACAAGGTATCCAAGGTGAGCCAGGTTTGCCGGGCTTGCCAGGCTTACAAGGTATTCCAGGTAACCAGGGACCTCCAGGTGCTCAGGGGCCACAGGGACCACAAGGTATCCCAGGTCTTCAGGGAGCTCAAGGTGTTCAGGGTGATGTGTCTGTGGTTGAAGTTCCAGCCGAGGACAACTCAAATATTAGCGTAAGCAAGACTAATTTGACTACTTCAGAAGCTATAACCGTCAACGGTTCTGGTTTTACAGTTGGTGAGTCGATTACATTGTGGCTTGTATTGGATGGAGCCCAAGGAATTATAGTAGGTGGCGGAACTGGTAGCCAAGTTGTTGCTAATGGTTCTGGAGCTTTCTCTGCTAGCTTTGCAGAGATCGGTGGTGGTGCTGTAAATCATGCACGTGCTATCGGAGCTAGAACAATTTTAGCTGAGGGGGCTGACGGTTCACGAGCGAGTGCTGGGGTAAATATTATTGCTAAGGCAGTAAATGTAAGCCCTGCATCATCTCTTGATGTTGCTGAAGGTTACCTAGAGCCTGTCGGAGGTTCAGCTACCGTTAATGGTTCTGGATTCCAGTCTGGTGAAGCTGTTGCAATTCATGCAGTTGCTGCTTCTGGTGGACTTAACGTTCTAGTAGGATCTGTTGCAAGCGTTAATGAATCTGGAGCGTTTTCAGTTGTGGTTACTAATGAAATGAGCGCAGGTGTTTATTCATTAGAGGCTAAAGGCACTGGCGGATCAGTTGCTACTGCTCCTTTGTGGGTAGTTGCTAAGTAGCTCTTAGCTACCGAATAATTAAGGTTGAAACATTTTAGGGTTTTCCGAGGATAACTCGGAAAACCCTAAGGTTGTACAATTCATATAGCGTATTCTGATTCCAACTTTCTTGGATGCTAATTATTAGGAGAGTTGGTTTTTTGTGTACAAATATGCGCCTAAGTTTTTGTTGAAATAATCTATTGGTTTAAAACTGGCAAAATCTCTACTAAGCTACTTGTTTTAGTTTGGATTTGTGGATTACTTAAAAATTTCAGACGGGTTTTATATTAGTCTTGACGTTTAACGCGTAGAAGCAAAGGTTTTAGATTGTCACTGTTAACAACTTCAATTTGTAGACCATCTGACTCGCAAATGTCTCCAATAGACGGGATTTTACCCAATTGTTCTGAAACATATCCTCCAAGCGTGTCAAAACCATTATTTGTCAAATGAATATTGAGCAATTCATTTAAATCGTCAATACTTATGCTAGCACTTATTAGATAGTTATTTTCGTTAATTTTATGGTACTCGGGCCCCTCTTCATCAAATTCATCTTGAATTTCCCCAACGATTTCTTCCAAAACATCTTCAATGGTTGTTAACCCTGATACTCCTCCGTATTCATCCACGACTATTGCCATATGGGTTCGTTTTTGCTGAAAATCGTTTAGTAGTTCTTCAAGAGTTTTAGATTCAGGTATAAATAGTGCAGGGCGCATTAACTCAGATACAGGAGTTTCCAAGTTTTCGTTGTTTTCAATTAGGTGTCTTAGAATATCCCTGGCATGTGCGACTCCACGGATATTATCAAGAGAATTTTCGTAAACAGGTATTCTACTATGGCCGGCTGCTATAATATTTTCTATTAGCTCACTTATTGCTGTGCTTTGATCGACTGCGATTATATCAAGTCTTGGTAGCATAACTTCTCGAGCAGTCGTTTTGTCGAGCTTGAATACTGCTCGGATCATCCTGACTTCATGCTCTTCTATTTCTTCGGAAGGGGTATCAAATTGGAGAGTAATTTCATTTTTCTGGTTAGTAATTTCAGTGTCTGGCTGGATTGTATTTTTCTTTGTAAACAAATTTGGAACCGAGGTATATATTTTTGCAATTGGTGAAAATATCCAGCCTATTCCATCAATTAATGGGGAAGAAATTTGAATGATGGACTTAGAGTAACGTTTAGCTAAAAAATTGGATAATTCTGTAACAAATCCATTTATTAGTAGAGATACAATTAAGATGCAAATAAAAATTAATAACCAACTTTCTGTAATAGAAGTCAGTATTGAAGCAATCATGAATATTATAGTTGAAGTCATTGAGACGTTTTTAAGGATAGGGGCAATTACGTCTTGGAAATTTGACTCAGCAAATGGATTTGGGGATGCATTGGGGTCATCTTCTGCAATAAGGCGCAAATAATCTCTACGCAAAGTTTCTACGGATGCGCTGACCAGCGAAATAGCAGTGTATGTTAAAACCGATATTGCTAGTGCTACGAAATATAAATTGGTACTGTCAGGGTCCATTTTTTCGCTCGCGTGTCAGAATTCCTGACCGAAAGCAAACTTTCCTATTAAAATTTGTATCCTATGATTATCAAATTTTTTGCATGTTTTCAACAACTGAGTTTGTTTGTGATTGTATCATCATTGCCAATTCAGCTTCAGCTAATTGAGCAGGATTGTTCACTCCTAGAGCTTCTTGTTTGGTTTTTGATTGTACAGTTTGAATTTCCAAGCCTTTATCAGCAGCGATTTTAATTAAGTCTGTTAATAGTATCTCACCTTTTGCATAAGGCTTGAGAGATCTGATTCCTTCTTGCAACCAGTTCGAGTCGAAACAATAGACTCCTGCATTAATTTCATTGATTTTCATTGTTGCAGTATCAGCCATGTTTTGCTCAACTATTTCTATCACTTTCCCATTATTGTTTCGAACTATTCTTCCTAAACCTTCTGGATTTAAAAGTGTGGAAGTAAGCAAAGTGATTTTAGCATCGGAGGCAATATGGGTTTTAATAAGTTTGTTGATTGTTTCTGGTAAAATTAATGGGGTATCAGCCATTAGAACCAAAGTTGTTTTAAAGTCTGAACACAAATTTTTCGCCTTAGACAATGCATCCCCAGTTCCCAGTGGAATGGATTGCTCTACGAAATGAACAGTTTCTTTGATTGAATCTTTAATTTCCCAAGAGTCATTTGGGGTAACTACGATGATAGAATCAATACCGGTTGATTTAACGGTACGGACCACAATATTAACCATCTCAGTGCCACAAACGGTGTGAAGTACCTTTGGAAGATTAGATTCCATTCGTTTGCCGTTTCCGGCAGCTAGAACTACAGCGCAGACGTCATCTTGCATTGAAGTTCACAATGAAGGATACGTTTGTATAAACTGGTCTATGAGGGATGGTTGAGAAGAAAAATTTAACGTTCATTTGTTTAAAATAATGTACCAATCTCAAGGCAACATGTCAAATTACATAGGGCGTTGAGATGAGAATATATAGATGTTACAATTAGTAAGGCTCGCAGTGGCGAGCCTTTTTTTGGTCAAAAATGTAAAGTTTGTAAGGAAAAAAATTTAATGGTAGATATAAACGTGGCTATTATCGGTGTGGGCAATTGTGCTTCTTCATTGGTGCAGGGAGTAAGTAAGTATTCTTCGGCATCAAATACAGACTCGATCCCTGGATTGATGCATCCTGTATTAGGTGAATATGGTATTGGAGATATTAATTTTGTTGCTGCATTTGATGTAGATTCTTCAAAGGTGGGTTTGGATTTAGCTGATGCAATTCATGCTGGGCCTAACAATACAGCTAAATTTCAGGAAGTTGATCCTACAGGTGTGATTGTACAACGAGGAATGACACATGACGGTGTTGGAAAATATATGGCTGATCGTATAAGCAAAGCTGATGGTCCAACCGATGACATAGCACAGATTTTGCGTGAGCGAGAAGTAGATGTGGTTATTAATTATCTTCCAGTGGGATCAGAAGAGGCAACTAAGTGGTATGTTGAACAGGTACTAGCCGCAGGTTGTGGTTTTATTAATTGTATTCCTGTATTTATTGCTAGTGGAGAAAATAATTATTGGCAAAGTAGGTTTGAGCAAGCTGGAGCCCCAATAATTGGAGATGATATTAAATCTCAAGTTGGTGCCACTATTTTGCATAGAGTGTTGACAAGATTGTTTATGGATCGTGGTGTTGAGTTAGAGCATGCGTATCAATTAAATTTTGGTGGTAATGCGGACTTTATGAATATGTTGGAGAGGGAACGTTTGGAATCTAAGAAGATTTCGAAGACACAATCGGTAACTTCTCAGATAGATTATGGGGTTGATGGTGATGATATTCATATTGGCCCAAGCGACCATGTTCCGTGGCTAACGGATAGGAAATGGGCTTATATTCGTTTGGAAGGCAAAAGTTTTGGTGAGATGCCTTTGAACGTTGAAGTTAAGTTAGAGGTATGGGATAGTCCTAATTCAGCTGGAGTTGTAATTGATGCAATTCGATGTGCTAAAATCGCAAAAGATAGGGGCATAGGCGGGGTAATTTCAGGTCCATCTGCATATTTCATGAAATCTCCTCCAGTTCAATATACTGATAATGAAGCTCGTGAGATGGTAGAAAAGTTTATAAGCGGACAAGACTAAAATTTTTAATTGATTAATTAAGCAAGACTAGGAGGTTTTTCTGAACCAGAACCTAAAAATCGCACTAGTTTCTCCTTATGATCATGCTTTCCCTGGCGGGGTTGCTGATCACGTAAACAATCTTAGCAATCAATTTTTGTCACTTGGCCACGATGTAAAGATCATTGCTCCATGTAGCGACCTTGAAAAAGTTCCCTTTGAAGGTTTTATTAGCATGGGTCGTTCCGTTCCTATTCCAGCTGGAGGTTCTACAGCTCGCGTTTCGTTGTCTTTGTGGTTGAGACGCAAAGTCAAACAACTAATGATTGACGAACAGTTTGACATAGTTCATATTCATGAACCAGGTTCAGGTGTGATAAATCTTTGCATGTTAGCCTATGCATCAAAATTTAAGTCGAAATATATAGGAACATTTCATACTTATGAAACTCACAAATTATACAAAATTGGTGGCCGTCGTTTTTTTGGTAGATATTATCAACGACTTGATGGAAGGATAGCCGTTTCAAAAGCTGCACATAAGTTCATTAGTAAATATTTCCCTGAAGAATATAGGATTATTCCCAATGGGATTCAATTGGAAGAATTCAGATTATCGGTCCCATTTCAACACTTACAAGATGGCAAAATAAATATTCTTTTTTTGGGAAGATTAGAAAGACGCAAAGGATTGAGATATCTTCTTTCTGCATATAGTCAATTAAAATGGAAGTGGCCTAATATAAGGTTGATTGTGGCTGGAGGAGGTCAGATGGATGCTGATTCATATAGAATCATTGGTGAAAGAGGTTTGTCCGATGTTGTGTTTGTAGGACGAGTATCTGATGAGGAAAAAGTTAGATATTATCATTCTGCAGATATTTTTTGTTCCCCTGCAACTGGAGGAGAAAGTTTTGGGATAGTTTTGCTAGAGGCAATGGCTTCCGGAACCCCAGTAGTTGCTAGTGATATAGATGGTTATAGTGAGGTTTTAGGGTCGGGGGAATTTGGTTCTCTTGTTCCTCCAGGTGATGAGGATGCATTAGTTGGAGCATTGAATGACTTAATTGAGAATGCCCATACTAGGAATGACTTTGCAGCAGTTGCTAGAAAAAGAGTTGCTGAGTTTTCGTGGGATAGGGTCTCAGGCCAGGTGATGGACTACTATTTGGAGTGTTTGGAGAAAGATACTTAAAAGGAAGTTTTGAAGGGTAATGAAGTGGATAGAAATTCAGTAAGAAATTTAATAAATAAATATATTGAATTACCAGTGGTGAGTGTGCTTTCAAAGTTGGGAGTTTCGCCTTCATTTGTTACGATGACCGGATTATTTTTTGCAATCATTGCTGCTGCTTTGATTTGTTTTGAATATCTTTGGATTGGAGCCTTGGTGATGTTGTTTGGTGGAATTTTGGATATGTTTGATGGGGCTTTGGCTAGAGCCACAGATACAGTTTCAAGATTTGGAGGATTTTTGGATTCCGTGGTTGATCGAATATCTGAAGCAGTGATATTAGCAGGCGTATTGGGTTATTTTCTAGTGAACTCTGAGACATTAGGAGTTTTCTTGGCATTTTCTGCTTTTGCTGGTTCCATTATGGTAAGTTATTGTCGGGCTAGAGCAGAAGGACTAGGAGTAGAATGTAGTGTTGGAATAATGACTCGTCCTGAAAGAGTTGCTGCTCTCGGGATTGGTATTTTTGTTGGGCACTGGTACCCACTGGTAATATGTTTGGTTTTGGGATTAATTTCGATTCTAACGATATTCACAACTATTCAAAGGATAATAGTTACTAAACGGGCACTCTCTTGAAAATCTAAAATCGCGGAAAATCTTTATGGGATACTTGAGCAGAGAAGAAAAAAAATATTTAAATCGAACTCCAAAGTCTGCTGACATGCAGGATCGAGCGATCAAATATTTGCCTGGAGGCAGTTCAAGAGACGCATCATTCTTTGAACCATACCCAATTTTCATTGAATATGGAGAGGGTTCTTATATTTATGATGTGGATGGTAATCAGTACCTCGATTTTATGATAAATGCAACTTCACTCATTCTTGGACATTCGCATCCCGAAATTGTGAATGCTTTGAAAAAACAGATTGAAATAGGTTTAAGCTTTAGTGCGCCAACAGATGCACAAATAATTTTGGCGAAGACACTCACTGAAAGAATTCCATCAATTGAAAAAATTCGATTTACAAATTCTGGAACTGAAGCTACTTTGAATACTATTAGGCTTGCTAGGGCATTTTCAGGAAAACCAAAAATAGCGAAATTTGAAGGTGCATATCATGGATCACATGAATATGTTGCTGTAAGTGTTCGCCCTTCAAGTAGTGATTTGTCGGCAGATTTTACTAATCCAGTTGCAGAACATCCTGGTCAACCTAAGAGCATACTTGAAGATGTTTTGGTACTACCATATGGAGATTCTGAAAAGTGTGAAATGCTACTTCGGAAATATTCTGATCAATTGGCTTGTTTGATAATGGAACCAGTATCATCAACATTTGGATATTTGCCAGCCCACTCTGACTTTCTAACATTAATGAGAACTTTAACATCCGAATTGGATATTGTTCTGATTTTTGATGAAGTTCAAAGTTTTAGGATTGCAAGTGGCGGAGCTCAAGAAGTTTTTAATGTTGTTCCTGATCTCACCGCTCTTGGGAAAGTCATAGGAGGAGGGCTACCAGTAGGGGCTTTTGGAGGTAAAAATGAATTGATGGCATTATATGATCCAACACTTCCTGGTGGCTCGAAAATTCCTCATGCGGGGACCTTTAATGGTAACCCGATGACAATGGTTGCTGGTCAGGTGGTAATGAATCATCTAACTGATGATTCTTTTGTCAAAATGAATCACCTAGGGGATATATTAAGACATCAACTCGAATCAGTGTTCGATGAAATTGGATTTGATACACAAATCACTGGTATTGGATCGTTATTCGGAATACATTTTTCCTCGGATCCCATAAACGATTACAGATCCATAATCAACTCAGATCAGGATCTTAAAAAGGCATTATTCTTTGGTTTATTGAATGAAGGGGTTTTGTTACAGTCTTCTTGTGCAGGTGCTTTGAATATTTTGTCTACAGAAGATGACGTTAATCAATTAATTGATTCAGTGCGTCGTGTTGCTATAAGATTGAAAAACTATTAATCTTCAGGTGTTTCAATAAGAGTGGGTTTTATGACGACCGCAGTAATAATAGTATTATTGATCAGATTATTAGTTCCTTTAACGATTTTTAAATATCGTATTTTCGGAGCAGTTGCATCGATAGTTGTAGATGCGCTGGATGTTGTAGTAGTTGAGGCACTTCAATCTCTATTTGGAGAGCCTAGGGTTGGTTTTGGGGATTACTATCAAGCATTTGATAAATGGTTGGATATGTATTATCTGGCTATAGAAGCAATAATTTGCTTAACTTGGTCAAATCATTTAGCCCGTAATACCGCAATCATATTATTTTTGTTTAGGCTTACAGGAATTGGTTTATTTGAAATTACTGGGGGACAATTCAGGAAATTAATATTCTTTTTCCCAAATTTGTTTGAAAATTTCTTCTTGTATTACATTATTTGCGAGAGATTTTTCCCAAGATTAATTCCGACAAGAATCCGTACGTTAACTTTGGTGTTGGTAATTTTGTATATTCCGAAGTTTGGGCAAGAATATTTGCTCCATTTTACAGAAGCAAAACCATGGCAATGGATTAAAGGTAATTTGTTATAAAAAATATGGTACCCCTGCCCGGACTCGAACCGGGCCGCATGGTTTAGGAAACCATTGCTCTATCCGCCTGAGCTACAGGGGCACCGTATATAAAAGTATATTCTCATCCGCAGTACCGCGCAATCCTGAACTCAACGAACTTTAATGAATTTTAAGGGGTTCATCACCTTATTAGTTTGTAAATAATTGATCGAAGTGATTAGTTAGCTCAGTTCTATACCGTGTTGGATCGCTTTCATACGCATCGCCATGAGCATTGCAATTTTCAAATTCCAAGAATTTGGATTTATCTCCCAAGATCCGATGAACACTGAGAGTCTGGGTAAGGGATACGGTTTTGTCATTGGTACACCCCACCACGATAGTAGGAATATTTATTGTTTTCCCAGAGATATATTGTTGTTCGATAGCATTGAAGTCAAAATTATACAGCAGCTGGGTCATGAGTAGAATTCCTGGTTTCAACAAATCAGCCATGAATAATGTTAGGGGGGTTCTCCTCGCCACTTGGGTGGTCAGCATGTCTAGTAAACTGTAATAAGGGGTGTCCGAGAAAATACCTACTATTTCTATGGGAGTACTAGGGTTGCTATCTTTAGATATTCCGCTGAAAACAGCTGTAGTAGCTCCGTAACTAAAGCCCCAGATTCCAACCTTAGTTACATTTTTGAATTCGTAAAGATAATCTAAGGTAAGGTACACATCATTAATTTCATCAATGCCAAATGTAAAATCACCGTTTTCGGATTTGCCATGATTTCTAAAGTCGATTGCTGCTATTGAGAATCCCAAATCATGAAATACTCGGATGTATTTGAGGGTTTGTTCATCACTTTTTTGGCTTCTCAATCCATGGAGAACCAATAATGTTTTATTGGACTGGTTTGGTATCCACCACCCCGAAATCGTTCTTTTGCTAGGGGAGTGAATCGATAGCTCCTCGAAATCCAATTCATAGGACAAGGGTGTGATCGTTGGTACACCACTACTTACCTTGAATGTTGCCCACGCCGTGAATATTGATAGAGCGATATAAATCAGTGCGATAATTGATATTATGATGATTAAAAATTTTAGTTTGAGAATTTTGGTTTTCATTGAGCGTTAGTAATTAGTATGTATGGATATTTCTTTGTTAATGACGACACGGTCTATCCGCCTGAGCTACAGGGGCACCGTATATAAAAGTATATTCTAGACGGCTGTATTGCGCAATCTAAAAGAATTCCTAGAAAACTTATATAAACTAAGAGAAACCTAAATATATCAATAAAAGGTTATACAACTGACCAAAATGGTTACACATGATTTCGAAGTGATAATTCTTTTGGATAAGGATTTAAATAAACTTGGACTTTTACCCAATCTGGCAAAGGATTTCGACTAAAATGATGTTTAAGTAAGGTAATAGGCACAACTAACGGGACTTCTCCAACCCTATAATCTTCAATAACACTCAAAAGTTCAACTTTGTCATTACTATCTAAATAATTCTTCAGAAATCCCATCAAATGGTGCAAAACATTAGTGTGTGTTTTTGGTGTGGCAAAAACACTCATAAAAGACATAAATTTTTTGCCATACTCGTCTAACGTATTTTCAAAATCCTGACTCCCCAACCTTGCAACAATTCTTCCCAATTCAGTTTGAGCATTTGGATGATGAGCCATTAGAGTGCACTTAAAAGATGTATGAAATGCAACTAAATCTGAAGGTTTAGGTGGCTCATTAATTAGCAACTGCCATCTCTTATATGCAAAAATTCTTTCGATAAAATTTTCTCTCAATCCACTGCAGAATTTAGCATCCTCTAAATTTTCTCTACCGCAACTAGGACACTTCATGCTTCCTCCTAATCGACCTAATGGCTACCCAATGACTCTTCAAGTTTCTTTACCTGTTTCTGCATTTCCCAATTAGATTCAAGTTGTAGAGTCCATCGCTCGTCAAGCGTATTTGTATTCTGGGAAATCAGATAGAACTGGTATGCAGTAACCAAAACTAGCAGAACTACAATGACTGTTAAAAAAGTTATAAGATTTGTGTCTTTCCAAGATTGCATAATTTCTCCTATCTATTCATCGTGGCTTATTCCTAATCACTAGCGACGATCACCTATTGTATCCGGTAATTCTTTGACCATGGCACGAATGTGTTCGATAGTTGTGCCACAGCAACCGCCTATGATCTGGACGCCTTTCTCAACCCAATCGCGGCAATGAGTAGCGAAAGCGGACGGTTCTATCGCATGGGCAACCCCTTTTCTCGCTTCCATCGAGCTTGACTCTGGGTACACCATAACTGGTCCGTTCCATTGTTCGAATAGAGCTGTGATTCCCGAATATGTAGTGTTTATGGTGCTGTGCATTACACCCATAACTTGTGGGTTGAACGACATCATCGCTTCGATCAGTGAGGCATAGGAT
>TARA_B100000686_G_scaffold301578_2_pt1 | contig 11070 bp, 6 predicted proteins | sample TARA_B100000686 | Tara Oceans TARA_B100000686 (sample SAMEA2622733) | marine metagenome | biome: marine biome (ENVO:00000447); feature: marine epipelagic mixed layer (ENVO:xxxxxxxxx); material: "saline water (ENVO:00002010), including plankton (ENVO:xxxxxxxx)" | depth 150 m
CCATGGGTGCCAGTCTACGGGATTATGAGCGTGTTGAAGTAAATAAGGGCTTTTTTCGTCAATCAAACGGTTAGCAAAATCAGGTTTACTCATAGACACTTTGGAAAAGATCGAAAAAACCTGGGAATGATTTTTCCACACATTTTGGGTTTTTAATTTTGACTCCCGGAATTTTAAGTCCTGCTAGGGCGAAACTCATCGCCATCCGGTGGTCATTGTACGTTTCAATTTCAGCTGAACGATAGTTTTTTGCTGGTTTAATCCGAATAAAATCTTTGCCAGCGCGGACCTCAGCACCTAACCGGGATAATTCGCTTTCTAAGGCGGAAATGCGGTTGGTTTCCTTAATGCGAAGGTTGCTAATCCCCGTTATTGTGGTTTCACCTTTCGCAAACAAGGCCGTTACCGCAAGGGTTTGAGCCGTGTCCGGCATAGTATTCATATTGATATTAATTCCGTTTAATTCGCTTCTATAAATAGTGATTTTTCTTTTAGATTTTTCCACTCGGCATCCCATTCTTTCAAGTGCATCGGAGAATCGCATATCACCTTGAACGCTTTCTGGGTTGAGTCCAGTTACGGATATTTCTCCTCCCGCAATGGCCCCTGCGGCAAGAAAATAAGACGCGCTAGAGGCATCACCTTCAACTCGGTAGTTCCGGGAGTTGTAGGATTGTCCTGACGAAATTTCAAATTCTCGCCAGCGATCATTTTCGACAGTTGCCCCAAAGGTCCTCATGATATCGAGGGTAATATCGACGTAACTTCTAGAGGTTAGATCTCCGACGATTTTGATCCGAGTATTGTTTTGAAAATAGGGAGCGCATAACATTAGGGACGTAAGATACTGACTACTTTGATCTCCCGCGATATCTATGGTGCCTCCGCGAACGCCACCTCCTAAAATGGCAACGGGAGGACACTGGTTACCCTTAATAGCATTCGCATTAATGCCCATGGATCTTAAAGCTGCAAGCAAGTCGCCTATAGGCCGCTGCTGCATGCGTTCATCACCCGTTAAAAAGATCTCTCCGGGAACCAGTGCCGAAAAGGTGGTCAGAAATCGCATCGCGGTCCCAGCGTTGCCGACAAAGATTTCCTCCTTCGGTGTTTTAAATCGTCCCGCGCCTCCTTGAACCGAGAAAAAGTCGTCACCTTTCTCAACAGCGATTCCAAAAGCCCTTAAGGCTGCACTCATATAATGAGTATCGTCGCTAAACAAAGGGTTTTCAATTCGGCTCACTCCATCCGCCAAGGCAGCGACGATGAGTGCCCTGTTGGTATAACTTTTTGAAGATGGAACGGCGACTTCGGCTTTTAGCGTTCCGATAGTTTGAATTTCAAAGGTTTCCATAATACTTCTTAACAAAATTACCATAGATCATAACATGAAAATTTTTGAACCCTTGTGATTTAACAAAAACCTAGGGCATTCCGTGGGCTTCCAAAAAGTGGAACATGAGAAATAAAAAAACTCCTTAACCCTTTTGGGGGAGAAGGAGTTTTAAATTTTCAAACCGTGTCCGCAAGAAAACACCCGCGAACTGAGATTGTTATTTAGATTAATGCCTTCGCGATTTGCTCACAACTTGATTTGGCGTTACCAAATAACATCCTTGTATTCTCTTTAAAAAACAATGGATTTTGCACACCTGCATATCCAGTTGCCATCCCTCGTTTCATGACGATGGTAGTTTTTCCCTTCCAACATTCAAGAACCGGCATTCCTGCTATAGGACTATTGGGATCGGTGAGTGCTGATGGGTTCACAATGTCGTTTGCCCCGATGACGATTGAAACGTCTATATTTGGAAAATCATCATTGATTTCATCCATTTCATAAACAATATCATAAGGAACCTTGGCTTCCGCTAGTAAAACATTCATATGTCCTGGCATTCTTCCGGCAACGGGATGAATACCAAATCGTACATTCACTTTTTTCTTTTTAAGTGCCTTTGTAATATCACAAACGACGTGTTGGGCTTGGGCGACGGCCATTCCATAACCTGGAATAATCATTACCTCTTTTGCTGCGTTCAATAAATTTGCGACTTCTGGTGCTTCCAAAGCTATAACTTCGCCCTGATCTTCATCAGAACCAGCGGCAGCAGTACCCCCAGTGGTTGTGCCAAATCCTCCGGCAATTACCGCCAGAAATTTTCTATTCATTGCCCGACACATGATATAACTCAAAATGGCACCGCTGCTACCCACCAAAGCTCCTGTTACAATCAAAAGATCGTTGTTGAGCATGAAACCTGTTGCCGAAGCGGCCCAACCTGAATAACTGTTGAGCATAGAAACCACTACTGGCATATCGGCACCTCCGATTGCCATCACCATATGGATTCCAAAAAGCAATGCAATGCCAGTCATTATCAGTAATGGGGTTGTTCCTTCTCCCGCTGCCGATTGATCAACAAACTCAATACAAAGCCAGATAGACAAAAGCAATAAACTGAGGTTGAGCCAGTGACGCGCTGGCAGTAGTACAGGATTCCCACTTATCTTACCGCTTAGTTTTCCAAATGCGATTATAGACCCTGAAAATGTTATGGCCCCGATTAAAACGCCTAAATAAGTCTCGACGTCATGAATTGATAGCTCAACGCCTGTGTAATGCTCAAGCCGGGCAGGATCCATGAAATTAGCAAACCCTACCAAAACTGCGGCCAAGCCCACGAGACTATGCAGAATCGCAACTAATTCGGGCATTTCCGTCATCTGAACACGTTTTGCCAGAATCATCCCGATTGAACCGCCAATCAACAAACCCGCCATAAGAATTATGATATTGGCGGTAACCCCGGCAATCGTTACGACAAGAGCTACCAACATACCTATGATGCCGTATATATTGCCTCGGCGGGATGTTTCCTGATTACTCAAGCCTCCTAACGCCAAAATAAATAGAATAGTGGCCCCTATATAAGAGGCGGTTACAATACCTCCTGTCATTTTCTCGCCTCCTATTTTCTAAACATGTCGAGCATTCGACGCGTCACCGCAAATCCGCCCACAATATTAACCGCTGTAATCATCACTGCAAAACCCGCTATCCAAGCAATCATACTTTCCCCAGAACTTATCTGTAAAATGGCACCTATAACAATAATGCTGCTGATGGCGTTGGTTACGCTCATCAAAGGGGTATGTAGAGCCGCCGTTACATTCCAAATAACCATGTATCCGACAAAACAGGCTAAGACAAACACCGTGAAGTGTGCCATAAAAGACGCCGGGGCCACAGTCCCTAACCCGAGCAAAGTAAGCCCTCCAGTCAAAAAGGTAACCAGTGGTCCATACAAAGAAGATTTTTCTTTAGTCGCGGTCTTTGCGTTTATTTTTTCAGTTTTTTCCACTGGTTTGGGAGTTGCCTCTGATAATTTGGTAGCGGGAGGAGGCCATGTTATTTTACCGTGATTTACAACAGTCGCTCCCCTAATTACCTCATCTTCCATATCAACAGCAATATTGCCATCCTTTTCCTTGCACATATCGGTTAAAAGATGACGCAAATTGGTCCCATACAATTGACTAGATTGTGCGGCAAGGCGACTGGGTAAATCGGTGTAGCCAATAATTGAAACGCCATGAACTTTTTTTACTGTGTCCGCCTCCGTTAATTTGCAGTTACCCCCCTGTTCTGCCGCAAGATCAACGATAACACTGCCGTCCTTCATGGAAACCACCATTTCTTCTTTTATCAATTCTGGAGCAGGTTTGCCTGGAATTAAAGCTGTAGTAATGATTATATCTACTTCTTTTGCCTGTTCTGCGAACAATGCCATTTCAGCTTCTATAAATTCTTTACTCATAACCTTTGCGTAACCGCCTGTTCCTGAACCTTCTTCTTCAAAATCAAGTTCTAAAAATTCCGCATCCATACTTTCCACCTGCTCTTTAACTTCTGGTCGTGTGTCAAAAGCGCGTACGATCGCACCCATGCTTTTAGCTGCACCTATTGCTGCAAGTCCGGCAACACCAGCACCAATAATCAAAATTTTAGCTGGAGGTACTTTTCCTGCGGCGGTAATTTGGCCGGTAAAAAATCTACCAAAATGGTGCGCCGCTTCAACCACGGCCCGATACCCGGCAATATTCGCCATTGAGCTAAGGGCATCCATCTTTTGAGCTCGGGAAATACGAGGTACGCTATCCATTGCTAGAGCAATGACCTTTTTCTCGGCTAATTTTTTTAGTAACTCCGGATTCTGTGCCGGCCAAATGAAAGTAATTAGAACTTGATTTTCTTGCAGCAGGTCTACTTCTTCAACGTGAAGTTCTGGGTGAGCATCTAGAGGCCTCACCTTTAGGATAATGTCGCTAGTTTCCCAGATAACCTTTGTATCTTTTTCAATACTTACTCCAATCTCTGTGTAAGCCGAGTCGGAAAAATTTGCTCTCGCGCCAGCGTCTGATTCAATCGTTACCTCAAACCCCAACTTTATCAATTGCTTCGCAACATCAGGGGTTGCTGCAACTCTTTTTTCTCCGTCGTGGCTCTCTTTTGGAATACCAATTTTCATAACTTCTCACCTTCTAGCAGGTTAACTATAAAAATTACATGCCAATGATAAACAAACCTTCTCGAATATCAACGAAAAATATTAAATTTAGAAAAAATTTTAACCCGCTGAGATGGAAAATTTTTCCTCGGGAGAGTAATCAATGAGCTCAAAGTATATTATTCAGAAGCAAAAACAGTCGGAATTGGGTAGAAAGAAAAACTAAATATCAAAAATTCAAGAAACGAAATGATTAGAAAAACTATGAGAATTGCTTTACGTTTTAATTTTTAGTCCATATCATCAAAAACCCCTTTAGTCAGACTTTTGCGCGCGGTGCGTGCTTCTTGCTCGGCACGGGCGATTCCATCATCGTAGTCGTTGTAATCCACGAAATTAAATAAGGGCTTCATTTCAGGTCGGTTTGCTAAGTACAGTCGGGTCATTGTCTGCGTCAGTCGGCGGTATTTCGGGTGTCCTGCACGTTGAGTCCTTAATTCGGTTAAATGGCTCAGTTCGCGAAGGTTCATTCCTACGTTCCAGCGTATAAAATGATTAAATAAAGTCGTGTATTGTGCTTCTTCTTCCATACCTTCCCGAATTAGGTCGCTGTTTAGGCTTTCGGCCCGGGCAAAACATTCTCGGACCAAATCTTCTTTTTCGATTTCTTCAATTTCGCTCGGAACGGAATATCCGAGAGTGACCCCTAAGTTTTGTCTTTGTTGGGTCAACATACGGTGGCGCTGCAGGTCGCGATATTCGGCAAATCCGGCAGTAAGGTCGAACTGTATGGGGTAACCATACTCCAAAGCCCTTCCGGGGCGATCGCGTTTGCTCGCGCGTTCTCCAAAGTAAGCCAGTCGAATTTCTTCCCTTTTATCCTGAGATAGATTTTTGACCACCTTTCGGATTTGTTTTGTGGGGTGTTGGACATAAGGAAAGATCATCGAAGCGATCAATTCGATATTAAAATCTTCATTACCTAATAAAATCACTTCAGGTGATTGATCGATAACGATTCCATGGAAAATTTCTTTGCAGATTTCCTTCATGCGGGTTTGAATCTTAGCCTGGTATTTGCTTGCGCCAGCTCTTTTAATGAAGGTGGGTATTTGATGGTTCAAGGCTTGCCTTAAGTTTTCCGCCAACACCCAACCTTCGTCTAGACTTTGAGTTAGTAGTTTTGAAATGAGTCCGGAGAAAAACCTTCCGTTACCGACCAAGCCCATATTGGCCTTGGTGCAGGCAGGTAAGATGCATCGAATGACGTCGCAGGCGGCACTGCGGATGGTGAAATTGTAAGCGATGCGATGGGCCTTACGTTCGTCATCATTTTTCAAGTCGGCTAACTTGGCCTGGACGGTTCCCTCTGACCGTTCGACTTCAATGGAAAAATCTTTTTTCGGAAGCCTTTTACGAAAGAGCTCCTGCATCGGTTCAACCATTTCAGCGTAGGCAGAAAAAATGAAATCCATAACATTGATAAACTCTTTGCCGAGTCCAGAGTTCATAATATTTCGAGGACGGATGTATCGCCATTGCTCATTACGTTTGGTGTCGTATAAGACATATCGGGTGGATTCTTCAATAGGCGATCCACCGATACGTCGGTCTTCTATGATTTTAGTCATTAAATTGGAAACTTCTTCGATGCATATTGGTGCCACGGCTAACTCGGCCACAGAGTCGTCGCCATATTTATTGACCACTCGGTCGATCATCTGGCTTCCCTTTTCCTGGTTCGGTGAGCCGTCGGCGTTTAGAAATTCGCGGGCAACAGTTTCTTTAAACCCTGTTGGGGCCCGACTGTAACGAGCCAAGGCTGCCCCGATAATCTCAGGGTTTAAATTTTTAAGAGAAAAAACCGAAGTTTCAACGCAGGTAACGTAAGGCTCGAGAATTTTTTTCTCATGTTCTGTCAGTTGGTCAGTTCGATTTGGTTCCATTGGTTTCATCCTTAGCGCACCGAAATCCGGTGTCGTTAAACCTTACCTCCGGCCGGCTCCATCTCCGGTAGGCACTGTGAATGACGTCGGCGTTATTGACCCAAGAGCCCCCGCGTACGGTTTTAAAGAGACCCTCTTTAGGGCCTTTCGGGTTTTTCTTTGGACCTTGCTTATAGTACTCCAACTCATACCAATCAGCCACCCACTCCCAAACGTTACCTGCCATGTCAAATATGCCATACATGGATGCTCCTAGTTGCAAACTACCCACGTTGGTCATGGTGTAAACTCCTCTCCATTTGCGTTTGAAGGTTGCATGATTTGAAGTTGGTGAATTGTTACCCCAAGGATATGCAAAGCCGGTTGTTCCTCGCGCAGCTTTTTCCCATTCCGCCTCTGTTGGCAGGCGTCCCCCCCGCCAACGGCAATAAGTGTTCGCGTCGTACCAACTAACCTGAATCACAGGTTGGTTTTTGATGACGTTAGGAAAAGAAGTGCCGTCCCATAGATTTCCTTCCTTGCAGGCATTGGTCTTACAGGAGTCGTCTAGGGCTGGGCGGTGCTTGGTGGCTTTAACAAACTCCAAGTATTTTTGATTGGTTACTTCAAACTTGTCGATCCAAAAGGGTCCAATAAAAACGTTTCGCTCAGGTCGTTCGTCCCGGAACCACCAGACTTTGCAGCGTTTATCCAGTTTTTTGCAAAGGTTGTAATATCTGATGGTATGTTTGAATTTCGACCCCATGCGAAACTCTCCGCCCCGTATTCGAACCATTCCCGAATAATTTTTATTGGATGAAATACGTTTGGGATTTGTTAAATGTTTCGATTCTGATTTGGTGGTATTAGCGGTTTGATTGCCGGATGCAAGTAGGGGGTTTCCCCCGTTAACTAGGACCGGAATCGCCACCAACAAAAAAAGTCCCAAAAATACGATATTCCAATTGCGTTTTAACATTCGGCAAGCAGATCTTATAGCATACGACTTCAGCCGAAAGGGACCCCATCCGACGAATCGAGTCATTTTAAAGGAACTTCATCGGCCATTAGATGGGTATGCGATTGTATCAAGGGAATTATCTGAACCACTAATTATGACGGAACTGGATTAATTCCTTAGCATGGATGAATAGGACGGTCAGTCCAAGAATCATATTGACGGCATAGAGCCACTCAAAACGTTGATGATAAGTATCGAATTGAATTTTGAGTTTCTGGTCCCCGGGATTTTTTTCTATCAAAACCTCCATTTGTCCAGCTGGATTGATTTTCATGACAGAATAAGCGGTTTTTCCAATACTGCTTTCTTGATTCGCTTCCTTGAGGGAGACTATGGCTGCTTTAATAATCGAATCTACTTGCGTTTTTTGGAGGGTCTGACGTTGAACGGTTTTCTTCTGTTTATCAATGGCAGTCATTTCCGGACGCAAAACTGATCCCATATAAAAAGCCATCCCCATCATGATGCCGAGGCAAACCTGGCGAGTATAGCGCGAACGGGTAACTCTACCTGGGACATATCCTAAACTTTTGGATTGCGCTGCGATAAACTTAACGATTTCTGCGATGATAATAACGTAACAAATATATTTAACGCTATAAATATTGAAGGCCGTACCGAGACTAAACATCACCTTACTGGCGGAGATGGGCTGTTCATTGAGTTTTACGCGGACAACGATTTCGGCCAAAATGCCGATAAAAAACATTCCCCCTACCCAAAGAGAGAGTGCTAATAGATAGAGCCAATTGAAAAAATACAGGAGATGTTTCATGCGTCGTAAGGCCCGAAGGAGTCTAATGCCCTCCGGAAACCTGTTTACGAAGAAGCTTGTAGCTGCGGTCGATTTCTTCGTGCAGTTTTTTTGATTGTTTCTGCGCGTAGGTAAGGTCGTCGCCCCACCAGGAACGGACCGTATTGCCAGTTTTGTTACGGTTGACTGTGTTTAGGATGGACAAATATATCACTCCGTAAAATACTGCAAACCCATAAAGAAGTAAAGGAACGAAACCGCGCAGGCGGCTCTTTTCTTTTTCTGAGCGGTGATCCCAAAGCCGGTACCATAACGTTTTCTTTTTGGACACTTCTCTACTTCGATTTTTAAAAGACCTGGGTTTCTCAGGCGATTCCATTCCACACATTTCCAAAAGTAATCAAAAGTGAAATGAGCTATCATTTTTTCAACTTTCCCATCTTATCAAAAAGATTCTAAGGTGACAACATGGAGAACTCGATCGCAGAACAGCCTTGCTGAGGTTTTGCTTTTCGAATCGATTAAGAAGTTTATTAGTAACAAAATTAAAAGGGCAGTGTTTATTCCTTTCTAACTAAGCGGGAACCTTGTGTTAGCTTTTAGCGGAATTTCACATTGACGCATAAGTTCTGCCAGATTGGGATAATTATCGTCCTTTTTAAGAATATTACGGAGATAGGGCTCGGCTTTGTTGCATCGTAAAGTTTTTACGAATAATTCTGCCATAACATATTTAAGTTGTAAATCATCAGGGTCGATGGTTTCCAACTGTAAACCGTAAGCCATAGTTTCGTTTGGTTCGCCTCTGCCCCGATAACTTATGATGATGCTTCGCAGAGCTTTTGGGTTCATCCGATCCTGTTCCAGAACTTTAAGCGAATATTTCAAAGATTGGTCGTAGTCTTGTCTGCGGTTATAAAACTCAGCCGCAGCCAAAGTCAATCCTACGTCATTTGGTTTTCTTTTCAGTTTCGCTAGCAACTCGACCAAGGCGATGTCTTGAAATAAATTCCCCAGAAATTGCGGGGCACTTTTGCCAACACTTTTTAGTAACTTACGAGCCTCGTCGTATTGGCCGAGTTTCATTTTATTGTAAGCAATATAAAGATCCGCTAAGGTTTCGTTAGGCGATTTTTCTTTCACCTGGATTAAATACTTTAAACTTTCCTCGTATTGTCCGATTTGAAAGTGGACATGTCCGAGGTTGAGTAACGTTTCGATATCGGTAGGGTCTTTTTCGACTTTTTCCTCTAGACGCGTGATTTGCGATTGCTCTCCTTGCAAGTGATAGCGAAACAGATTATTGTTTTCGACCATTTTAGTCGATTCTAATATAAGGCTCGAATTGTCGTATGCCACTCCGCGTTGGTAGTAGTTCATAGCCTGGTAGTAGGTTTTGAGTTTCTTAATATCTTCGTATTTCATGTTCGAAATGCGTTCCGCCATTTTTTCAAATGGAACACGGTTAAAAATTATTTTTTCCAGTTGTTCCCTCTTGATCGCCCCGGAAAAATTTAAGTAGAATTCAATGCTTGGTCGATTGTCGGTGATAGGGGCATGCGTTTTAGACAGTTTGTCAATTTGATCCTCGAACATCCAAAGGCAACTTAGGAGTGAATAGACGTTATGAATTTCGATCTTCGCCAGGTTGTTTTTCATCTCAGGCGTTTTTATTTTATCGCGGATTTTATTGAAGTTAAGAGGGATTGGTTGTTCTGATCCGACGAGAATAATCTCGTTCGGGACCGGCATCCAGGCTAGTGCTTTAGGAAACGACTCTCGGAATGTTTTGAAGTGACGGTAAACCTCCTCTTCACTCTGGCTATGAAGGGGGATCCATTGAGCGACGATTCCGCCAGGTTTTAATACGCGTTTAGCTGATTCGTAGTACTCCTTGGTGTAAAGGTTTACTGTAAACGCTGTTCGTGGAGGAGGAGGTTCGGCGGTGACTACATCATATTTCCGCTGCGAAGTTAGAAGATAATTACGCCCATCTTGAATTGTGATGTGGATTTTCGGATTGTTTAAGGCATCGTGATTTTCATTTGAAAAAATTTTCCCTGAATCAACTGCTCCTTGGGATAGATCCACCACGTCGACTCGTTCTATGCCCGGATAGATTCCAGCAGCCCCGACAGTTTGCCCAGTCCCGAAGCATATGACCAGGGTGTCTTTTGTGTTTTCTTTAAGGAGCAAAGGTAAATGAGCCAAAAGTTTCATATAGCGGGAAGCGATCATGTTCGAAGCGGACATAGAGATCCCGTTGTTTATCAACCGTTTTGCTTCCGGATCGAGAATTCCGTAATTGTCTTCGAACACGGCCACTGTATCTGTGACTCCTTCGTCGAAATAGAGTAACTTCTCTGGGTTGCGTTTCCCTGCGCTATCACGCATGAAGAATCCGTCGATCAAGTTTCCCGGTACGGCAAAGAAAAGACCTATGGAAAAAAATGCCAAAATACCACCGGTCCCTTTGCGCGTGGAATCTGTTAGGTAATTTCCGGAAATGAATAACCACGTGGCACATGTTAGATTGAGGGTAGCAATCAGAATCAGACTTTTTAAGCTACCTAGCAGAGGTAGCAGGAAAAACCCGCCGATCGCCGACCCGGCGATCCCTCCGAGCGTGTTAAAAGCGTAAACTCGCCCAACTTCACCACCAACGGCTAAAGGATCCTTCACGATAGCCCTTATCAACAAAGGAAAACACATTCCCATTAGGATTGTTGGCGGGAGCATCAAACTCGCGCTGTCTTTGAAGTATTTGATGAAGGTTGTTGAGGCTTTTTGTAAATTATAACCGTTCCACGGAGAGGACAAAATGGATTCCAATCCGTACATCGATATGACAACGTAAAT
>TARA_B100000686_G_scaffold344600_2_pt1 | contig 11059 bp, 10 predicted proteins | sample TARA_B100000686 | Tara Oceans TARA_B100000686 (sample SAMEA2622733) | marine metagenome | biome: marine biome (ENVO:00000447); feature: marine epipelagic mixed layer (ENVO:xxxxxxxxx); material: "saline water (ENVO:00002010), including plankton (ENVO:xxxxxxxx)" | depth 150 m
AGCTGTAATACTAATGTTGGATTCACTGGGTATCGGGGCGACAGATGACGCCGAGCGCTTTGGTGACGTTGGCGCTAATACGTTGGGTAGTATTGCCGAAGTACGTGCTGAGGCTGGAACTCCTTTGAAATTACCTAATTTGACCCGGCTCGGGTTAATGCGTGCTGCGAAAGGTAGTTCTGGTTGGTTTCCGGCCGGCAGTGATGACAGGGATGACGTAATTGGCGCGTGGGGATATGCATCCGAACTGTCGAGTGGTAAAGACACACCGAGTGGGCATTGGGAGATGGCAGGTGTTCCCGTCTTATTCGATTGGGGTTATTTCACTGATAAAACAGACACTTTTCCTTCGTCATTGCTGGAAGAACTGGTTACCAGAGCAGAATTACCAGGTTTACTCGGAAACTGCCACGCATCAGGAACCACGATTATTTCGGAATTGGGTCAAAAGCATGTCGCAACCGGTAAACCAATTGTGTACACCTCGGCTGATTCGGTATTCCAGATTGCTTGTCATGAAGATGTGTTTGGTTTGGACAGATTATACGAATTGTGTGAAATCGCTCGTAACCTCGTCGATGAATACAATATTGGTCGTGTGATCGCCAGACCATTTATTGGCAGTAGTGCGGAGGACTTCGTGCGTACCGGAAATCGTCGTGATCTTACGACACCCCCACCATCGCCAACGGTGCTCGACAAGTTAGTTGATAGTGGAGGCGAGGTAATTAGTGTGGGAAAGATAGCTGATATCTACGCACACCAGGGTATTACCCAGACAATCAAGGCAACCGGCAACTCAGCGCTTTTCGATGAGACAATAGAGGCGTTCAAATCGGCACCTAACTGTTCGATTGTTTTCACGAACTTTGTAGACTTTGACATGCTTTATGGGCATCGGCGTGATGTCAATGGCTACGCTGATGCCTTGGAGGTTTTTGATGAGAAATTGCCTGAACTGATGGACCTTTTGCAGGATGATGACATCATGATCCTTACTGCGGATCACGGGTGTGATCCGACGTGGCCCGGTAGCGACCATACCAGGGAACATGTGCCTGTATTGGTATATGGAGATACGATCGGTGCTACTGCACTTGGCCGGAGAACATCATTTGCTGATATAGGACAAAGCCTTGCTACTTTCTTTGAACTACCACCGATGGAGTATGGGACAAGCTTTTTGACCTAACGCTACGCATGTTGGTCAATTATCCTGCTGTTCTTCACGTTTCTTGATTTGTTTCTGCAGGGAGTCAAGTTTTCGTTCATGGTGCCGGCGTTCGGCGGGAACGACTAATAAAATCCATATGGCGATAAACACCACGAGCACTATAATTGCTATATAAATCAGTTTCATACAATTATTTAGCTTGCGCTTATTAGTGGTTGCTCGTTTTAGCTTGCATCAGCGGGCACATAACTCGTAATGCCTACAAATGAATCCACGAGTTTTTGGCATCGAGTCTAAATTTTGAAGACCTTTTTGTTGCATGTGTTGCTCAAATTGCTGGATTTTCCCGTTATAGTCTTCCAGCAATTCTTCCTTTATTTCTTGATCTATGAAGGCATGCTGTAGCGAAGTTCGGCTAAGCATCTTTATTTCGTCCCATGAGAGATTAAATTCCGTTGTGCCAACGAAAAATTCATCTGTCATTGTTGAGTCCCACATTCCTCGGTCATCACTCGATAGTGCAACAGGAATGCCAGTTCGCAGGTATTCCGGAAACGGATGTTCCTTGTAGTCGCTCACATAGTTCAATAGCAAATTACTGATTAGGTTTATTTCGACCATATAGGGGCCATAACGCATCAGGAGCATGGTATCCGGATCGGTAATTAGGTTAATGCCGTGGCCTATTCGGTTAGCACCAAAATGCAGCGTGTCTCTGATATGAAAGTTTGGTTCGTCTACTTCTCCTGCATGGATGGAGAGTTTCACACCGCTGTACTGGTGTCTTAATTCTCGGAGAGTATTTAAAAATCGTAGCGGATAGCCTTTATCATTGTCCTCTCTACCAACCATATTTACTGCAACGAAGAGATCCGAGTTATCGTTTACCAGTTTATAGGCAGTTCGTAACCTGTCTTCGGCATTTGGCAAAAAGCGCAGGATCGAAATCTGGAATTTTACTAGTAATCCTGTATTTACAACATCTTCCTTGTTAAGGCGTGCACGCAAGATTTGGAAGGCTTCCGGAGCGTGAATTGGTTCGCCATTAAAATCGCTGTAAGGTCCTTCGCTAACCTGATATTCAACGTATGCCATTCCCTCTTCGGCATAAGCTTTAATATTAGTAGCAGCTATTTCGGCTTGCAGCCACGGATTTTGAACTAGCGCATTTAGCCGGTTCCAATGAGTCTGGAAAAATTCGTCTCGTCCTTCATGCGGCTTGTCAAGGCGTATGCTATTCATCCACGCCGTTTTTTCAATTTGATTGAGTTCTTCGAGCCGTTTGTATTCAGTTTTTTCACAATCGTCCAATTTTGCATAGTCATGTGCAGTGATGTTGCGGAACATTAGGTAGTAAGGCGCCCGACTAAATTGATCGCCACCGTATTCACGACAATTTTCGATCCGAACCTTGGTGTAGTATTCGTAGCCTCGGCTTTTTTGTTTGAGCGCTAGGTCATACCACCATTCTGAAAAAACAGCGCCCGTAAGATGGTTGTGCAGGTCGCCACCTTTTGGCATGTAGTACAGGACCCGATACAAATCCTCGGAGTTACCGTTGGTTTTTATGTCATCAAACCAGTCAGCATTGGCAATCTGCGTGACAAAAAATATAAGGAAGAATCTACGGATGTTTATCATTTAGCGTACCTAATTAGGCAATTTTTGTATGTTGGTGAACCGGATCCTCATTGCTTGTATTTATTATTTCTTGAACTATGGATCAGAGTTTGATCCTCATTTGAGGATTTGACGCAAAGATTAATACGTTTTGTGTTAATTATCCCGCATTAAAGAAATATATACTTTAGAGTGAAGATTAAACCTATTATATAAGTCGCGATAGAGCAATCCATGGTTCGTCCACTTAACACTTTGATCAATATATAGCTTATAAAGCCTAATCCAATGCCCTCGGCTATTGAGAAAGTAAGCGGCATTGCAATCGCAGTAACGATAGCCGGTGCACTTTCCGTGAAGTCATTGTGGTCGATGTCAGCAAGGCTACGGGCCATCAGACAAGCAACAAAGAGTAGGGCGGCTGCCGTCGCATAGGCAGGTACACTTTGTGCCAGCGGGGCGAAGAAAAGACAGGCGAGAAATAACAGGCCACAGACAACAGCAGTCAACCCTGTGCGACCGCCCGCTGCTACTCCGGCAGCACTTTCAATGTAACTGGTGGTAGAAGAGGTGCCCGCGATGGCGCCAATGACGGTGGCACTTGAATCTGACATTAAGGCTTGTTGCAGTCTTGGCAACCTTCCATCTTCATCAAGCAAGTTGGTACGTGTTAATACACCAATAAGTGTTCCAGCGGTGTCAAAAACATCGATTATGAGCATGGAAAGTATGACTGTGACCATAGACCATTGGAAGGCAGCTATGATATCGAGCTGCAACAAGACGGGCGCCGGCGAAGGTGGCATTGCAACGATGCCATCAAAATCAATTCTGCCAAATATTGCGGCGATCAGTGTTGTGAGCAATATGCCGATGATGACAGCACCTATGATGCGGCGTGCTGACAGGGCCACAATGACAACAAAGCCAGTAATGAACAGGATTGCTTCAAAACTTACAATATCACCGAGGGTGATGAAAGTAGCTTCATGGGCCACGACGATGCCAGCATTTTTGAGTGCGATAAAGCCAAGGAATAGTCCGATCCCAGCGGCTATGCCTAGTTTAAGATTTTGAGGAATTGCGTTAACAAGCCACGCACGAACAGGGGACACACTTAGGATTACGAAAATTATGCCTGAAATAAAAACCGCACCAAGCGCCGTTTGCCAGGAATGTTCCATTCCGAGAACTACACCAAATGTAAAGAAAGCGTTTTGGGCCATACCGGGGGCTTGTGCGATGGGGTAGTTGCCATAAAGACCCATCACAATGGAGCCAAATGCCGCGGTTACACAGGTTGCGACGAATACAGCGCCGAAATCCATTCCCGCGCTAGATAGTACTGTTGGATTGACGATTGTTATGTAGGCCATGGCGAGGAATGTTGTCAGGCCCGCCATTGATTCAATGCGGATATTTGTAGCGTGCTCGCGGAGTTTAAAGAATGTTTCTAATGACTTCATTGTGCTTCAACACTAGGAATAAGGTCTTTGTATTTATCCCAGTCGTTCAATAGTGCTTGCACGATAACGTTACCCACAGAGAAAGCAGCTTCTAGAGCTGGTCTGAGATTATCTGGATATGGGGTAGTGAGGCTCCAATGAGGATCTTTCCCGGGAGGCGGCATTGTGTAATTGCTGGCGGTACGCAAGATAAGTACCCGGTCCGCATCTACTATGTCTGATCGAGCAAGACGTCTAATAGCAGTCATCGTGCCACTGTCTTCCATATTTGACGTCATAAAGTTGGCATTGTGACCGGCGTATGCGCGTATCCAGTCGTTAGCCCACAGGTTTAAAATTCTGCCATGCCAGTAGGTACTGGAGCTTAGGGTATCTCCCACCGTTACAAAGGGGGGGCGTTGCGCGTTCTTATAACCGTTAAAGAGATGCCGATAGTCAGCAATACCATCTGTATCTCCAAGATCAACATCTTGAGTTAATGTATAGGCCCAGTCGACCAGTGTTTCATTGAGCTCAAAAACAATTGTGTCAAGTGTCCACACGGTATAGATATCTTCCGGTTTGTCGGCTGGTTCCGCACTACCTAGCGGTACCATTCCATAAGGCCAATGCTCGGGCATCTCTCTCGCGTCAATTTCATAGGCAAGGTCGCCGTCGACAACGAATTTTGCCCATGCAGCTGAACCGAGTGATATATCGGCGGGATCACCACCTGCTACTCCAGCAATAAGCCAGTATGCTTTAGTTAGGTCGAAACGTGGGTCTGCGCCCAGTGCCATGACCGATGCCGTTGCATTAGATATGCCACCTCCGAGAAGTATAGCCATCACACCATCTTCATTCATATAGAGATCTCTTTCACCTAAGGCGAATGGCAACTTAGTGTTGAGGTTTAGCCGTTCCACCCAGAACTGCAGTTCTCCTGGTTCATCATCGGTTGCTTCTCCAATCTCAAACATTGCAGCTATGATCACTTTTACGGGAATCCTCTTTTCCGCTGCATGCGCAAATTGGCAAGTCGTGATAGTAAAGCAAAGGCTGATTAGCCACGCTAAATTCAGGTTTCTATTTACAGTTTTGAAACTGCTGAGCCACATAAGGATCCCCATAGTTTTTATTGCGCAATGCAAGTCGATAATAGCGTACTAATTGTTTGCGGACATGTTGATAGGCAAACTGCACAGCTATTCGCCGATCTATGCTGAAATTCTACTATGTGTAAAGTAAGGTTAATTAGGTGTCTCTTCTTAGGGTGAGCACGTAATGGGAAGGATTGGACTTAATTAGATTGGATGAAATGACTATGTTTACGATTTTAAGCAGATTGACGGCAATAATAATATTTGGCTTCTTAGCAAGCTGTTCGTCTAGCCAAGAGGCATCTGAGTTAGAGGTTGGAGAAGATGTTGTTGCTAAATCTCTAGGCTTTACAGCTGGCACAGCTAACCCAGGGTTATATATCGTAGGTCTATCGCACCTTAATATTATTGTTAGCGACGTCGATTATGCGACGGAGTTTTATGGACGCACCCTGGGCTTTGTGCAAGCACATAATGTTCGTGGACCCATGGACTACAAAGGTTATACAGGTGCTAGTTTTGCCCGTGACGCTGGTTTCTTGGATGGCAATGTAAAGGTTGATATTCGCTTTCTGAAACATCCCACTGTTGGAATGCACATTGAATTAATGAAATATCATCAGCCCATTGGGTCCCAAGAGGTTATATACCGAAACACCAATGATCTCGGAGGGATTCGACATGTGGCTCTTGAAGTTTCAGATGCTGAGAAAGCGTTCGATTACCTTAAGGAACAGCCTGACGTCAAAATGATCAATGAATCATCAGATTACGGGCCGCCGGAGGCCCTGGGTAGCGGCCGCATAAAATTTTTCTATTGGCTGGATCCTTGGGGGGTACAGTGGGAAATGGAAGAGGGCCGTCCTATTGGAGACATACGTGGCATCAGTGGTTAGCTCAGAAGGATTTCCACCAGCCGGCTTTTGAAAGCCTCCAGATTTCTCCAGGCGATAGCACAATTGACTGGGCGACCGTTTTCTTTGTCGATCACCGTATATCCATTATCGGTAACGCGCAATGGCAATTTTTGCATGTGACAAAGGTCTTCTTCTGCTGCCAAATAAACGGCGACGGTATCGAAAAGCGTTGTGCTATAACTGGCTGTATCAGTAGCCGGATCAATATATGGGGCTCCCGGTAGCCAAACTATGTAGTTCTCGATCAGTGCTTTAAGCCAAGGGTCCTGACTTTTATAAATATGCTGGTACCGTTCTCCGTCAAGCTTAATAATTCCACAGGTATCTAATGGTGTTAGCGTAATATCCCACGGAGCAGCAAACACGGTCTGTAAAGCTTTGGGTGCAGCTCGGACATTCCATTCAGCGACTGGTTTATCTTCGCCGTTGTAGCCCTTGTATACAGAGCCGTGCATTCCTACGAAGCGAGCATTTTCGGTGATTGCTGGTTCTAGCTCTATGGCACGGGCAATAGTTGGTGCTGGCCCAATGGACAATAAAGTTACGGGTTTGGGTGAACGCATAATGGTCTCAATGATGGCACTGACTCCATTAGCATGGATTATTCCTGGATAGTCTGTGATCTGATAGTCGCTAATCCAGTTACTTTGCTGCCCAATTTTGTCTTTTTTATCGAGACCAAGACCGATCGGAATATCAGTGCGGCCGGTTAATTGCAGCAACTTACCAAGCAAACGGCAACGATAAATTGCATTACCATAGTCGCTGACAACCAACTTTACGTCGAGTTCAGGCATGCGCAACAGCATCATTAATGCCCAAGTATCGTCGATGTCATCGCCAATATCGGTGGCAAGAATAATCGGTTCACGACCTGCAATAATCGCCGAATAACTGGTGCCCGTTGCGCTAACAGCTGCTACTGTATTTAGAAAATTGCGTCTTGTGATGCCTTTCATGTCAATCCTCAAGGGATGCGTAACAATCGGGTGTAAAACGAGGACGGCAGATGCAAAGGAAGATAAGGTCCTCATTTCCACTATTAGTGATTCGTTGGGATGTGCCTGCGGTTATCTGTATGATATCGCCGGGCTGGACTGGTTGAGCCTTTCTATTACCGATTTCGATTAGGCCAGTACCGCGCAGAATGGTGTACCACTCGTCAACGGACAGTTTGTGTAACTGAGTTGTCACAGAGGGTTCAACCCGACTCTGGGCTAACGAGAAATCACTTATCGTCTTTGTGTTAACAAATTCGCGTATGAAACAACGTTCCTCGGTCCAGAATTCTTCGTAGTTACTAGCTTTCTTTATATGGTCCTTCATTGTCAATTAGGTTCGTCTCCGGGTCACAGCAATAATATTCTAGAACGGAAGTCTCTCGGTAGGTGTTAATATCTAATACTATGGCAACACATCATATAAATGCGAACCAAGGCGATTTCGCTAGTACGGTACTTATGCCCGGAGATCCGTTAAGGGCGGAGTACATTGCAAACAATCATCTTAATGGAGCTCGTCGGGTTACTGACGTGCGCAACATGTGGGGTTATACCGGCGAGTATAAGGGCATACCTGTTTCGGTGATGGCTCATGGCATGGGCATCCCATCCGTATCGATTTATGTGAACGAACTCATTACAACATATGACGTCACGCGTATCATTCGTGTGGGAAGCTGTGGTACTACCCATCCCCATGTAAAAATTCGTGATGTGATTATTGCTCAGGGAGCGTCTACTGATTCTGGCGTCAACCGTATGCGCTTTGGTGGTTACGATCTTGCCGCGCTTGCGACCTTTTCTTTGGTGAAAAACGCTGTAGATGCGGCAGAGAAACTTGGTATCACTTATCACGTTGGTAATATATTTTCGGCCGACCTTTTTTATACACCGGATACCGATATGTTCGAAACGATGGCTAAATACAACGTACTTGGTGTTGAAATGGAGGCAGCTGGTATTTTCCCGATTGCAGCAGAACACGATGCTGAATCACTGGCTATTTGCACAGTTAGTGACAATATTCGAACGGGGGAAGCGCTTACATCTGATGAGCGGGCCACGACCTTTGATGAAATGATAACCGTTGCACTAGAGACAGTAAGGTTGGCGGAGTTGTGAGCCCCACGGCAGTATTGAAAAATATTGATTTTCCGGATCTAAATCAGGTTCCTCTCGTCGACGAAGTAGGAGTACATGAACGAGCTGCGCGGTTCCAGGCGCGGAGTATCAAAAAAAGCTCAAAAATTGAAGCACTGCGTAGTGTGTTGTCAATGATCGATTTGACGACACTAGAGGGTCAGGATACTCCTGGCAAAGTGCGGCAGCTTTGTCAAAAAGCACTGCATTTGCATAATGCTCTTCCTGATCTGCCAAATGTAGCTGCAGTTTGTGTTTACCCCACTATGGTAGGCGTTGCGAGAGAAGTACTCGGTGATAGTCCAATTAAAGTTGCGTCAGTAGCTACAGCTTTTCCTAGCGGAATGACGCCACGTCAGGTCAAACTTGAGGAAACTCGGATCGCCGTCGCCGAGGGTGCCGATGAGATCGATATGGTGATTTCACGTGGCGCCTTCCTCCAGGGAGATCACCACTTCGTCTTTGACGAGATTGCTGAGATTAAGACTGCTTGTGGTAAAGCGCATCTCAAGGTGATATTGGAAACTGGAGAGCTGGGTACGCTGGACCAAGTACGCCGTGCCAGTATGCTGGCAATGCATGCTGGTGCCGATTTTATTAAGACCTCAACAGGGAAGATTAAGCCTGCTGCTACCTTGCCGGTTACACTCGTCATGTTGCATGCGATCAGGGACTATTATTATCAAGTTGATCGTATGGTAGGGATGAAGCCCGCGGGAGGCATTTCAAATTCAAAGCTTGCTATTCACTATCTTATTATGTTGCAAGAAACCCTTGGTACATCTTGGATGACTTCTGAATGGTTTCGTTTTGGAGCTAGTTCGTTAGCAAACGACGTCTTAATGCAACTGCAGAAACAAGCTAGCGGCGTCTATCAGTCAGCAGATTATTTTTCGAGGGACTAAGAATAAACAAATGACCAGCGAATCGTCCAAGTTGGCTTTCAATGATGGTTGGCAATATTCGCCGGCGCCAGAGAGTACTGATCACATCGTTATTGATGAGCAGTATGGATTATTTATCGACAATGAATTTGTCGAGCCAGCAGAAGGCCAATATTTCGACACAATAAATCCTGCAACGGAGGAATTCCTTGCAAGCGTTGCATTAGCAACTGATGCTGATGTGAGTCGTGCTGTTAAAGCTGCACGTAAGGCAAAGAATGGCGCTTGGTCGAAGATGAAGCCGGCAGATAGGGGCAAGTATATATATCGTATTGCGCGCATTTTACAGGAGAGAGCTCGGGAATTTTCGGTTATAGAGTCCCTGGATGGTGGCAAACCAATACGTGAATCTCGAGACATTGATATTCCTTTGTCGGCCGCTCACTTTTTCTATTATGCAGGTTGGGCAGATAAACTTGACTATGCGTTTCCGGGCAGAACATCTAAACCACTTGGCGTAGTAGGACAGGTAATACCTTGGAATTTCCCCTTATTGATGGCTGCATGGAAGATTGCACCTGCACTAGCTTGTGGAAATACCGTTGTTTTAAAACCAGCCGAAACTACGCCGCTGACTGCGATGAAGCTTGCTGAAGTTATACGCGATGCTGAACTTCCTCCCGGAGTTGTTAACTTCGTAACCGGTGCAGGTGATACTGGTGCATCGATTGTTAATCATCCGGACGTCGACAAGATAGCTTTCACTGGCTCAACCGAAGTTGGCAGAATCATCCAGCAGTCAATTGCTGGAACTGGCAAGAGATATACCCTTGAACTCGGAGGTAAGGCAGCCAATATCATTTTCGCGGATGCCGCGATCGATCAAGCGGTAGAAGGAATTGTTAATGGTATTTTCTTTAATCAAGGACATGTCTGTTGTGCTGGTTCACGATTACTGGTGCAGGAATCGGTTGCTGATGAAGTGGTCTCAAAGCTAAAGGATAGGATGGAAACGCTTATAGTCGGTGATCCGCTTGATAAGAATACTGACATCGGTGCAATCAATTCAGCTAGCCAGCTTCAGACAATCCAGTCATATCTTAAAATAGGTGAAGAAGAAGGTGCGGAAATGCATCAAAGCTCTTGCGTGCTTCCAGAGAGAGGTTACTGGTGCCGGCCGACAATATTTACAGGAGTATCCCAGTCGAATCGTGTCGTACAGGAGGAAATTTTCGGACCAGTTCTCGCTATCCAAACATTTCGTACGCCAGAAGAAGGGTTAGAAAAGGCTAACAATACTCCATATGGTTTGTCTGGCGGAGTCTGGACTGACAAAGGTTCGAAGATATTCCAGATAACCAAAAAAGTTCGTGCCGGAGTGATATGGGCGAATACATTTAATAAATTTGATCCGACATCACCTTTTGGCGGATACAAAGAAAGTGGTATTGGAAGTGAAGGTGGCCTGCATGGCCTGAATGCTTATGTGGAATTGGTTAAATGACCATGGTTGGGCCGCATTCAAGAGTACCTGTCGCAAAGACATACAAGATCTACATTGATGGAAAATTTCCGCGCACGGAATCGGGCAGATACTTTCCCCTTAAAGATGTGGATGATCAAGTTGTCGCTAATCTTTGCCGCAGTAGCAGAAAGGACTTTCGTAATGCCGTTGTTTCTGCGCGCAAAGCATTTCCGAATTGGTCGTCAGCTAGTGCTTACCTCCGAGGCCAGATTTTGTACAGGATTGCGGAAATGCTTGAGGGAAGAAGAGACCA
>TARA_B100000686_G_scaffold109613_2_pt1 | contig 11033 bp, 5 predicted proteins | sample TARA_B100000686 | Tara Oceans TARA_B100000686 (sample SAMEA2622733) | marine metagenome | biome: marine biome (ENVO:00000447); feature: marine epipelagic mixed layer (ENVO:xxxxxxxxx); material: "saline water (ENVO:00002010), including plankton (ENVO:xxxxxxxx)" | depth 150 m
TGACATGGCGGTCAGCGCCGCTGAAATGCTGGAGGCAGCGGGGGTTCGCAATGTGCAGGTCTTCCATGAGGATAATCCTCCTGGAAAGACGATCCATGAGATGGGAACCGCTCGAATGGGGCGAGATCCAGAGACGTCAGTGCTCAACGCGCACAACCAAGCGCACGACGTTCGGAACCTCTTTGTCATAGACGGCTCCTGTATGGTGTCGTCTGCCAATCAGAATCCGTCCCTTACATACATGGCTCTAACTGCGCGTGCGTGCGCATACGCGGTCGATGCGCTGAATCGCATGGAGCTTTGAGACTGCTGCCGTGGGGATCTAGGTTTTGATTACACGAAGAGATCTATTGAGTCTTCAAGTGCAACAGAAGCGCGCGGTGTCGGGACCGAGGGTCGAGTGGAGGCTCGCATCTAGCTATCCTCCGAGTGCTGATCTGCTCCACGGCGCTGCTATACGCGTGAGCGAACGAGTATCGGCGATGACGGGGGGACAGTTCACCATCCGCGTTTATGCGGCTGGAGAACTGGTGCCACCGCTTCAGGTTATGGACGCGGTTATGCAAGGTACAGTCCAGGCAGGTCTGTCACCCGGATATTTCTACATTGGTAAGCATCCTGCATTGGCGTTCGATACGGGTGTCCCCTTCGGACTCACTACGCGGCAGCAGCTGTCATGGCTGTGGCACGGTGGCGGACTTGATTTGCTGAATGAGGTCTGGGGGCAGTTTGGCCTTCGATCGTTGACTGCGATCGCGTCTCCCGGTCAGATGGGGGGATGGTTTCGTGAGCCAATCGAGGCACTTTCAGATTTAGCGGGGCTTCGTTTCCGGATTCCAGGTATTGGGGGGGAAATAATGACGAGGCTGGGGGTCACCGTGCAGGTTCTATCCGGAGCGGAGATCTATCCGGCTTTAGAGCGGGGAGCGATCGATGCGACCGAGTGGGTAGGCCCGTATGATGACGAGAAACTCGGACTTCACCAGATTGCTAAGAACTACTATTACCCAGGCTGGTGGGAGCCGGGGGTAACGATGGGTCTTCTGGTAAGTGATGATTCGTTTCGTGAGTTACCGTCGTCATACCAGCGTATTTTAGAGGTTGCGTGTGGAGAGACGGCCATCGATCGACTCGCTATATACGATGTGGAAGAACCACGGGCCTTACGCAGGCTGATAGAGGACCATGGGGTGATGTTGCGAAGGTATCCCGAGGATGTCTTGGACGCAGCGTGGCGAGAGTCGAACGCCTATCTGAAAGACCAGTCGTCTCGAAACGCTGACTTCGCTCGCGTCTATGCTTCGTGGGATGCTTTTCGTACATCAGCATTTGGGTATGCTAGGGGCAATGAGCTTTCCTACCGGAGAGACGCATTCCCCAGAGTAGGATGATTTATTTAATGCGAGCCACCGAGGTTTTGGGGAAGGAGTGAACAACAGAGCCCGCAGTGCGGTATCTTCTATGCGCCTATAACTGCTTGTTAGCCCCCGTACTCTCTATCCGCGTTTTTGCATTGTTTGGTTTCGCCCGGTCGTCAGATGGCGGCTCGCTGAAGCATGACGGTCGTATGTCCCGCATGGTTCTGATCGTCGCGCTGGTTGTCTTTTGTGGGTTGCGTACTCAAGCGGTTTCTGCTCAGGCTGATACCGTCCAAGTAGACCTCGTCCGTCAGTTTTGTGATGCCGGGGTGATTACCGACATTGAGGTCATCCGTGGTTCTGTGTTCGACCCCGATTCGACGGACATCGGCGCGGTTGCATGGGTTTACCGGCTTATGGATGTGGTCCACATCCGGACTCAGGAATCGTTTATTCGACGGGAGGTTCTATTCGAGGAAGGTGACTGCTATGACGCGTTCCTAGCACAGGAATCGGAGCGCCTTCTAGAGTCATACGGCTTTCTGACTGAAGCGCGCGTGACATCTAAGCCTGATGGAGCTGGGGGCCGGCACGTCACAGTCAGTACACTCGACGAGTGGTCGACTCAGGTCGATTTGGGTGTGACCTACGATGAGGGTCTAAACCTCGAGAAAATTCAGGTCACTGAGGAGAATTTTCTTGGCCAAGGGGTCTTCGCTGAGTTCACGAACCGAAATCGCTTGGAGACGAGGACGCGAGCCGTGTCGGTATCCACACCTCGGTTGTTCGGACGAACTGACGCGAGCATTGAGGTTGGTCGAGATCGGCCGGGTGACTTCATCAATCAGCATGTCAGATATCCTTTCATCGGAGAGACAGGCCAATACTCGGTGCGTCAGGGATATAGTCGAGGTACGAGCTTCTACTCTTACAGCACTCCTCTCGGCGACGGACTTAGTCAGGTATTAGCCCCTCAATTCCGAGAGGTGATCGAGTTTTCGGCAGCTCAGCGGTTTGGTGAGAGAGGTCGGTCTATAATCGCCGGACTCACGCTCTCTCGTGATGTGACTCGCTTTGGAACGATCGAAGCCGCAGCAGACGACAACCTCGACGAACTAGTTCCTTTTCCAGGCGTTGTGCCCAGTCCGCTCTCACGTCAGATAAAAGAACGTGGGGCTAGTCGGGTCTGGTTACACCTAGGTGCAAGCCAGATGCGGTATCAGGAGTACTATGGCATAGACGGACTCCGCGACCGGCTTCTCGTCGGCCTGGGTTATTTCGTGGGGGCCTCAGCAGGGCGTGGCTTTGGGGTCCTAGTGCCGGATGGCGTGATCGGAATGAAGGAGTTTTTTGGCCGCGCGAATACCAGTTTTACCGCTCCGATTGGTTCTTCGATCCTACACGGTGGGGCCTACATCGAGTCCCGCCGTGCGAAAGATGGATGGCAAGACGTCCTAGCTGACGCTGAACTGGTAGCGTACCTGAGGAACCAAGCTCTTCCTGGGCAAACTTTCTTCTTTCGTGCTTCGATGGCCGGTGGTTGGAACACCACTATGCCATACCAACTCAGCCTAGGTGGACGAGACGGGCTGCGCTCGTTACCGGAGGATAGCTATCCGGGAGGGCGGACGGTGCGGTTCCTAGTCGAAGATCGTATCGTGCTTCCGTGGCCCTCACGCAGGTTTGATCTCGGCATGACGGTTTTCGCCGATATGGGGCGCGTCTGGTCGGGCGATGCCCCCTTCGGGATCGATTCTGGTTGGCACAAAGGATTGGGGGCTGGGCTTCGGTTCGCATTTCGCCGAGGTGCGCGCCACGTACTGCGCGCTGACGTGGCGTTTCCTGTTAATGGCCCTGACACTTCACCGATTTTTCGGGTCACCTTCGAACTCAACAGGCTAGCGCTCGGTTTCCTGACCCCAGATCACTTTCGGAGTCGCCGCTTCGACATTGGTGCTCACAGCTTCTAGATTTTAAGAGGTTAATAGTCCAGGTGATCGGATTCCTCACTTTTTTCGGAGGCCAGCAAGCAAGAGAATGGTTAGTCGCATTTGCTATTAGATCGCGTGAAGCTGGTTGACGTTCGAATTGCCTACGTAAAGACGGAGGGCTCTTGGTTATGTGTGCCGATCTCCAATGAAGAATAGCAAAAATGGAAAAGCCGCTGGTGGGTTAGGTGCACTCAAGGGCACCTGGGAAACACTACGGCGCGAAAAAACCGTTCGAGAAGGAAGCAGGGCACTCCTGAAGGTGAATCAACCCGATGGTTTTGATTGCCCTGGTTGTGCTTGGCCAGAGCCCGACAGAGGAGCTCATTCTTTTGAGTTTTGTGAGAATGGAGCTAAGGCGGTTGCCGCGGAGACGACCTCTAAACGAGTCGATCCTTCTTTCTTAGAGAAATACTCTGTTACTGATTTGCTAAGGAAAAGTGATTTTTGGCTCGAACAACAGGGTCGTCTTACCCATCCCATGATCTTGGAAGAGGGGTCGAATTACTACAGGCCGATTTCATGGGACGATGCTTTTAACACAATTGGGAAACAATTAAGGGCACTTCCTTCACCTGATCATGCACTTTTCTATACTTCAGGTCGCACCAGCAACGAAGCTGCTTTTCTTTATCAACTCTTAGCGCGGCGACTAGGTACTAATAATCTCCCCGATTGCTCCAATCTGTGTCATGAATCGAGTGGTGTAGGCTTGGGCGAGTCCATTGGTGTTGGAAAGGGTACCGTGCAAATCCGGGATTTTGATAGTGCGGATGCGATTTTTGTCATCGGTCAGAATCCGGGTACGAATCACCCTAGGATGTTGGCAACCCTGCAAGAAGCCGCTCGAAGAGGGGCAAGGATCATCTGTATTAATCCGCTTAAAGAGCGGGGTCTAGTCACTTTCACTCACCCCAAAGAATTTCTTCCCACTCTGGGTATGAAAGGGACCGCAATTGCCACCCACTACTTACAGCCGGTTGTCGGATCGGATATAGCCCTACTAAAAGGGATGATGAAGCATCTTTTGATGCGAGATAGAGCGGAAAACAAAACGATTTTGGACTGGGCGTTTATACATGAACACACGAGTGGATTTGACGATCTGAGGGAAGACTTAGAGGGCACCTCATGGGATACAATCGTAGATGATACGGGTTTGTCTCAATCCGATATTGAGGAAGTAGCTGATATTTATGCGGATGCAGATGCTTCTATAGTCTGTTGGGCAATGGGGATCACTCAGCATGTGCACGGCGTTCACAATGTCCAAGCCATAGCGAACCTTTTGTTACTCAAAGGAAATATCGGAAGGCCAGGAGCAGGAGCATGTCCAGTACGTGGACATTCGAATGTGCAAGGTGACCGCACGATGGGCATAATAGAGAAGCCTAAAGAGGACTTCCTAGATCGTCTTGGGAGACGGTTTGGATTTGACCCACCGAAAAAGCATGGCCTCGCAGCGATCCGGGCGATTGAATCAATGGTGAATAATTCTGGGCAAGTATTCATAGGGATGGGGGGGAATTTTGCTCAAGCAACCTCGGACACAGAAGCGTGCCATAAAGGACTTAGAAATTGCGTTCTCACCGTACACGTCTCAACTAAATTGAATCGCTCTCATCTGGTCCACGGAAAGACCGCACTTATACTCCCTTGCCTTGCTCGGAGTGAGCAGGACGTTCAGGCTTCGGGGCCTCAGAAAGTTACCGTAGAGGATTCAATGGGTGTCGTTCATGCTTCTCAAGGGCACAGGAAGCCTCCTTCTCCCCATCTTCGCAGCGAACCCGCGATTGTTGCTGGTATAGCTCGTGCTGCACAGCCCAATGACCATATCGGATGGGAAGCGATGGTAGATGATTATGCTGAGATCCGAAAAGCAATTGAGGTGGTAATACCTGCTTTTGAAGGTTTCGAGGAAAAAATCAAGCTTCCAGGTGGTTTTCCCCTGCATAACAGTGCTAGCAACCGAGAATGGGCTACTACTACAGGAAAGGCGAGATTCATTCCTACTCCCTCACCCGACATTAGAGTCCCTGAAGGACATCTGCGACTTTTCACGATTCGAAGTCACGACCAATACAATACGACGATATACGGATTGGATGATCGATATAGAGGAATTAAAGGCGATCGTATGGTAGTCTTCTTGCATCCAGGAGACATGAAAGAAAGACTGATAGAAGATGGTGATCGGGTCGATCTCTTCGGTATAGAAGACCGAGGCTTAGTTAGACGAGCACTTGGGTTTAGGGCAGTGGAATATGATGTTCCCCGCGGCTGTTGTGCTGCCTATTTCCCAGAGACCAACTCTCTTGTTCCCTTGTGGCACCGTGCTCATCGAAGTGAAACACCAGCTTCCAAGTTTATTCCAATCATCATCAAGAAAGCTGGTGGAGAAAAAACGTGATTCCACTGATTTGATGTTCGTCCTTCACGGCCATCATTTAGTAATCATAAATTCTATTTTTTCTGCTCCGATACCTGATCCCGGATTACCCTAGTTGGTTCGAGTTTTTGGTTAGCCAAAGGAGTATTCCGGACGCCTACTCGTAGCTGATCACTTCAAAAAATCCAGCTTGTAGACTACCGCAGTCCCCAAGCTAGGCCTAGGTGAGCAGGCAGAAGGAAAGCGAAAAACATTCCATTTTCATGTCCGGAGATAGGGCCTGTTTGCCAAATAAATCCGATTACCGCGATCGTCGCACACGTGGCGGAAAGTTTCCTAGCTCTATTTTTCCAGCTTGGGTTTAGGCTTGATGAGAACAGAGAAATGGAAATACCAAATGTGATGGGGTTGGCGAGAAAGAGGTTCTCATTCCATGCTGAGAAAGTGTGATCTGTGAATAGCAGGGCAACAATTATCAATCCCAAGACGCCTAATAAGCCCGACCAGACAGTGGCTGCTCCCGTTATCAGGAAATTCAGTACTGCTGACTTCTGAACAAAATTCGATCTCAGAGAAGAGAATATTGCTCCGAAAATGATTCCTGCTGATAAGAACCGTAGGAGCCAGTTCGGCGGCGCAGTTGGCTCTTCTGGACGTGTTGAGACTACGGCCCTCTCTTCTGCTAGAACCAGGTATTTCGCTGTCCCATCTGCCCGAGGAATTCGTAGATCACGCACCTGATCGCGCAGGCTCAGTGGCAAGAATAGCTCATCCCAAATTGTTAGCTCGCGATCAGTTGCAGGCCCTAGTAGTGCGTCCATCCCAGTATATACGAGCGGGTTCGCTTGTGTGAGTCTCTTCGTGTGCCACCGGTAGCTTGTTCCCGTTGGTGTTTTACCAAAAGCCTTATTGAGCTCACCCTTCAGCACCATGTCTAATGCGTCTCGGACTCGAGTAGAGCAATTGTCGCGAAAATATTGGTAGTAGTAATCGCGATTCTCCGGTAATGCATTGTTTTCAGCGAAGTTTTGTAGGGTGATTTTTTCGGATGGAGTCAGATCGAGCTCTTGGAGCACCACTTCCCGATTGTCTTTCTCGTATGCGGCCAGCATCGCCTCGGTATCGAATGGTGCCATCATGTAAACCATACGCCCTTGAAGAAATCGAACGATGAATTGCACTGGCTCCCCGAAGCTGAAGATTCCCCAGTTGTAGGATATGTCGCGCCCCGTGCTTGTATCTAGGACACGTAACGCGTTGTGACCGTATCGCTCCCAAACTGCATCTCCAGGGCCAGCGGTCAAAAGCCATACCTTCAGCGATTCACCTGGTACGGGATCAATAATATCTGTCTCAGAATCCTGTGCGCTTATTGAGACGGGGGCCGTTACTGAAATAGCAGAAAGGAGGGCGATGATGTGCAGAGTAGTGTATGGGGTTTTCATACTCTCAATCTGGCGATATCCCATGAGTACACCAACCACGCGAAACTTTCAATTTTATGAAAAAAAGTCGTTCTCAATACTGTTAGTTCCTTCATGGACGGCAGAAGATCGAGCCGGCATATTTGTCTCTGTCTGCTGCGATAAAGAGGGGTGCCCAATGACAGTCGATACGCTCTTTACTCAGGTAGCCTAACTGAGCAACTGTCCTGAAAGCCGGAATTGGAGTAGGCACCCCTCAGTCCTGCAAACTGGAGATAAAGCGTGGTTGGTCTCAGACCGGGTTTTACGGTGGCGGTTGGTTTCACCTTGTGGTTGGGTGGGCTCTTGGTGGCTTTGATGCTTGGAATGGGGTCTGCCTATACGGTTGTCTCAGGAGTTTTTGTGTCTTCACGGATCTGGGCTCGTATACGTGAGAAGCGTGATGAACTTCTGCCTGGAGAAATCAGGAGGGATCCCCCCGAGGCTTAATTGATCGAGTCTTACTTACTATCATCTGGTTTTGGGACTTTCTACCTGAAGCGGAAGGATATCCGCCATGTCTGCCGTGGCACCTAGTAAGTGTTCGACAAAGTATTCTGCTCGCAGCCAAAACCAGTAATCACCCATATCGCCGTACCCGTGTCGTTGACCGGGGAAGACAAAATAGTCGAAGCGTTTGTTGGCGCGGATCAAGGCCTCTGCCATACGGTGGGTTCCTGCGTGGTGAACATTATTGTCCACGTTTCCCGTAGTTAGAAGCAGATGACCTTTGAGGTTGGCGGCAAGGTCTGAGTTTTTCTCAATATCGTACTCGAACGAGATTGTCCCATCGTCGTTGACTACTTCCTGAACTCCGTGGTGTATCTCCGACCACCAGCGATTATAAACGTCATTGTTATGATTCCCGGAGGACGATACGGCGACCTTGAAAAAGTCTGGGTAGACTAGCATTGCCGCAGTCGACATGAACCCACCCCCTGAGTGACCGTAGATTCCGACTCGGTCTAGGTCAACGAAGTCGTGCCGATCGCCTAGCTGCTCTATAACAGCCTTCTTGTCTGCCAGGCCGTAATCTCGGAGGTCACCATAACCGTAATTGTGGTACCACTTTGATCGGTCTGGATTCCCACCCCTGTTTCCTAGCGTCACGACGATTACACCGAACTGCGCTAGCGCCTGCTCGTATTGGTTGGTTGACCAGAACTTTGACACTGACTCCGTTTGAGGACCTGGGTACACATAAGCGACGATTGGATAGTTCTTTTCTGGATCAAAGTTGTAGGGTTTATACATGACACCGTAGATGTCGGTAACTCCGTCAGCGGCCTCGGCCACGAAAGGCTCAGGGAATGAATAGCCTGCGTCATCCAAAGCAGAGAAGTCCGAAATCTCAAGGTCTAAAATCTTTGTCCCTTGGGCGTTGTATAGGGCGGATGCCGGTTTTGTATTTACTCGGGAGTAGTTGTCGACGAAGAAGCGTCGCGACTCACCCATAGAAAATCTATGGTCATAGTCACCCGGATTAAGCAGCGCTAACCCGGAACCATCCAGGTTTACACGGTAGAGGTGTTGATAGTAAGGATCTTCTCCATCTTCTCGTCCCTGACCGGTGAGGAAGGCATACCCGCGCTCCTCGTCAATGCCGACGATTCCATCGACATGCCATGGCCCTGACGTAAGTCGATTTCTCAGATTCCCGTCAGAGGAATATCTGTATATGTGTGCCCAGCCGTCTTGCTCAGACCACCAGAGCCAGCTTCCATCTGTCAAGCGTTGAGGCTGCCGAGTCTCCATGTATGTGTTGAGGCTGTCCACGAGAATGTCTCGAAACTCTCCGGTCGTGGTATTGGCCACACTCAGAGCTGCCCTGTGTCGATCTCTTGAGATTCGGAGGTAATAGAGCTCGTCTGAATTTTCAGATATCCACTGAGATACTCGTGGCTCGTCTGAATCTGGATAGAAGAACTGCTGCGCGTTGACGATGCTCAGATCTGGGTCCTTTTCTGTTTGATCGGCGACGGTTACCTGGCTTCGGTTTTCGACGTCGTAGATGATTATCTCATGCTGGTCTACGTTCTCTTCGCCGGGCATCTCGTACGCGTAAGTTTCGAGCTCAGGCCTGTCGTTTCCGGTCGTGTGGACCACCCAGAGCTTACCTACTTGTCGATAGTCGGTTCGCACTAACGCGAAACGCTGGGAATCTTGTGACCAAGTGAGATTAGCCCGCTTGCGATCGTCTTTGTTCTCTTCTTGAGAGACGTTGGTCTCACCCCTGCCAGTGCCATTTGCGGCATAGGAGTAGTACTTCTCTCCGTCAGTGGTGAGCTGAATCTCTTCTACATCCAGTTCATTTTCAGCTTCTTCCGCCGCGTCGCCATCTCTACCTCGACGAGCATCGAGGATTCGCTCATAATCCGAACCCGACATCATCCATAGGTTGTAGTTACGGACGAAGATGATTGTCTGGCCATCGGGAGAGACGCTTGCCCACGCAGGGTGATCGTCGGGCTCCTCGAAGTCTCTTAGTTCTCGTAACGTTTGCGTGGAGACAGTGAACTCAAAGTGATGAACACGTTTCTGTGTTCGCTCACGATCATCTTCATCGTCTCGCTCCTCGTTATCCTGGCCAGAATCCTCTTGTGTCTCCTCATCCTGGGATGACTCGACGTCAAATTGGAAGGTGTCGTCGTTGAGGAAGCGGATATTAGTGATAGGAAGGTGCTGCCCATCCCAGGGGTCTCTGGTGATCCTAGTCAACTCTGCGGCCATCACGTCATTGTCGAAGAGTTGGTTTCGGGTTCCACGTTCCGGGTTCACTAGATAGAAGAACGTTCCATCGGCGTTTTCCCATTCGTACCAAAAAGTCTCAGTATCCTTGATCCAGCGGGGTGAGACTGTAGTGCTGTGCACCATTTCACGGATCTTGTATGGTGCCCATCGGGCTGCCAGGTCGAAGTCTGCAGCTGCGTCTGGACGCGCCCCGCTCGATTGAGCGGCTGCAGGTATAGGAACGCAGAGTAGAGGCAGGCAGGCCATAATAAAGACAGGTACAAACCAGTGAGCGAGATTGCCCTGAGACTTGTATCGGTGCAGAACGAACATGTGCGAGGTTCTCAAGATGTGAGTGATGCCGGAATACCTTAAGCTCTGAGAAGAGGCGTCATGTTGGCAGCGCCGGCAAGCGCCTTCAAAGTAATCGTTTGGCGGTGTTCGGAGGATCTGCATAGCTTGACGAATCATCACTACCAAAGAGGTGTCCGATGCAGTGCTCGATATGCACGATGGATTGTCCTTAATAGGCGCCGAGAATCAGGCCCCGAGAGAGAATTTGGAGAAATAATGATGGCAAAGGACCGATAAGTGGATGCTCCCATGATGAGCTTGTTCAAGTCTTTCCTGCTTTTCTGACTAAGTCATTGTGATTGGTCAGAGAGGCGGGACAAAGACGGCCCGGGTCGAGCGTTACCGGGATGGTTCGTCCCAGTCTCGGAAGGATGTTTTGGCTGTTGAAGAGCCGCTTGAGATTCGGGTTTCATGGGTAGGAAAAGAAGGGCGTCGAGTCGAGTCGATAGCGATTACGATGCGAACGCCTGGGAATGATTTCGACCTAGTTGCTGGATTTCTTCGTAGCGAAGGTGTGCTGTCGTCAGCCTCCGATGTGCTTGAGCTATCGTATTGCCAAGGCCCGGAAGAGCAGGAGTACAATGTCGTTGAAGCCAAGCTAGCTCCAGATGTTAGATTCGACCTTGAGCTTTTGCGCCGTAATGTCTTTACAAATTCGAGTTGCGGTGTCTGTGGTAAGGCCTCTCTCGAAGCCGTTGAAGCCGCGGGGTGCCAACTACTACCGGACGGTCTGAAGGTTGATGTTGAGTTG
>TARA_B100000686_G_scaffold115237_1_pt1 | contig 11030 bp, 8 predicted proteins | sample TARA_B100000686 | Tara Oceans TARA_B100000686 (sample SAMEA2622733) | marine metagenome | biome: marine biome (ENVO:00000447); feature: marine epipelagic mixed layer (ENVO:xxxxxxxxx); material: "saline water (ENVO:00002010), including plankton (ENVO:xxxxxxxx)" | depth 150 m
CCCGTGCATGGAAGAAGCAGGGGAAGCAGCGCTGGAAGTGGCGCAAGAAAAAGTTACGACGCAGAAAGGCATCGCGTAAGCGCGCAAAGATGTAGATTCCTGAACACGCCGGGGCAGGGTTCAAGATTAGTGTGCATTTTGCACCGGCATGGGCTTGCACGAGTATGGTGAGCGGGACCGTCATATCGAGACTTTCATCCTGACTTCGGCGATACTCGTCGTAATGCTGCTAGTGATTCTGACCGGAGATTTACTTTCAGCCCAGCCACAAGGAAAAATCGGTGGCTCGGAATTCGTCCCAAACGTACTATTAGCAGCATTCCGAACTCTTGCCGCTGGTTTGTCTCTGTTCACGGTTGTCAGCATTTGTCTAGATCAAGAGGGCGGACCGTCCATCCCACTATTTTACGAGTCTCGTAAATGCGAAGAAGCGGTTCTGTTTGGAGTTCACAGACTCGTAGCGTTCACAGTATGGAGTTTCATCGCATTCGGTGCGTACTTCACCCTGGTTGCATTCGCTTCTTGGGCCGAGGTCTTCGGTGCAACAACCCCGCCTTGGCTGCTCGCGATTATTCCTCCAATCTTCGCAATCGCTTGTGGCACCGCTCTGCTAGTTTCTGTGGTGGTTACCTACTACCTGATTCCAAACAACCAGAAGAAGGGTTTCGATGTGGCGAAGTATTTCCTGTGGTACGAGATTGTTATGCACAATCTGAATGTCATTCTGTTGGGTGCAGACCTAGTTCTTGGCGGAGTTGACATCACCTTTGGAATGGTCACTTTCCCGGTAATCTTCGGCATCGCATATGTGTTCTTCTCTTACATCTACGCTGCCTATTTTGGTGGAATCTACCTGTACGACTTCCTCGACCCTAGAGTGAGTCGGGCGCCTCAAATCCACATTGGCCTGCTCGCGATGATTGCCCTATTCTATTCGATTGCCCTATTTCTGGACGCCCTCGTAGACTGGAATGTAATTGTGGGGGGGCTGGGCGTTACCGTGTGCATCTACTCGATAGTAAGATTCAGAGAACCTGTGCGCTCGGGCTTTCAGGAAGCGTAGGCTCCTGCCCAATCATCCCATACCTCAAACCAGAGCGATTCAAGAGTATCTGATTGTACTATGACTTCGTCTCCTGCGGATATTAATCCGTTACCGTCTTTATCCAAGACGGCCACTGAGCCCCAGTCAAACTCGGTAAGGGCATCGGCCATTGCAACATTACCGATGATTTCGCCGCCTTCTTCAGCGTATACTTCGATTATGAGTTCACCCAAACTGACTTCGTCAATCTGATATTCACTGACTGAGACTGATATCATGATTCCTGAGCCATCTCCACCGGATCCTCCTTCGTTATCTTCCCAGTAGCCATCTGGTCTGAGGAAAATAGGTGAATCGGAATCGATTATTCCGCTCCACTCAGTAATTGTTTCTGAGGGCGAAGTAATCGAATTATCGAAAACAATCTCGTAGCCCGAAGAGTATGCTGTGGTGACTATCACATAATCCTGTCCTGCTACTAGATCCCAGTGAATCGAAGACCCCCAATCAGAGTCTACTTCCCAGTCATCCTGTGAAGCCAGAACATTAGTGAGTGGATTCTGGCTGTCGAAGGAGCCCTCATACAAGTACAGGTACCCATCCTCATCCTGTGCAGACTCAATGATGTGCAAGCCGTCTTCGATGGCAGTAAAATCATAGGAATGATAGCCAGTTTCCTCCCAGCCTTCGTAATGTGTGTTGGCCATGTCCGGAGTGCCAGTCCCCGAACCATTCTCACCTGGGAATGCTAGTACCAGCCCTCCATCGATTAACTCGTAGCGAAGCCTCTCAATCACTCCCCAACCAAAGTCGATTTCGACTAGAGTTTCATTTGCCATCCATTCTCCGTTGGGGAATTCGCATGCCTCCTCGATAGTATTCCAAGTTCCTCCATACTCGCTGCATTCAGATTGTGTTACGCCACGGTCGCCGACAGTCAAGGCACCTGCGCTAGTGAAGTCGAGATAGAAGGAATCGGGGTTGTTCCAGTTGCTGTTCGCTATGTTACTCTCGGAGGAAGGATCGGATTCGAATGAGCTGTTCCATTCGATTATTTCACCGCACCATGCGGGCTCGGTCATTGCATCTACTTCGGCTTGCACATCATCGTCATCATCTGAGCTCAGAGGAGTGGAGTCCTCGGCAAAGAATGAGTCGCTGCAATCCCAGATCATCTCGGATTCGCCTGAGCCTCCTCCTCCGCTTGAGTCCACATCCTCCCAAGCAGATACCAAGTGCCCGTCGGCATTGATTCCATACCTGCGGCAGAACTCTCCCCAATCGGGATTTTCTTCGCAGAAGTAGAGATCAGAGGCAGTGTTATTGGATTCCTGAGTCATGTACTCGCAGGTCTGAGTAAGGGCATCGAATGTCCCTCCATTCTCGGTGCATTCTTCAGCAGTCACATCTAGAAGATAGTAGACCATTGATGTGGGCCGGTAGTCAATCTCTGCAACGACCTCTTTGTAGTCCTCGGTCTGAGGATCATAGATGTAGGTGACGATTCCCCAGCGTGTATCGAAGATAGGCCCAGTTGAGGAGAATGTACCGTTCTCTGGGTCGTTTGCTACTGGCTCTCCGCAGAAGTCAGGCATATCCATATCGGAGTCATACATTGCTTCGTTAACCGAATCAACATCTTCGTCATCTAGTGCGTCCAAATCGACCATGCTCATCATGCAACTCCAGATTAATACTGGACCATTGTTCTCAAACACCGGCTCAGACCATTCGATGGAGACTGGAATCCTAGTCGGGTCGTTTGCCTCGGGTATCGTTCCAGTAGAGTCTTCAGACAGGCTCAGTTCGAATTGGCCGAAACCGGTTTCAATGCTTCCAGAACCAGACAGGGAAATCAGATTCACGGAGCCCAGAGATAGAGTTGCGGTAAACGAGAAAATTCCCATACCAGGCACAAGCAATTGAGCAATAGCAGTCTGGTAGGACATAGTAGAGTCAATTGTAACTTCCCAATCAGTGCCTGTAGGAATTTCCAAATTAGTTAGAACGTCATACGCGATATGCGGGGGCAAGTGGTCTTGGTTTGGGAATTCTATGTGCTCAAGAATTGCTAGCATTGCCCTATCTGTGTTCCTTATGTGGTTGGCCTCTTCTGCATGGTTACGGTATTGGAAGCAGTCATAGTCCACTACATAACAAATTGTGGTAACTCCCTGACTTGTCAACGCAGTGTAAGTCAACTCTCCCCCCATAGTGGATGACATACTGGCTCCGTTCAAACCAGAGTAGATTTCCATAGTTCGGGAATTGCTAGCATAATCGAAGACAAGAGGATAGTCCATTTCACCTCCGTTTCTGTATAATTCCAGTCCCTCGGAGATTCCCCTCAGAGCAGAATCGATTTCCGGTGCTGAGGCCTTGAAGATGCAAGATCCGTCATTGATTAGAGCCTCCGGGTCGAAGTTTACTGCAGATGATGAAGTACAGCCCTCGAAAGTCTCCTCGGGCTCGTACTCACAAGATCCGTCATTGGAGTTCGCGTTCTCATCGAAGTTCAGGGCAACCTCATCGGTACATCCCTTGATTACCTCTGGTTCGATGTCCTCTAGAGACAGGCAACCGGGCATCATTAGCATAGCGAATATCAGTACGGATACGTACCTGACAGTATTCATGGTCAAGAACAAGGGCGGCGTGTCATAAGGGTATGTCCGGCATCTATAGTTCAGAAACTAGGTTTCTGAGGGCTGATTCTGGATCGGTGGCCTTAGTCACTCCACTTGCTAGGAGAACACCGGAAGTTCCCAGTTCAATCGCCGTGGCTACATCAGACCCGGTCTTGACACCAGCTCCGCATAGGATTCCGACCTGCTCGCTGACCTCGCGAACTGCTGCTGCGGTCCCGCTGACTATCTCAGGATCGGCACTGGTGACTGAAACATCTCCTCCGATTAACTCGGGAGGCTCGACTGCCACGTAGTCTGGGACTAGTGCAGACAGAGCTTTGGCCTCATCGATATCTGCTGCGCAAGCACATACCTCGAATCCTTCCGGGACTTGATCGAGTAGCATCGCGACATGTTCGATGCTGACCTTATGTTCTGCATGATTTATCAAAGTCCCAGAAGCCCCTCTCTCGATTGCCGTCGCAGGGTGGAGCCAGCCCGTATTCGAGCCGAATCCAACTGGGTCGAGATGTTGGCACCAGACATCCAAATCAGGAGCTGTGGCCACTACTGCTGATAGGTCCAGTGCCGAGACCGCTGCAATTAGTCTGGCATTGGTATCGATTCCCGACATAATGCGTGCTAGATCTTCTGCAGCAGCGCCATGCGCTGTCTGATAGGTCTTGAAATTGACAACAACAAGAGAGTCGCTCACGGTATCGCGAGCGAGAGCGCCCCTTTGACGATGACGGCCTACAATCACTCTGTCAGATATGATTGACAATCTTGTCACTAAGAGCAATGTCTGCAGAGATTTTCGCTCCCTTGCCAATCAAGCAGCCAACCAATTCGGTGTTCTCACCAATTTCTGCGCCCTCGAGAATTACAGAGTTGCGGACAGTACTGCCTTCTCCAACGGTTGCTCCGGCTCCGATGGAACTACCAAAGACCTCTGCCGAGCACTGTGAGCCCTTACCTAGCCAAGAGTCGCCTTGCACTGAGCCAGAAGAGTATCTCTGCGAAGAGATACAGGCTTGGCTGGCTTCGACGAAAGATGCTGGAGTTCCGGCATCTACGAACATTCCCTCGAATGGGAAGCCATTCAAGGCCCCAGTGGCGGCAATCTTCTCGTACACATCCCTCTCTATGCTGTGAGCGCCCTCGGGCATCATGTCGAATATTTCGTGCTCAAGGAGATAGGTGCCTGCATTGATGAGATTAGAATAGGCCTCTTCGATGGGTGGCTTCTCTTGGAATCTCATGATCTTGCCAGTCTCCTCGATATAATCGGCTACTCCAAAGCGTGATGGGTCCTCAACCTCCCACAGTGAGATGGTGGCTATTCCTCCGTTGTTATTGTGAAAATTGAGCATCTCTTCGACCCTTAAGCTGGTAATCAAGTCGCCATTGATGACACAGAATGTACCGCCTGACAGATATTGTCGGCAGTTGGCAATGGCTCCGCCTGTGCCCAAGGGCTCCTTCTCTTCGACAATTATCACTTCATATGGCAGTGGAATGTCATCGAAGTGCTCGCGAATCTGCTCAATTCCATAGCCAGCCGCAATCAGCACTCTGTCGACTTGTGACTCGGGCAATATATCCAGTACATGCTCAATCATCGGCTTATCCAGAATGGGCAATAGTGGCTTTGGTATGCTCTCTGTCCAAGGACGCAGTCTTGTCCCGAAGCCACCGGCCAGAACGATGACATCCATGGTTGGTCGTGCATGCGGCTGCGTTTGAGCACTTCGCGTCTGCGACATGCACAATCGCGATGCGTATCGTTGAAAGACGGACTTGGTCTCGGGCGGGCGTGAACATCCACGAGTACCAGGGTAAAGCACTGTTCAGAGAAGAGGGTGTGGCCGTGCAAGACGGCGTTCATTGTACCACTGTAGAGCAGGCGCTAGAAGCCTACGATGCTCTGGGAAGCAAGGTGGTCGCTGTCAAGAGTCAGATACACGCGGGCGGGCGGGGCAAAGGAAGTCTCTACTGCCCAAACACGGGTGATTTGCTGATGGAGGGCGGGGTCAAGATTGCCTTTTCTCGCGAAGAGGTCGAGACCTATGCTAAGAATATCCTCGGACACGTGCTGGTCACCAAGCAGTCCGGCCCTGAAGGAAAGATGGTGAACAACCTGTACATTGAGGCTGGTTGCGACATAGCGCACGAGTACTATCTCGCCATCCTCGTAGACCGTGAGGAGGATGCTATCCTAGTGATGGCCTCTACCGAAGGCGGAATGGACATTGAAGAGGTTGCAGAGAAGACGCCTGAGGCTATTCACAAGGCCTGGACTGACTCATCTGGAAAACTACCTCCTGAAGCCGGTAGCACTATGGCAGAATCTCTTGGGCTTGTGGGTGCATCACAGGACTCATTCACAGAGATGCTCGATCGCCTTGTTTCCATGTTCGTCAGCAGGGACTGCTCAATGATTGAGATTAATCCCTTGGTCAGGGCTGGAGATGGCTCTATGATCGCACTAGATTCCAAGGTCAGTTTCGATGACAACGCCTCGTTCAAGCATCCTTGGAGAGCAGAATTGCGAGATATGTCTGAAGAGGAAGAGGTCGAGGTCAGAGCAAATAAATCCGGCCTGTCTTACGTCAAGTTGGATGGAAACATTGGTTGTCTGGTCAACGGTGCTGGATTGGCAATGGCCTCGATGGACGTCATCAAACTATACGGGGGCGAGCCTGCCAACTTTCTCGACATTGGAGGAGGGGCCAACAAGGAGTCCATAACAACCGCATTCGGAATAATCCTCGAGGACCCTCACGTAGAAGGCATACTAGTGAATATCTTCGGCGGAATCATTCGCTGCGATATGGTGGCAAGAAGCATAATTGATGCTTCCAGAGAGGTCGGACTTTCCGTCCCACTGGTTGTCAGATTCTCTGGTACTAACCACGTTGAAGGGAGGACCGTACTGGAAGAGAGTACGCTAGAAGTCACGACCGTGAGTACACTCGCCGATGGTGCCGAAGCAATCGTCGCTGCGATAGAGGAGGCGAGAGTTTGAGCATCTGGATCAACGAGGACAGTAAGGTCCTAGTTCAGGGAATTACAGGTAGTCAAGGAACTTTCCACGCCACTCGAATGGTGGAGTACGGAACCGATGTCGTAGGCGGAGTTACGCCTGGCAAGGGAGGTCAGGTCGTTGAGTTGCCCGGAAGAGATGTTCCTGTCTTCAGTAGTATGTTGCAAGCCGTGTCCGAGACCGATGCTGATGTCAGCGTAATCTACGTGCCGGCTAGATTCGCAGCCGCTGCGATTATCGAGGCTGCTGATGCATTCAAAGAAATCAAGGGCGAGGGGCTAATTGTATGCATAACAGAGGGAATCCCTACTCTCGACATGATTCGATGCGTTGGACATATCTCGGATATGCAGGGAATTAGGCTGATTGGACCCAACTGCCCAGGAATCATAACTCCGGGAGAAAATGGGGGCTGTAAGGTCGGAATTATGCCTGGATACATTCATGCCAAGGGCAGAATCGGAATTATCTCGAAGTCTGGTACGCTCACGTACGAGGCTGTAGCCCAGACCATGAGTGTCGGAGAGGGTCAGACCACATGCATCGGTATCGGGGGCGACCCTGTAAGTGGAACTGGATTCATCGACTGTCTTGCCGCTTTCGAAGAAGACCCCGAGACGGAGGCTGTGGTGATGATTGGTGAGATTGGAGGTACAGCCGAGGAGGATGCAGCAGCGTGGGTTGCAGACAACTTCAGCAAGCCGATAGTCGGTTTTGTGGCGGGGGCAACAGCCCCGCCCGGAAAGAGAATGGGGCACGCTGGAGCAATCATCTCAGGAGGAAAGGGTACAGCCGAGGAGAAGTTCGCAGCTTTCGAAGCCGCGGGCATTCACATCGCTAGAGACCCCTCAAAGATTGGAGAGGTTCTACTACGGGTTCTAATCGAAGCCGGGCTGCGAGAGTCTTAGATGAGGTGTCGGCTGAGCCGGCACGAGGGAAGCATGGCCGAGTTACTGGATCCGGAGTTGGATAAGATACTCGAGGGTACCTCTAGATCATTCTACCTCAGCCTTGGTAAATTGCCTTCTAAGATTCGTTCTCAGGTCGGTCTGTTGTACCTTCTAGCTAGGACATCAGACACAATAGCAGACTCCGAGCGAGGATCCACCACTGACAGACTGGTTTGGTTGAGGCAATACGGAGACTTCGTGCAGGGTAGTGAAGAGAGCTTGCCGGACCTGAGCGAGTTAGCCGCAATACAGAGAAATCCAGCCGAGGGTCGCTTGCTGGAAGTGGTCGAATCTTCAGTGGCTTGTGTGAATAGATTCTCTGAAGAGGATCAAAGACGAATCAAGAGTTGTCTAGAGACAATCATCGGCGGGCAGACTCTGGATTTGGAGAGGTTTGGTAATGCGAGTTCCGACAATATGGTCTCACTTCAGGATGACTCGGAATTGGATGATTACGCGTATCGCGTGGCTGGTAGTGTAGGCGAGTTCTGGACCAGCGTCTCTCTGGGGCACCTATTCAAGCTCGGTGAAGAGAATGAGCGGAGGATGTACGAGTTGGCCGTGCGATTTGGTAAGGCCCTTCAGATGATCAATATCCTGCGAGACATTCCCGAAGATCTAGCGATGGGGCGGTGCTACATTCCTGCCCAAGCACTTTCCGATATTGATCTGGCCCCGACTGATCTACTTGAGCCTGCGAACATGGATAATTTCAGACCACTTTACTCGCGATATTTGGACCTCACGGCGGACCACCTTGAGGGTGCAATAGAATACATAGAAATGCTACCTCATTCCCAGTTCAGACTCCGTGGAGCATGTATGCTCCCAGTACTAATTGCATACCGAACTCTTGAAAGATTAAGTGAAGGAAATGTGCTCAACCCAGACGAGAGAATCAAGATTTCAAGAGATGAAATCAAGGATGTCCTCAAGCGGGTCGCCATGGCCGTTCCATTCCCCGGTTCGGGCTCAAAGTTGCTAAACAAAGCCAGAATAGCAGTTCGTAGTTAATTTTCGGGGCACTGCGCCCTTGTTGTCAAGATGATGCATGTCTCGCGCGCCCGTGGGTGAGTTTCAAAGGTGGGCTCTGGTCGCTAGTGGCCGAGCAGTATGCCACGGCAGCAGCATTCCGAATCGGCCCTAGGGGGTCCGGAGTACGATGAGCGTAGCATATCCATGTACGACTACGAAGATGCTCCAGCAACCGGACTGGAGAGGGTTCGTTCTGCTGTCAGCATCACCAAAGAAGCGGTTCGTGCAATCAGCATAACCGCACTTGAGGCTGTCAGAGAAGGTGCCCGGTTTATGGGCGTCATTGGGTCGAGAGGAGAATTAGTCAATCCATTCAGGCACATAGATGCAGCAATTTGGACCGAACCTGAAGTCCCTCTAGAGATGATAGACACCGCTTACGATTATTGCGAGGAATTGACTCGAAGAGAAGCCGGGAATTTTTACCATTCGTTCAAGTATCTACCAGACGATGAGAGAAGGTCGATAATGGCATACTACGCATTCTGTCGGAGGGCTGACGATATCGCCGACGGAGATTACGAGGATAGTTTTCCGGGAGGATCTTCGGATGAACCTGAGTCTGTAGACTATCGGGAGAAGATTGAGTTACTGAGTCCAGGTAGGCCAGTAGTAGAGCGATCCACATACAACGACAAGATGTCACAGTTATTCTACTACAGGAAGAAGCTCTCAAGTGCCTATGATGATGTCACCTCGACTGATCCTATATTCATGGCGATGAAGGACACCGTAGAAAAGTACTCCATTCCTAGGCAATTCCTCGATGATATGATCAGTGGCATGGAGGATGATTTCCATCGCAACAGATACCAAACTTTCGAGGACCTCTACACGTACTGCTACCGAGTCGCATCTACTGTCGGCTTAGTTTGTATCGAGATTTACGGGTATGACGACCACCGCGCAAGAGAGTATGCAGAATCTTGGGGCGTGTTCATGCAACTCACAAACATCTTGAGAGACGTCGCTGAGGATGCAGAAAGAGATAGAATCTACTTGCCAATAGATGACCTAGCCAAGTACGGAATCACAGAGGATGATGTGAAGAGCGGTAGTGCCCTGCTCAAGCACCCTGGTTGGAAGCCATTCGTCGAAGAGTACATCGAGAAATGTAACCAATACAAGCAGAAGGCGTTCAAGCTGCTCCCACTCTTGGATCGCAGGTCTAGGTATTCTCCTGCAGCAATGGCCACTTTCTACCAATCAATTCTCAAGAAGATAGAGAAACTCGATGGTGATGTTTTCTCTGATAGAGTGCAACTGTCGAAGACCGAGAAGATGGTCTTCGCAGCGTACGTATACGTCCGCTACCGCTTCCTTGCAGTCTGAGCAGAAGCGGCTGCTGACGGCTAGCCAATGGAAGAAGTATTGAGTGATTCATCGCGGGGTAAAGGGCATGAGGGTTGCAGTTCTACTTGAGGAGCGATGCAAGCCCAATAGCAACGCCTTCGCTTACCTGAAAAAGTATGCAGCGATGTGTGATAGAGAATGTATACAAGTCGAGGGTTCAAAATGCAAGATTCTTGAGACTGCCTGTCCGGTTTGCTTCACACGGGCAAAACACTGCCCAGATGAGGCAGTGAAGATAATCAATCTTCCAGAGGAGTTGGATACGGATTTGACTCATTCCTATGGGGAAAACTCGTTCAGACTATTCAGACTCCCATCGCCTCGCCAAGAGCAGATAGTCGGAATCCTTGGTCCAAACGGAATAGGAAAGTCAACGGCAATAAATCTCCTATCCGGGACATTTACGCCAAATTTAGGCGATTGGTCCAATGAGTCACCTGATTGGGACGAAGTCATCTCCACATTCCCTAGAGGCGAGTTGAGAGACTATCTCGGGCTTGTATCTACTGGAGAAGTAAGTATTGCAGTGAAGCCCCAATATATCGACAAACTGCCCAGTATATTTGACGGAAAAGTGAGCGAATTACTAGAACGGGTAGACGATCGTAAAGAGATTGAGGTATTCTCCGAAGTGATGGGGATTTCCCACATACTTCAGAGGAAGTTGGGTGAACTCTCTGGAGGAGAGTTGCAGAGAGTAGCAATCTGCGCTACACTCCTCAAGGAGGCTGATGTCTACTTCTTTGATGAGCCGTCTTCATACTTGGATATCTACGAAAGGATGAGGATGGTGGGAGTGGTTAGGAGTCTAGTAGACAGAGGTAAGAGAGTTCTCGTAGTTGAGCACGACTTGGCCATACTAGATGTCCTGTGTGATTTGGTTCACGTAATCTATGGAGAGAGGTCGGCTTACGGGATCTTCACCCCGCCAAGACCAACTAGAACTGCAATTAATGCATATCTAGATGGTTTTC
>TARA_B100000686_G_scaffold205603_1_pt1 | contig 11029 bp, 11 predicted proteins | sample TARA_B100000686 | Tara Oceans TARA_B100000686 (sample SAMEA2622733) | marine metagenome | biome: marine biome (ENVO:00000447); feature: marine epipelagic mixed layer (ENVO:xxxxxxxxx); material: "saline water (ENVO:00002010), including plankton (ENVO:xxxxxxxx)" | depth 150 m
CCAAGGTAATAGCATGGTTCAAATCATTCATAGCTAGGTTTAATTCACCAATTTCAGAGTATGCCAAAGCCCTATTATGGTAGGCATCCCTATATTCAGAATCTATTTTTAATGCCTGTTCAAAGGCTAGTATCGCTTCTTTCGCGTTTGAAAGACAGAGTCGGGCTACCCCAATGTTATTCCAAGACATTGCATGAGTAGGATTGTACTCAACCACCGCTAAAAAACAATCTAAAGCCCTATTGTGATCTCCTCGGTTAGCAAGATAGTTCCCCATCTTGAATTGGTCTTCCCAGCTACTAGATTCCAACGGTGGATCCCCTCTGTCTTGATAATAATCCGTCAGTTGATTAATTTAAATATGCCTGACTATAAAATCAGAATACTAAAATTGACATGCCTATTGTAATATTTATGGGTAATGTCTTCACAAAATCAAAATCCAAATCTTAGTAACGCGATCCTTCCTGGCATGGTGGAGGCTTCAACAGAAATGCACCACGCCAAGTTGAATTTGACCGCAAATATAAGTGAAATTCTTGCCAACAATGCTTACGAAATATTTGATTGCCCCATAATAGAATCTACGGAACTCTACGCCATGAAATCTGGTGGCGAACTTACGAGCAGACTATATTCTTTCGTAGAACCAGGAGGTATGAACGTAAGCCTCAGACCTGAATTTACTTCCTCTGTAATAAGATCCTACATATCGGATAAATTTTCTGAAGACCAAATTGTCAAAAAACATTACGTGGGACCAGTTTTTAGATATTCAGATTCAAGCCAAAGGTCGAATCAAAGACAATTCACTCAGCAAGGTTGCGAACTAATTGGAGATGCAAGTGCCGATGCTGACGCAGAAATATTAAATCTCAGTTTGCTTGCTCTTCAGAAATCTGGTTTGGAAAGAGCTACGGTCAAGCTCGGGCATATAGGCTACTTGAGATCTCTACTAGAAAAGTTTGATCTAAGTGAAGTTCTCATAGGTTTCACACTTTCTAATCTACAGTTGCTTACCCAAAAAACGAATGGTATCGAAGAATTATCCAAAATGGCTTCCGATATAGGACTTATAGACCCAGGCAACAAAGTTTCCGAACCAACACAGGCCAAACATACAGAATCGCCCAGATCTGACAATTATGGACGACGAGATAAAGAACAAATAAATTCCAGATCAAAAAATAAAGAAACGAATTCCTTTTCTGGTAAGAAATATACCGAATCTTTGGAGTCTCTATCAGAATTGCTATGTACTTTCGCTGGCGACCTAAATAACATTTCAGATAGTGATAATGACTCTACCTTCGGCAAGGCTAGCCACTATTTCAAGCTAGTGGTAGGAAAAGCTATGAACGATATAAGTATTGAGGTCGATTTTATCGTTGACTGTGCTGCACAGCGTGGATTTACATACTATACGGGGATTATTTTCGACATGGAGTATAAAAGGGGCTCTAATTCAATCCCACTGGGTGGTGGCGGAAGGTATGACGGGCTAGTGAAACTTCTAGGGGGACCAGCCGAGGTACCAGCTACTGGCTTTGCGGTTAATATTGACTCAATACTTTCTATAAACTCAATGGACCAAAAAAAGTGACTTCGGAAAATTCAGACTTAAAACTGGTAATCCCAAGTGATGGGGCGATGTATGAGTCAACTTTGGAATTCATGGCCAATGTTGGACTATCTGTCGAGAGAGAAAGTAAAAGAAGATATATAGCTAGCATCCCAAATTTATCTGGGATAACTGTTCTATTACTCAGAAGTGCAGACATAACTTCCACATTAGAAGATGGTAGTGCAGATTTGGGTCTACTTGGTGAAGATCGCTATCAGGAACTAAGGCAAAAAGACCTACCAACAGCCGTAATATTGGGAGACTTAAATTATGGCAATTGTTCCCTGACCATAGGAGTACCTAATTCCTGGTCTGATGTTGATTCCATAGCTGACCTTGCTGAAGTAGCTATAGAATTTCGAGAAAAAGGTTTAAGCATGAAGGTAGCAACAAAATCGCCGAGGCTTACAGAAAGGTTTCTACTTTCACACGGCATAAACTATTTCTCACTTGTTCGGTTAAGTGGCACACTGGAGCTTGCACCTGAAATGGGATTCGCAGACATAATAGCTGATATAACATCAACTGGAACCACAATGAGAGAAAACCAGTTGAAAACAATCCAAGGTGGAATAATTATTGAATCTGAGGCTTGTCTCGTTGGAAACAAGACCCAGTTAGCATCGAATATGGTTAAACTCCGGACAGCTCAGGAATTAGTTCAGATAATCACCAGGTATTTTAAAAGCCAGATGACTGACGTGGATGTCAGATACAATCTGTAGATATAAAAAAGCAAAGTCCAGGTATAGATGTGCCTAACTTACCAACTCATATACATTTTTCCTATCAGTCAATCGGAAAGTACAACGACCTAGATTTGAACAACAATCTAGCAATCTATCTCTTTGGATCAACCGCTCCTGATATAAGGGTTATTACTAAACAAGATCGCTCCGTCTATCACTTTGTCCAGCTAGATTTTGATCGGATAGGGGATGGCATTCGAAACATGAAAAGCCTCCACCCACCACTCAATAATTTGAATACCGATGATGAACACACTAGATCGTTCATGGCAGGGTACGCATCCCATCTGATCTTGGATGAAACATGGATCACTACTATGTTTCGTCCTTTCTTTTCAGACCCGTCACTTTTTGGAAATAAAAACCAAGGCCTGATTCTGGACCGAGCACTTCAAATGTACTTGGACAAATCCTACTGGGACACGTTAGAGCAAAATTTACCCCACATAGAATCGTGCGATACAAACATAGAAGTGGAATTCCTAAAAAAAGAGCCTGTGGAAGATTGGAGAGATTGGATATCTACATTGCTCAACAGGAAATTTTCATGGGAAAGATTGGAATTCATGGCCTCAAGAATCGCCAAAGGGGATGATTCTCACCCAGCAATCGGCCTCGCGAAAGAATTTATATCTGATCCGGACGGAGGAATTGGCGACATCCTTGGCAAACTTCCTGATGGGATCTTAGAGGATTTTTCAAGTGAAAGCTTGAAAAATATAAACAAAGCCCTCACCGAGTTCACACAATGAAAAAAGTAATTGGATTGAAACAATCACTAAACATTTTAACTAAGAACAGAGGTATCGACTTGGAAGGTAATTTACAGTCTGTATCTAAATTCTCTAAAGAAATTTTTGGTGTAGAAATGACCTTAATGGAGTATGTGAATCAAATACTTGCAAAGGTTAAAGCTGACGGAGATAAAGGCCTTTATGATCTTTCTCTTAAAATAGATGGCCAAAAATTAGACCGGATCACATTAGATAAAACAGACCTTAAAAAAGCATACGATCACATACCTTCAGTCCTTAGGGAAGCTCTAGAATTTTCAGCAACTAGGATAAACAAATTTCATGCAAGGTCAATTCAAAGTGATTGGCATGACGATTTGGAAGGCTATGGCCAAAAATTTGTGCCTGTGGAGTCAGCCGCAGCTTACATCCCTGGAGGTACCGCAAAATACCCTTCGACGGTTCTAATGACTGCTATACCCGCCAAAGTATCCGGTGTACAAAACATAGCAATAACCTGTCCAATGCCAAACAATCACTCAAGTTACGCTTCTGTGCTGGCTGCTGCATATATTGCAAATGTGGACCAAGTTTATTGCCTTGGAGGCGCTCAGGCCATCGCTGCGTTGGCATATGGCACGGAATCAGTTTCCAAAGTGGACTTTATATGCGGTCCAGGCAACATATTTGTAACCTTAGCTAAGAAATTAGTTTACGGCGAAGTAGGAATAGATGGCCTTTATGGCCCAACAGAGACAGTTGTAATCGCTGATGCCCATGCCAACCCTACGCTATGTGCGGTTGACCTAATAGCACAAGCGGAACATGACCCTTTGGCACGAGCTGTCTTGATAACTACAGATCTCATAACAGCTGAGGCTATACAAAATGAAATCGAATTACGGGTTTCTAGAATAGACAGGGCTGATATAGCCAAGGCGTCCATCAAAAATCAAGGCGTGATATGCGTGGTAAGTGACCTTGATGAAGCCTTCACTTTATCCAATGCTTTCAGTCCTGAACATGTTTCCCTAGCTATCGAAGACCCGACAACCTTTATTCCACGAATAACTAATGCCGGTATGGTTTTCATCGGAGAGTTGTCGCATGAAGTACTTGGTGACTATGGGGCAGGACCAAGTCATGTGATGCCCACCGCCGGTACAGCGCGCTTCAATTCAGGACTAGGGACACATAGTTTCCTAAAAGTTATGCCCGTGGTCTCGATAGACTCTAACAATTCATCCGAGATAGGGAGCGCAGCCTCTTTAATAGCCCGAGAAGAAGGTTTGACCGGACATGCCGAGGCGGCGGAAATAAGATTTGAACTCAACTAGTTCTATAATATTTTTCTAATAAAATCTCTTAGACAAAGGCTTTGCATATGGGAAAAATCGATATTGAAAAAATCATCAGGCCTCATCTTGTCAACGTCAAAACGTATGACGCAATGGAGGCTCCTGAAACATTAGCCAGAAAAAGTGGTATCCCTGAATCAGAAATAATAAAGTTGAATGGGAACGAAAACCCTTACGGCGGTTCTCAAAAAGCAATAGATGCGGTTGCAAATACGCCACTTCATATCTACCCAGACCCAAACCAAACCAATATGAGGATGGCTCTATCACGATATACAGGAATGTCCCCTGAAAATATCGTAGTCGGCTCAGGAGCTGACGAGTTGATAGACTTAATTTTCAGATTGTTTATATCTGAAGGAGATAAAATTCTGGACTGCGAGCCTACCTTTGGTATGTATAGTTTTTGTGCTCGCATTGCAGGGGGAGCCGTCAATTTAGTTCAAAGGGATGAAATATTCGATATTGACGTTTCTGCAGTTATAAATGGTATAGACGAGGTTACCAAAGTTATTTTCATCACCTCACCAAACAATCCTACAGGTAATATAGCCACTGAATCTCAAATCTCCGAGCTTTTAGAAACCGGACTGTTAGTAGTCGTGGATGAAGCTTATTACGAGTTTTCGGGGCGAACGGTTCAGAATCTGGTCTCCGAAAATGAAAATTTAATTGTACTAAGAACCATGAGTAAATGGGCTGGGTTAGCTGGACTGCGAGTAGGTTATGGGATCATGCATAAGAAATTAGCCAATTTCTTTATGGATGTTAAACCACCATACAACGTGAACATAGCAGCAGAAGCAGCGTTGATAGCGTCCCTTGATGATGTGGATTACTTACTAGGAAATGTTAACAAAATAATCACGGAAAGAGACAGGATGTTTGAACTTATAAATGCTCTCCCTAGTGTTAAAGCCTGGCCTTCACACGGTAATTATTTGATGTGCGAATTCCAGAAAAACGAGGCAGAAAGGATATATGTTGAACTAGCCACACAGGGTATATTCGTTAGGAACTTTAATTCCCCTCGGCTGAGGGACTGCTTTAGGATTGCCGTTGGCACTTCCTCAGACACTGACAATTTAATAGCCGCCATGAAGGCGATAGTTTAAGGGGCTGGAAAAATGAGTAGAACCTCTGAAACCAATAGAAAAACCGGAGAAACAGACATATCCATCAAAGTTAATTTAGACGGCTCTGGCGACTACAAAATTGAAACAGGTAATGGAATGTTTGATCACCTATTGGCTCAAATTTCCAGACACGGGCTAATAGATCTTGAAATATCTGCCACAGGGGACACTCATGTCGGTTGGCATCACCTGGTGGAAGACACAGCAATAGTGTTAGGCAAATCTTTCAAAGAGGCAGTAGGGGAAGGTCGAGGAATAGTTAGAATGGGACATACTTTCGTTCCTTTGGATGAAGCCTTAGTTTTAACTGTTATAGATTACAGTGGAAGGGGCTACTCCATAATCGACTCCCCACTAACAGAAAGTGATTTGGGCGGTCTACCTTCAGACCTAATAAGACACTTTATGGAAACTTTTGCACGGGAGGGTGGCTTTAATCTTCATCTCACCGTAATCGCAGGAATGAACAATCATCACATTGCCGAAGCATCGTTTAAAAGTATTGCAAGATCTCTCAAGGCAGCACTCAGCTTTGACCCAAGACAAGGGGAAACTATATCCAGTACTAAAGGAACAATTAGCAGCTAATCGCGACTATTTAAGCTCAAACCTATATTCTTCTATAACCGTATTGGCCAATAACTGCTCACACATATTAGCTATTGCAGATTCGGCCTCTTCTTTTGACGGCTTATCAATATCTAATGTTATGTACTTCCCGACGCGGACATTTCTTACTGTATCAAATCCAAGTTGAGACAAGGACCCAGATACAGTAGCACCCTGAGGATCGCTCACTGTTGATTTTAGGCTCACATATATATTTGCAATGAATATCATGGATTAATTGGCAAACCTCTCAGGGGCGTTAGGGGAACTCTCGTGAGCTTTTATAAAATCATTAATCCGATTCTTGTCAAACTCATTAAAAGCGTCAAGGAAAGTCCAAGCTGTAAGAGCAATTGTAGTCGGCATTCCTGGATATGGTGACATTAGCACCTTTAAATTGGCTCCTCTAGCTCTATTAACGATATCAGCCAGGTTATCAGTCAACTGTTTGCAGGAGTCACTAGCCGGATCTGGACAGTTATAAGATATGGATATACCTCCATGCTCTAAATTATGGATCCTTTTTTCTTCAGGTATGTATTCTGTATGAATTCCCCAGGAGACGGGGGCTAACGGCTGAGGATAATGCCAACCAGATGCCGCAGGTACAGTTCTGTATGGTGGGTGTTCTGAGCCTTCTTCTATATGATCCGTCCCATCGGATTCAACTCGCTTTCCTGGCCCATCAGGGGCTTTATCTGAAGAACCACCTAAGTCACCTAGCATCGGCAAAATTAATCCCAATATAAGCAAAAGAGCTACTCCCCCAACGCCGATCCCTATCAACACTCTAGTGAATTTTCTTCTACTATGCCTTCTTTCTCGACGAGCAGCCCTTGATTGGGTTGGAGTGAGTCTATTTTTCGAATTTTGAGTAGTCATAATATTTTAAAACACCACATTCAGTTTTTATCTTAATTTAGTACCTGTAAGTTTATCGAAAGCTTCCCTGTATCTAATACTAGTTTTACTAACAATTTCCAGGGGTAATTCAGGAGCAGGAGGTTCTCGATCCCATCCTTGAGACCCCAACCAATCTCGAACAAATTGTTTGTCATAATTTGGTTGTGATTTGCCAGGAGAGTATAGATTCTTATCCCAAAACCTGCTTGAATCCGGGGTTAAAAGTTCATCGATTAAAGACAATTTACCATCAATAAACCCGAACTCCATTTTTGTATCCGCAATAATTATATTATTCTTCAGAGCATGTTGATGTGCAAAGTCATACACTTCCAAAGTTATCCTCTCCAGTGTGTCCGTCAATTCCTCACCAATCATGTCTTTCATGACATCTATAGAAATATTCTCATCATGCCCTGTCTCAGCCTTTGTCGCAGGTGTGAAAATCGGCCTTTCGAATCTATCTCCTTCTTGTAATCCTTGAGGCATATTAACTTCGGCAATTTTTCCCGTGTCCTTGTACTCTTGAAGAGCGGAACCTGTTATGTAACCTCGAGCAACACATTCGATATCAATTCGGTCAGCTTTCCTAACTATCATTGACCGCCTTCTCACATTGTGAGGAATATCTAGTGTATCCATATCCATCGCAAAACTGATGAGGTGATTGGGTATGATGTTACTTGTTAGTGAAAACCAGAATACCGACATCTGATTCAGTATAGAACCTTTACCCGGGATACCATTTGGCATAACAACATCATAGGCAGATATCCTGTCAGTTGATACCATCAGCAAAGTTTCTTTATCTATGGTGTGGGTATCTCGAACCTTCCCTCTATGTACTAAATCGGCAAGATTTGATTCCAGCAAGATATCTGAATTATCAGTAGTCATAATTAATTCAGTGAAGCCTTTTCGAAAATATCATCAACATATTTGGTGTAATGAGAATAGTCAAAAAGTTCAGATAATTCCTGCTCTGACACAATACCTGTTACTCGCCCATCGTTGGTTATTAATTCCCTGAAGTCCAACCCATCATCCCAAGTTTTCATAGAATTTTCTTGTACTATTTTGTAAGCCTCTTCCCTAGTAAGTCCTTTTTCAACCAGGAGTAACATGGTACGTTGAGAGAATAGCAACCCTCTAGTGAGCTCGATATTCTCGATCATTCGATCTTCATATATTCGCAGATCTTTTATAACTCCGGTTAGCAAATTGGTAATGTAGTCTAATGCCATACAAGAGTCTGGAAATATCAATCTTTCGGCAGATGAATGGCTTATATCCCTTTCACCCCACAATGCAACATTTTCCAGGGCAGTTACTGCATGTCCTCTAATTAGCCGGGCCAATCCACAAACTCTTTCAGTTAGTTCTGGATTCCTTTTATGCGGCATCGACGAGGATCCCGTTTGCCCCTCAGTAAAAGGTTCCTCTACCTCCCTTATTTCCGTTCTTTGCAGGCCTCGAATCTCGGTTGCGATTTTTTCTAATGTTGCAGCTACTAAGGCTAAAGTAGTAATAAAGTGAGCGTGGCGATCTCTTTGTATGACTTGATTCGACACCGGTGCCGGTGACAGTCCTAATAGGTCGCATACATCTCTTTCTATGTACGGTGGGGAGGTCGCATGTGTGCCAACAGGTCCAGAAAATTTCCCCACTGATATGCTCGCCTTGGCGTCGTCCAGTCTTTTTCTCCCTCGCTTTACTTCATCCCACCAAAGAGCAATTTTTAATCCGAAAGTTATTGGTTCAGCATGAACACCATGTGTACGACCCATCATCAAAGTCTTCTTATGTTTAAGTGCCTTTTCTTTTAACGCAGATTCCAAGAAGCCTAATTCCTGATCTAAAAGTTCGGCTGACTCAGCTAACTGCAGGCTTGTAGCAGTGTCCCACACATCACTCGTCGTCAATCCTTGATGTAGCCAGCGACCCTCTTTTCCCATGCTAGCCGTCGTAGACTGTAAAAAAGCAGTCATGTCGTGCTTCGTGCGCCCTAATATCTCATAAAATAAGTCGAAATCGTAGCTGGCTTTTCTGATTTTGATTATGTCATCGTCGGGAATCAAGCCAGACTTATTCCAAGCTTCACAGACTGCTATCTCAATTTTTAACCATTTGTCATATTTGTTTTTGTCCGACCAAACAGATTTCATTTTGGGACGGGAATAACGTTCAATCATTAATCTTCTCTGAGTTAATTGGCTAAATTTATTTTGCTATATCCTTCCGATAATACATATCGCAGAAGTTTATTTTCTCAATATGCTCATACGCAGCTTCTGAGGCTTCACTGATATTTTCACCTAAAGTATTAACTGCTAGCACTCTTCCACCATCGGTTACAATTTTACCTTCACTATTTATCTTTGTTCCAGCGTGAAATACGTGAACTGAATCAGTGACTGCCTCTAATCCATCAACAAGATACCCGGTCGCATATCCGCCAGGATATCCACCTGATGCCAATACTACAGCAACACTAGCATCTTTTCCCCATTCGACTTTGATGCGCTTTAGTTCTCCGTTTACACAGCTTGTGAACACTTCCAAAATATCATTCTTCATTAGGGGCAAGATAACCTGGGTTTCTGGGTCTCCTAACCTGCAATTAAACTCCACAACTTTGGGACCTTTATCGGTGATCATCATTCCAGCGAATATTGTCCCTACAAAAGGCTCATGATCGGTTTTCATTGCTTGGACGACCGGATTGATTACCAGGTCTTCGATTTGGCCAATTAAGTTTTCGTCCCATAGCTTCGGAGGAGAAAATGCGCCCATACCCCCGGTATTAGGACCAGTATCTCCTTCTCCAATGCGTTTGTAATCACAGGCAGCGACCAGGTTAGATATCGTCTCCCCATCCGAAAAAGCGAACGCGCTTAATTCCCAGCCCTCCAAAAACTCCTCAACGACTAATGTTGTCCCAGCATCCCCAAACACCTTATCTACCATAAGATCATTTAACGCAGTTATAGCTTCCGACTTGTCTTGGCAAATATATACACCTTTACCAGCCGCTAGTCCGTCTGCCTTCAAAACTGTAGGAAAAGTGTCCAATCCTTCCAGATAAGTAACTGCCTTTTGGGGGTCATCAAAGGCCTCGTATGATGCTGTTGGTATTCTCCATTTTTCCATCACAGCTTTAGCAAAAGATTTACTGGACTCCAGTCTTGCTGCAGAAGCTGTCGGGCCAAAAATGGGTAGTCCGGCCTCCATAAAAACATCTACTATGCCCAAAGCCAAAGGAGTTTCTGGCCCAACTATTGTTAAATCTATTTCCTCTTGCAGAGCGAAATTTTTCAAACCTTGAATATCTGAATCAGATATATCTAGATTGATAGCTAAGGACTTGGTCCCTGCATTTCCAGGAGCTACATAAAGCTTTTCTAGTTTGGGACTTTGGTTAATTTTCCAAGCAATGGCATGCTCTCTGCCACCGCTTCCAACAAGCAATATTTTCAAGCGAAATTACCTACCGATTGATATTTTTATGCTGACGTATTTTCTAAACCATAAAAGTTTAATGCATTCTGGCTAAACACTTTTTCTGCTTCATATTCCCCCAACACTTCAATGACACTATAAAAGTCTTGGTCAGAATACACCTTGCGAGCCCTTGTAGAAGGCAAATCAGTCCCGAACATTAGAACGTTAGGGTTCGCTTCATGTATTTTTCTGAGAGTATCGTTTACATTAAGATCTAAACGCCCAAACCCCGTAGCTTTAATGGCCAATGCATCTCTCAAAAGACTCAAAAGTATTTCAAGGTTCGTATCCGATATAGCAAGATGATCAATAGCTACTTTAGGTAACCCAGGGATTTTATCCTTCAAAGATAAAAGTGAGTCAGCGCCTAAGTACAACTCCACATGCCAACCCACCAAGTCATAGACCCGATTGG
>TARA_B100000686_G_scaffold354577_1_pt1 | contig 11022 bp, 8 predicted proteins | sample TARA_B100000686 | Tara Oceans TARA_B100000686 (sample SAMEA2622733) | marine metagenome | biome: marine biome (ENVO:00000447); feature: marine epipelagic mixed layer (ENVO:xxxxxxxxx); material: "saline water (ENVO:00002010), including plankton (ENVO:xxxxxxxx)" | depth 150 m
TAACTGCATCCTAAACGAAAGAGGCCGCCTCCAGGCGGCCTCGAGATAGTATTTTGATATTAAATTAGTCCTTGGTTTCTTCAGAACTACTTTCATCAGGTTTGTCTTCTGTCGTTTCGCTGGGCTCTTCTTCTCCACCAATTGTGTCTGCTTCCAGCTCAGGTATGTCATCTTCCTCTTCTTTTCGAGGAGGATTAATGGCGACTATTGAATGATCCTGATCATGTGAGAGCGCCAGAATCTCAACGCCTTCCGGAGCCGAGATATCTGAAAAACCCATTCTTTGGTTTAATTCTAGTTCTGAAATATCAACCTCTAGAAACTCGGGTAAGTCTTTTGGTAGGCAACTCACTTCTGCATCTGAAACAAGAATAGCAACTTCACCACCCTGTTCTTTCACGCCGATAGCTGTTTCTTGGCCACTATAGTGAATAGGAACAATTAGTGTGATTTTTTCATCTTCTAGAATTCTTTGAAAATCCACATGAAGGACTCGACGCTTTGAGGGGTGGTGTTGAACATCTTTAATCACAACCGCTTGCGCTTCTTTCCCCATGTTTAGCGTCAAAATACTAGTATAAAAAGCCTCATTTTCCATTTGATGAAGCAGTTTCATGTGATCAAGAGCTACAGAAGCAGGGGCCTTCCCGCCACCATAAAGAACAGCAGGTACTTTGCCCTGTCGGCGTAATCGCCGACTATGACCGGTACCTAAATCATCTCTACTATCTATTTCCAGCTCAAACGCAGTACTCATAGCTGTTTCCTCCAAGGGCGCGGCATAATAGCAGGGCCCACTAGTCCACGTATAGTGAACTTACCGACTCTGCATCACTAATTCTGCGAACGGTTTCCGCCAGAAGCTCTGCAACACTGAGTTGTCGAATTTTTTTACAGGCCTTTGCATCCTCATTTAGAGGGATGGTGTCGGTCACTACTAGTTCATCCATTACTGAGGCATTGATGCGCTCAATTGCAGGACCAGAGAGTACCGGATGTGTTATATACGCCACAACCCTCGTTGCCCCACGTTCCTTAAGAGTTGTGCATGCTTGGCAAAGTGTCCCGGCTGTATCCACCATGTCATCAATTAGTATGCAGACTTTATTTTCGACTTCACCAATAACATTCATAACCTCAGACATATTCGCTTGAGGACGACGTTTGTCTATGATTGCTAGATCAGCATCAGCCAGACGTTTTGCTAAAGCTCGTGCGCGCGCCACTCCACCTACATCAGGTGAAACCACGACAATATCATCATATTTTTGTTTCCAGGCATCACCGAGAAGAACAGGAGATGCGTACACATTGTCTACTGGGATATCAAAAAAACCTTGTATCTGATCAGCATGAAGATCTACTGTGAGAATTCGGTCTATTCCAGCTGTGCCAATTAATTTTGCTACCAGCTTTGCGGAGATAGGAACCCTAGAGGCTCGGGGTCTACGATCTTGGCGAGAGTAGCCAAAATAAGGGATCAAAGCGGTAACGCTTGCTGCGGAAGCCCTTTTGCAAGCATCTGACATGACCAGCAGTTCCATGAGACTCTCGTTTACCGGCGGACATGTGGACTGCACAAGAAAAATTTCTTTGCCGCGGATATTTTCATTAATCTCCACGTTAGCCTCTCCATCACTAAACTGCCCCACGCTAATTTTTCCTAATGAGGTATGGAGATGACGTGCTATATCTTGAGCAAGTTTGGGATGGGCATTGCCTGAGAAAACAGAGATGGTTCCAGGATCCAAGCTAATCTCCTAATTGATGGTCTTAATTGTTAGTGTAATGGCTGGGGTGGCAGGGATCGAACCTGCGAATCACGGGATCAAAACCCGTTGCCTTACCACTTGGCTACACCCCAATCATATGTCGGTATTGTGATGCCGTGCCCCGGTCAAATTCAAGATAAAGGACTCCACTTATCTACAATAACTCTTAATTCTAGATTGTCATGGCTAAGGTCTATACGCCTTGGGACCATGATGTCCTCGAATAGTTGATAGCTATCATAGGTTAGTCGCCATAATCTCTGCTCTAGTGTTCTAAGAGCAGGACCTGCGCCAAATTCTTCTCTCGCGGAGAATAATGGATCAGGGTATCCAAGCAACCAAGTGCGTAAACTCTTAACCGGTAGCCACCAGCCTAATAGTGCTGAGAGCTCTGGTTCAGGGTCTAGAAGTCGCCATGTTTCGCCCTGTGCATGTACAACGAGTTGTTCAGATGAACCAGTCATTTGGAGGATGTTTGCGCCAAAAGGCCCCCTTATTGATAGTTCAATAACGTCTTTAAATTGATGCCATTGAAATCGACCTTGAAAGGCACGTTCGCCTGTATCAACCGTAATTCGTCCATCCATTTCCCAATTATCGATTGCTTCTAGCTGCGCCTGGCGTGTTGTATAACTAAAACCGTCTTTTTGGATCTGTGTATGTGTACATCCAGCGAGTGATACGATGATTAATGTTTGCAGGAGTTTGAACTTAATGTGTCGCATCATGGCGAAATGCGCTGCTTTAGCTCCTGAAGATAGGGACTTTCTGGGTGTTTTTCTAAAGCATCCCGGTATATTTCTATAGCCTTATCTTTTTCCCCTAGCGCCCATTGCACATCGATGATATGAGCAATCACCTCTGGGTCTGGAAACATTTCAAATGCCTGTTCTAGATAGCCTAAAGCTGCTTCATAATCCCCTAGCTTAAATAACACCCAGCCCATGCTATCCATGATTGCAGGATTATCAGGTTCTGTACTAAGCGCTTTTTCAATGTAGGCTTTCGCCTCCATATGTCTATCCATTTTATCTGTGAGTAGGTAACCCAGTGCGTTTAAAAAACCTGCATCATTAGGGTATTCCTCAACAAGCGACTCAAGAATGGTGACTGCTGGTCTTAGCTTTTCTTGTCCCTGATAAACTATAGATTGGACATACCTTAAGGAAACATTATCCGGATAGGAGTCAAGGCCATCATGCAAAATTCTGTTTGCCGTGTTGTAATCTTCTGCATCTATAGCAGTTTGAGTTTGCAGCACGTAGAGTTGAGTTCGTGCTGCATGTAGCGTCTCATCATCTGGATTCTGATTTAGTTCCTCTGAGAGAATCCCCATAGCTTCAATCTGACGTCCCAGCTGAACAAGAATATTACTTTGCCCAACTAGCATTTCGCTTTTGTATAGGGGGTTTGCAGTGCCGAATTCTCTCAAATGAAGTAGAGCTCCTTCTTGATCATCAAGATTTGTGTATAAGAGGTGTGCGACTCTAAGCTGTGCCTCAATGGCGTTGTTTCCTTCAGTTACACGAGAATACGAACGCATCGCCTGTAAATACTGTTCTTCTATTTCGGCAATACGCCCAAGGTAGAAAAAAGCTTCATTTTTGAACCGAGCGTCTGGGCGCAAAGTTTCAAAATATATTTTCGCTTCTTCGAGTTCATTCTCGGTTAACATCAAAAACGCCATTGCACGAATGGCTTCTGGTAGCTGTGGGTTTTCGTCTAGGACTAGTTCTAATAATTCTTTTGCACTTGAACCATTTCCTGATGAGAGTAGTAGTTCGGCGTATTCAAGACGGGTCTCTAAGCTGGCTTCGTCTTCGACAAGTCGTTCCGATAAAGCTAAAGCTTCATCAATACGGCCTGTAATAAGTAACGTGCGTGCATAAAGCAGCTGTGCCTCAACCCAATCTGGCCTGAGAATGGTTGCCTGTTCAGCATTTTCTAGGGCTTTTGTAAAATCATTGTCACGCATGGCAAATCGAGCTAGCCCATATCGACCTTCTGCCACGTCAGGATAGGACTCAACTAAAGCAATAAGAACATTAATTGCTCCAGTTTGATCTATCTCATTAGATAGAATTTCAATGCTTCTTGAAATGGCTGCTTCAGTATTACTAGCCTCATTTATGAACGTTTCAAACTCTATTAATGCAGCTGCATCGCCAGAAGAACGTAGTTTAAATGCTCCAAGGTATAGGTGCGGCCTAGTGGCGTCGGGGCTTAATTCTTCCCATCGCTCAGCTGCTCGGAGGCCAATTTCACTTAGTCCTAGCTGGTGTGAGAGTTCTGTTGCTAATTCGGCCAAGCTTGGATCTTCCGAAATTAGAGATGCTTCTAGATAGTGCTTCGCCGCAAGTTGGAGCTCCTGACCTTCTCTAGCAATTTCAGCCAACAAAAGGTGTGAGTCGAAGTCGACCCTACGGGTTAACTCCGGTGGCGTTACTGCACAGGCACTAAGTAATGCCATACTCAGTATCAGTATATGTCTTATCAGGGTTGGCATAGGTTTAAAGCTAGACTATACCTGATTGTGGTTATTCATAGCGCTTAGCTTGTTCTAACGTGAAGATTCTCCGACAATCCAACTGTGATAAAGCTTGTGTCATTACTTCGGCATACCAATAAATGGGGGTGATTTTCGTGGAGAATCTGTTAGACACTCTAGATGCTCAGTTGAATTCTGAGGCTATTGGGCTACTGGTAATCCATTGGAGTGGCCGTATTTTAGCCGCCTTGGTTATTTTTCTGATTGGACGCTGGGTGGCTAAAGCATTTATTGGTTTTTTTGTTCGTGCGGCAGCAGGCGCAGAGATGGATAAGACTCTCTCTCGTTTTCTTTCAAATTTAATAAATATAGTTCTTATGATTTTAATAGCGCTGACCGCGCTAAGTGCATTAGGAGTAAACACAACAAATTTTTTGGCTATTTTTGGCGCTATTGGATTGGCTGTTGGATTGGCTTTGAAAGATTCATTTTCTAACTTTGCAGCAGGAGTGATGCTTGTGTTTTTTAGACCCTTTAAATCAGGTGATTTTATTGAGGCTGCTGGGATTTCAGGAATCGTACAAAGTATTAGTATCTTTAATACTGTATTAAAAACCCCAGATAATCGAGTCATCATTGTGCCTAATTCCCTAATTCATGCAGATACCATCACAAACCATTCTGCCGAGGATACGCGGCGGATAGACCTAATTATTGGTATTGGCTATAACGATGATATTGCGAGAGCAAAAGCACTAATCCAAGGAGTTTTAAGCCAAAATGATCGAGTTCTTGATCAACCTCCACCTTCGATGATGCTTTTAGATTTGGGCGAGAGTAGCGTGGATATTGCGGTACGCCCTTGGACAAAAAGCGCCGATTATTGGAGTGTTCGGAGCGAGCTTTTGGAAAATATTAAACGTGCCCTTGAGCATGCCGGTTTATCCTTACCCTATCCTCAACGTGACTTACACATTGTGGAAAAAGCACTTAAAGATCTTTCGTGAAAGAAACTATAAAACAGAAGTTAATAACCTTGGTGGAGCGATTCGAGGAAGTTGAGCATCTTCTTAGTGATGCGGACGTAATTTCCAATCAAAACCAATTTCGCGATCTTTCTAAGGAGTACGCGAGACTTCATCCAGTGACTAAGGATTTTACGGAATATATACAAATTCTTGATGATATTGGTGCTGCAGAGGAACTACGGTCCAGTGATGACCCAGAAGATAGAGCGCTGGGACAAGAGGAACTTGAAATTCTAACAGGTCGAATTGAGAGGCAAGAAGACGCACTCATGTTGCACCTAATTCCAATAGATCCAGATGACAATGCAAATTTATACCTAGAAATCCGTGCGGGAACCGGAGGTGATGAGGCTGCGCTATTTGCTGGCGATCTTTTCCGAATGTACAAGCGTTATGCAGAAAATAATAAATGGAAGGTTGAAGTCCTAAGCCTAAGCGAGGGTGATCATGGCGGCTATAAAGAAATTATAAGTCGTGTTGTTGGTAACGGAGCTTATGCAAAATTAAAGTTTGAGTCAGGGGCTCATAGGGTACAGCGTGTGCCTCAAACTGAATCACAAGGACGTGTACACACCTCAGCATGCACCGTTGCAATTTTGCCAGAGCCAGAGGATGTGGAGGACGTCAATATCGATACAAGTGACCTACGAGTAGATACTTATCGTGCATCTGGTGCGGGTGGACAGCATGTTAATAAGACAGATTCTGCTATTCGATTGACACACATACCAAGCGGCATTGTTGTCGAATGCCAAGATGAACGCTCACAACATAAAAATCGTGCTAGGGCAATGTCCTTATTAAGCGCTCGTTTAAAGGACTCTGAAGTACAAAAACAGCAAGATGAAAGAGCTGAGCGAAGACGCAACTTGGTTGGGTCTGGTGACCGGTCCGAGCGTATACGAACTTATAACTTCTCAGAGCACCGAGTAGCAGATCATCGAATTAACCTTACCCTTTATAAGCTTAATGAGATTTTAGAAGGAGGGCTAGATCAACTCGTAGAGCCTTTGAATCGAGAGCATCAGGCCGAGCGACTCTCTGAAATAAGTTCATAATCTTAAAATTATGTTTCCTAAGAAAAACCAAAACTGTCATCTAGAAATCGGTCATTTAATAGAGTGGGCAACACTGTCGCTTGCCACCAATAGCTCGAGTCCTCGTTTGGATGCCGAGGTGCTAATGGCCGAGATTACACACTACCCTAGGAGTACTGTTATGGCATTTCCAGAGCGAATGCTATCTCAGTCGGTTGGAGAATCTTTTCGAGCATTAGTAGAGCTGAGAGGAAAAGGAGTTTCAATAGCACATCTTACAGGTCATAAAGAATTTTATTCTTTAGATTTGAAGGTTTCCTCTAACACGCTTGTACCAAGACCCGAGACTGAGATGTTAGTTGATGGGGTTTTGAGCCAAACTGACCCCCTACAGGCGGCTAGTATTTTAGATCTTGGCACTGGCTGTGGTGCGATTGCTTTGGCTATCAAGAAACAAAGACCTAATTGTCGAGTAGTTGCAGTGGATTTAAGTCTAGAAGCACTTCGTATTGCTGCAGAAAATGGTTGTCTGCTTGGTTTGGAGATTGAATGGCTTTGTTCAAGATGGCTTACGTCTTTGGGTAACTATAGTTTTGATTTCATAGTCAGTAATCCACCCTATGTTGAGAGAGGAGATGTTCATTTGTTATCACAGGAACTGTCTTATGAGCCTTCTTTGGCTTTAGATGGTGGTCTGGATGGACTGGACTCGATTCGTGAAATTATTGCTAGTATTCCTAAGGTACTGGCTACAGGTGGCATGTTTTTTTTAGAACATGGTCATCAGCAGGCACTGGATGTATCCAAGCTATTACAAGAGGCTGGCTTTTCTGGTGTTAAGACGAAAAATGATTTGGCAGGCTGTGATCGTATGACGCTCGGAAAGTGGTTATGAGTACAGATCGTTATGCCCGGCATTTGGCATTACCTGAAATTGGTGAAGCTGGCCAAAATATCCTCAGCAAGTCACATGTGCTAATTGTTGGTATTGGGGGTTTGGGTTGTCCAGCAGCTCAGTATTTAGCGGGAAGTGGTATTGGGACTTTAATACTCAATGATTTTGATTGTGTGGATGAGAGTAACCTTTCTCGACAAGTGCTATTTGAGGCAGATACAGTTGGCGAGCTGAAAGTAGAGGCTGCTAAAAGGCGTCTTCAACTTATAAACCCAGATCTTAGTATTACTTGCTTTTCAGATCGATTAGATCAGTCGAAGCTGCTCTCTGTTATTGAGTCAGTATCTGTTGTGATCGATGCAACTGATAATTTCACTTCCCGACTTGCTATTAATCGCGCAGCAGTGCAGGCAGGAGTGCCGCTGGTAACTGGCGCCGCAATTCGCTTTGAAGGACAGCTATCAGTATTCCCAAATAATGGTAATGGCCCATGTTACCGATGTCTCTATGATGATGAGGATGAATGGCTTGGAAATTGTCAGGGTAATGGTGTTGCATCGCCAGTACCTGGGGTCATCGGCACACTCATGGCCTTAGAAACGATAAAAGTTTTGCTTCGGTTGAACTCTTCAATCACCAATCACTTGCACCTATGGGATGCTAAGCAAGGTGGTTGGCAGGATATTGCAATAACTATTAATACAAAGTGCCTTGACTGCCAGGCATAATTAATATCCTAGATTAGGAGACAACCATCGTTCCGCTTCAGCTAACGTCCAACCCTTACGTGAAGCGTAACTTTTAACCTGATCACGGCCAATTTTACCTACTGAAAAGTAGCGAGATTCGGGATGAGAGAAATACCAACCGCTTACCGCAGCTGTTGGAAACATTGCAAATGATTCAGTCAGCTTGATACCAGTTTGATTTTCAACGTCTAAAAGCTTCCATAAGGTTCCTTTCTCGGTGTGATCAGGACAGGCGGGGTATCCTGGTGCTGGACGAATGCCTTGATACTTTTCCTTAATTAAGGAGTCATTATTTAAAGTTTCCTGAGGTGCATAGCCCCATAAAGATTTTCTAACATGCTCATGAAGCCGTTCAGCAAATGCCTCAGCTAGTCGATCGGCGAGTGCCTTTAGGATGATTGTATTGTAATCATCATGTTGTGCTTCAAAACGTGCTGCCTGCTCGTCTAATCCAATGCCTGTTGTGACTGCAAATGCACCAATATAATCATTAACTCCAGTATCTAGTGGTGCTATAAAATCGCTCAAGCAGTCATTATGTAGATCAGACCGCTTAAGTTTTTGCTGTCGCAGGTTATACAGTTTTGCATGTACTTTTTTTCTGTCTTTATCTCCATAGATTTCTATATCATCTTCAACCGAGTTAGCAGGAAAAAATCCAGTAACACCGGATAGTCTGAGCCACTTATCTTTTATAATTTGATCCAGCAGCCTTTGTGCATCAGAGTAAAGTGCTCCAGCAGGTTTTCCTACTACCTTGTCTTTTAGTATCTCAGGAAAGCGGCCATGAAATTCCCAAGCATTGAAGAAAGGCATCCAGTCAATGTATTTGACAAGGTCTTCCAGCGACCAGTCGCTAATCTTAAATATGCCAAGATTATTGGGTCTGACAGGCTCATAGTCAGACCAGTCTATGGTTATTCGGTTTGCTTGCGCTTGGTTTAAGGTAAGTTTTGGCGCGTCTTTGCGCTTTTTTTCATGACGAGCTCGACGAGTATTATGTTGCTCTTTAAGAGTATGTTTGAATTCATCCCGATCTTCACTGGTGAGTAGTTGGGCTATGTTTACTGACCGGGATGCATCTTTTACGTAGACCACGGGACCTTCATACGCTGGATCAATCTTGACGCTTGTATGGGCTGGTGATGTTGTGGCTCCACCAATTAACAATGGTAGCGAAAAACCTTGACGCTGCATTTCTTCAGCAACGTAAACCATTTCATCGAGTGAGGGGGTTATAAGTCCTGAGAGTCCAATTAGATCCGCATTCTGTTCTTTTGCTGCACTTAGTATCTTTTCTGCTGAAACCATAACTCCTAAATCTGTGATCTCAAAGTTATTGCATTGTAGTACTACACCAACTATGTTTTTTCCAATGTCATGCACATCGCCCTTGACTGTCGCGATTACCATTCGAACTTTTTTTAGGGCCTCAGTTTTGTCTTTTTCAATATAAGGAACAAGATGGGCAACGGCTTTTTTCATGACGCGTGCAGACTTAACAACCTGTGGGAGAAACATTTTTCCCTCACCAAAAAGATCTCCAACGATATTCATTCCATCCATAAGCGGGCCTTCAATAACATCCAATGGCCGTTTTGATGATAATCGTGCTTCCTCCGTATCCTCGATCACATGACTGTCAATTCCCTGAACAAGTGCATGTGCTAGACGTTCTGATATTGGGTATGTACGCCATTCTTCAGTTTCTTTCTTTGTATTCTTCTGATTATGGTTCTGGAATTGGCCAGCTAAAAGTAACAATCTTTCAGTAGCATCTTCTCGTCTGTTGAGAATAACGTCCTCCGATGCTTCTCTTAGATTCGCTGGTATGTCCTGATAGACTGCTAGTTGACCTGCGTTAACTATGCCCATGTCCATGCCAGCTGCAACTGCATGGTAAAGGAACGTGGAGTGCATCGTTTCACGGACAATGTTGTTTCCACGAAAAGAGAAAGACACGTTGCTCACGCCACCACTTACCAGGGCATTAGGTAGTTCTTCCTTGATTTTACGAGTGGCCTCTATAAAGGCGAGACCGTATCCGTTATGTTCCTCAATTCCTGTAGCAACAGCAAAAATATTTGGATCAAAAATAATGTCTTCAGGCGGAAATCCCACTTCATTTACAAGCAACTTATAAGATCGCGCGCAGATGTCTAATTTTTTTTGTGCTGTATCAGCTTGGCCTTCTTCATCGAATGCCATAACGACTACCGCCGCACCATAGTGAAGTATTTCGCGTGCTTGAGTAAGAAATGACTCTTCACCTTCTTTAAGGCTTATAGAATTAACAATCCCCTTGCCTTGCAAACATCGCAGTCCCGTTTGGATCACTGACCACTTAGAGGAATCAACCATAACAGGGACGCGGGCAATATCTGGTTCAGAGGCAATTAGTTTCAAGAACCGATCCATTGCCTCCTCGGAATTCAGCATTCCTTCATCCATGTTGACATCAATAATCTGAGCGCCATTTTCAACCTGGCTACGCGCGATAGTTAGGGCTTCGTTATAGTCATTTGCTTCAATAAGTTTTCTAAAGCGCGCAGAGCCAGTGACGTTAGTACGCTCTCCAACGTTGATAAAGAGGCTATCAGGACCAATTTTGAACGATTCCAATCCTGATAAACGGCTAAACTTTGGAATTTGAGGAATAATTCTAGGTGTGTGTTTTAAGATGGTTTTGGCAATTGCGCTGATATGTTTAGGAGTTGTCCCACAGCATCCCCCAGCAAGATTCAGCCATCCATTTTGAGCAAACTCATCTATTATTTCAGCCATATGCTCAGGGGTATCATCGTATTCTCCGAATTCATTAGGTAAGCCAGCGTTTGGATAAACACTGACTGGGAATTCGGAAATTTGTGATAATTCCTTAACATAGGGCCTTAATTCATTGGCCCCTAAGGCACAATTGAGCCCTATACATAAAGGTTTTGCATGACGTACGGAGTTATAGAAAGCTTCTAGAGTTTGTCCGGATAGGGTACGCCCAGAAGCGTCTGTGATAGTGCCAGATATGATAATTGGAATATTTAAGGACTTTTCAT